>Ga0102588_1000478_pt1 | contig 42631 bp, 36 predicted proteins | sample AraplaMF_Col_mMS_FD_76854 | JGI IMG/M metagenome (GOLD analysis project Ga0102588, IMG submission 76854) | Arabidopsis root microbial communities from the University of North Carolina, USA - plate scrape MF_Col_mMS (SPADES assembly) (version 2) | ecosystem: Host-associated > Plants > Roots >...
GGGAACTTGTGTTTGGCGTACCCCTAGTCTATAATAGCGCCACTTTGGGAGGTTAGCTCAGGGGTAGAGCACTGCATTCACACTGCAGGGGTCACAAGTTCGAAACTTGTACTTCCCACCAGAAACACTAAAAAAATCAAAGGCTTACAACTAATTGTTGTAGGCCTTTTTTGCGTTGCTCTAGGGCGCCGCAACTACCTCTTTGCCGGTGCCGATAGCGGCGGCGAACGCGCGGCCGCCATCTATACGCTGATCGGCAATGCCAAGCTAAACGGTGTCGACCCCGAAGCTTGGCTGCGTTATGTGCTGGCCCAGCGCAACTCGCACCTTCCAATTAACTACACGTCGCTTCCCAGTGGTGTGTTCACATCATCAGGGAAGTCGGCACTTCGTTCAATACGGTACTGAACGGACGCTTACGTTGGGAACAACATCGGTTAAAGTGGTGCGGCCCTCAAGACGGCAATGCGTTGACGTTTACTCTTTTTAGGTCGGTCGAAGCGGAGCAATGCATACAGCGTCATCGCTCTGCGAGTTTACACGACGTAAGTCCCATCATCGCTGACTCGATTGCCTTCTACTACAGCTAGCAGGCTGCTGAAATACCCTTCGGTTGGCATCAGCCTTGCCGCGTATGCACGATCGCCTCGGCGCTTCAGCATATCAGTCGCAAGAAGGGCCGAAGTTCACTCAATGTCACAACCACCTTAATACGACAACTTCGACTAGTTGCTTTGACATTGATCAGAGAAGGCGCAACATATGCCGCGCGACATGCACTACTGGCCTAGATGGCGCCATGGCCGCTCACGTCGTGTAGGGCCATTTCAAGGGCCCCGCCTGGCGCCACTTTCCTTCCTACCTGTACCGACGGAGGTCGCATGGTTAAGCTGAATGCAGAGCCACCGCCTTCACCGGAACCGGCCCACCGGGGACGCATTCTTATAAGCATTAGGTAAGCTGTTTGACCTTTGCCTAATACAGACTGTCCCCGTGAGTGGGAATTGGGCATTACTCGAGGTAACCGAAAAAACTCGATAACTGGAGGTATGAAATGCGGAAAAATCTGCTTCTCCTGGTGATTTTTTTCTTCGCAGTATTGTCTAGGACTGCAATTGCCCAGTTTCCGCCAGTACCTCCTCCATTAGCTCCCCAGGTTGGCGTTGATCCTGTCCTTGGCCCCATTTGTATGGGACCTCTCGGTCCGGGGCCCTGCCAAGATGTTCAACGCTTCCTGCTGGTCCAGCACATCGCCAACGGAATTCCATTGCAACAGATTGGCTTTGATCCAGTCGCCGGACCGATTTGCGCCGGACCGCTAGGGCCAGGCCCCTGCCGGCAGATTCAGATATTTCTAGCTGTGCATCAAGTGGCCATGCAGCAGGTGCAGTTGCCCACATTAGGTGGGGGAATCTGCATGGGGCCGCTTGGCCCAGGACCATGTGACGCTATACGCGCCTACATTATGCAAGCGCAGTCTGGGATTAGCCAAGCACCGCCTGGCTTTAATCCGCAACAACCGCAACGTCTACCGCAACCCGGCCTCAATGGCGAGCCGATGTGCGTAGGCCCCTTTGGACCCGCTCCCTGTTCCATGCTTTCCCAAGTTGGACTGGACCTGATGGGCGATAGTCGTCCAATGCCCAACAATTTTAACTTGCCTTCTGGCATCTCAGATGCGCAAATCTTGGCGCAAGAATGTGCCAAGCGTGCCGGGGTGGATGTTGCGGCGTTCGCGGCATGCGCGGGGCAGAAAGTGGTCTTGCCTCCTCAGCAGCAGGCAGTGCTCGATTGCGCCGTATCCAAGAACACTGCCGAAGGCTTTGCCGCCTGCGCTGCGCCAAAGCTGGGGTATTCGCTCTCAAGGGACCAACAAAAGATCGCTGGGTGCGCAATAAAAACTAAGGGAAGCGCAGCAGACTTCAAAACCTGTATGGGTGGCGAATTCTTGAGCAAGGCGCTCTCAGCTGATGAGCAGGCTATTTTAGCGTGCGCAAGTTCCAGCACTGAGCCAGTCGCATTTGGCAATTGCGCTGCCGGTAGATTCATGTCGGGTAGTCAAAAAGCCATGCTCGATTGCGCAGTTTCCGCATCTGACGCCACCAGTTTTGCAACGTGTGCGGCGCCGTATTCCGGACTGAAAATGTCGGACGATCAGCGCATTCTCGCCAAATGTGCAATGTCAGCACATGGCGATACTGACGAGTTCGCTTCTTGCTCCGGTAGCGCATTCCTCGGCAATAAACTCGGAGCCAACGAGAAAAAAGTGCTTGCCTGCGCAAGCTCAGCCGCAGGCGACACTGCTAAGTTCGCCGGTTGTTCAGCCAATGCGCTTTTGGGAAATAAGCTGAGCAAAGAGCAGCAAGTTGCGGTGCAGTGCGCGGCTCAATCCCAAGGGGACGCGACAGGATTTGCCGCGTGCGCCGGCGCCAATATGTTCAACCTGCAGCTCAATCCCGAGCAGCAGATTGCCGTCCAGTGCTTGGTATCTACCGGTGGCCAGCCTTACGCTGCTGCGGGATGCATCGGTTCGCGTCTGACCGCACGCGAGCTAACTAAATGCCTGTCCAATGGGGTGGGCGGAAAGGATGGCTGCTTTGGCGACAACAATGACTTGGTTGGCAAGAACGGGTGGGTAGGACGTACTCTTGGGCAGATTGCCGGTGGCCCCAACTCTGTAGTCAATACTCCCGGCCAGATATGGGGAGGCGATAACTCGTTCGTGCGCAATCCAGGGCAGATTTTTGGAGGCGACAATTCGTTCGTGCGTAATCCTAGCCAGATATTTGGAGGCCCGAACTCGGTATTTAATAATCCTGGTCAGTTATTGCCGAAGCCGAAGCCGGTTCAAATTGGTTCCATCGGCGGCAAGCGAGTCTGCTTGCCGTGGTGTTAATTAAAGACCGGAGGTGTTATGAAGTATTTCGTTGCAGGCCTCGTAATTTTAGCAGTAATGGATTTCGCAATAGCGCAATGCCCGGTTCCGCCAGCCAATGGCCCTTCTACCGTAGCTCAGCAGCTGGCTATTACCAAGCTCGGCCAATTCTTAAGATGCGAGGCCAATGATCCTTTGAACGATCAAAGCCCCTGCAATACGTTTGCAAGCCGTGGGGTTGAAGCAATCTACGGTGTAAAAGATTTCAAGGTGGGAGCGACGACTCATCAGTCAGCCAACCAGATGTGGGACACCGTCACCGCGTCCGGTTCGAAATGGAGAAAACTGGGTGGTGTATTGGATGAGCAAAATAACCTTTGTGCCCAAAGCATCGCCAATGCCGGATGGCCCATTATTGCGCTACTTCAAGCTGCCGGCCACGGGCATGTGGCGTTGATTATTCCTGGTGAGCCCCAGAAGTCCGGGTCGTGGGGAATGCTCGCAGCAAACTCGGCGAGCTTCTTTCTAGACAAACCGGCCTTAGTCTATGTGAACAAGCCACTAAGCAATGCTTTCGGAGCGTCCAGTGCGCAAAAGGCGACTTTCTTTTATCGCACTCCATAATGTAAGGAAAGGGCGGCGCGCGTCCAGACAGTTGACGCATAAATTGATTAACCAGCGATACGTTGGTCCTGCTTCGATGGCAGGTTATGCGTAAGCGTCAAGACGGCGCCGTCTTGACGCTTACCTTTGAGCCCGCTCAGCGTATGTTGCAACACAGTGCCAATTCGTGGCGAATTCCGAAGTCTGTTGTCTGCTTCGTAGGTTTTGCATTGGTTGACAAATGACTTCAGACTGCGTAATTTGTCAACCATGGGATCTAACATACATGAACGGATACGGCGAGCACGCGTATCGCGAGGACTGAGCTTGGATGAGCTTGCACGCAGGATGGGTGACATTAGCAAGCAGGGGCTCAGCAAATTCGAGACTGGCCAGGCGTCGCCGAATTCCGCTCGGCTAATTCAGCTTTCGAAAGCGTTAGGTGTTAAGCCTGAGTATTTCCTGAGGGCTGACACGGTCGCGCTCGCGCCACTCGAGTTTAGAAAGCTCGCAAAAATGCCGTTGTATCGGCAAGAGCAAGTCAAAGAGTTGATGCGCGACCAACTTGAGCGATATGTGTTGGTAGAGCGCAGCTTTGAGGACGGTGTTTCTAGCCGACTTGTTGCCCCTCGCTCGATTCCCGTTAAATCACTAGACGAAGCGGAGTCTGCTGCATCCAAATTGCGGCAAGAGTGGGGTGTTGGCGTTGATGCAATTGCTGATTTGACCGACTTGCTTGAGAGTAAGGGCTTCAAAATCGCGCTGATTGACGCAGGCGATGACTTTGATGGCGCTTGTGCCGCGACTACGGATGAGAAGAATGTGTTGATCGCCTTAAATGGGAATCGACCAGGTGAGCGAATGCGGTTCACCGTTGCGCACGAGGTTGGTCATTGGGTAATGGACCTTCCGTCGAAGATGTCGGAGAAGGATAAGGAGCGGTGTTGTCACCGATTCGCGGCAGCGCTGCTTTTCCCTTCAGTTCAGGTCAAGGACGAGTTCGGCGAGCATCAGCGATCACGTGTACACCCGCAAGAGTTGCTTAATGCCAAGCACTCATATGGGGTATCGATGCAAATGATCTTGTATCGCTTAAAGGATCTTGGATTGCTAAGCGATGTGGGTCATAAGAGCCTTAGTATCATGTTCGGCAAATATGGTTGGCGCCGAAACGAACCGGGAACGCTGCCCAGCGAGCGTCCACGGCGTTTCGAATCGTTGGTGTTTCGGGGAATCGCCGAAGAGATTTTTACTCTGTCACGTGCCGCTGAATTGCTTCAAATTCCAATTGGTCGACTAAATGCTAGTAGCAATGGAGAATTGGTGCACGAATGAGTTCGGTTTACATAAGTGACACCAACATTTGGATCGATTTTAGAAACGCCGGACTGCTTAGTACGCTATTTGCTCTGCCCTTTGATCTTTGTTGCACGGATTTCGTTCTGACTGAACTGGATGACTTTGATCACGACGAGTTGATGCGCCTTGGACTTATTGTGCAAGAGATGAATGAGGCGGCCATTGATCAGCTTGGCGCCCTTTCGTCTGAGCATAACAATAGCTCTTTAGCCGATGTGTCCTGCTATTTCCTCGCAAAAGAAACAGGGAATCCGCTACTTACGGGAGATGGTCAATTGCGAAAACAGGCAGCGAGAGATGGATTGAGAGTGCATGGTGCGCTTTGGCTGCTCGATCAAATGTTGGCTGAGGGAGTCATTAATGGGCCGACGGCTCACGGGGCGCTAACCGCTATGCTTGCTGCGGGCGCACGCCTACCAAAGGCTGAATGCGACCTAAGATTGGCCGCCTGGCTTGCCTAGAAAGTGATCGATTGGTGCAGACGTATGCACCTAGGCTTGTTGAGCTACTTAGTGGTCCTTTGCCTGAGGTTCCCACGAAAATTCGTCTTCCATGGGTGACCCGCCGACTGAAAGCTGGTTCAACAGCTTCAAGAATGAGCGGGCTCATGGCATTCGATATGAAACGCATGAGCAGATCAAGGCGGCCAGCTTTGAATACATCGAAGTCTTCTATAATCGGCGGCGGCAACATTCAAGCCTTGGTTACCGCTCGCCGAGGCAGTATCTCGGAGATTGGATCATTAAGAATTAGCAGTTGAGCGCTGCATAGGTGTCGCCCGATGGAAGGCGAAAACCCGAGGGAAACTCATTTTATAAGCATTTGGCTACCGAGAAGCTAAGCGATAAGTGGGAAATCTTGAGAGAGATTGGAACCCAGTTCTAGGAGTTTTCTGTGCAAAAAACCGAGACACTCTTGAGTGGTATGTGGCCGCTATTCCTACTTATCGGAAGTTGCGTGGTCCTTTGGATTGCTGTATTGGTTCTTGTGAGATCAATAATTAGGGGAGGGGGCGTTCTCGCAAGTTTAAGGAAAGCGCTAGGGGCAATTTTTCGGAATTTGCCTTGACACTACTGCAGTGCTTTTCGCCTACAAATCCGCACAGCGATCATTGCACTCGAACTCAATTTACCACGGGAAAAGCTGCCTCCAATGGTGAATAAATATTGGTCCTCAAGACCCGGTCGAAGAGCGAGATCTTGAATTGACAAGAAGGTGGCTCGGGCTCGATTTCTACAGCCAACCGCGACAAGTACTGCCTTTTAAGGCGGGTCATAAGAACACACGCGCGGATAGGGGATGCGCATCCGTCGCCCGAAAGGTGCCGCCATTATCGCTCAGTGAATCAAACTCGATGTCGCTGCGCACCCTGACTTCCACATGAGCGACCTGATTCGTTGCTTAGTCCAGGCTATCCGCCCGCGTGCTCGTTGCCAGAATGCGCGGCGATGAACATGGCGACTGCCGAGCGGCAATACGATTCGATTTCAGCCTTTGCTCTCGCCTCATCGAAGCGTGCGATGAACAGGAGATCGGAACCTTTGAGAAGCGCTGCAAATAAGCGTGCGGACTGGAGAGGCTCGGGCACGTTGAGAACCGCCTTCGCGTGCAACTGACGCAACAGGGCCTCGATGAGCGCGATGACATGGGCGGGCCCGGCTTCGTAGTGGAGCCTGCTCAACGACTGTTGATTCGTCTTGTCGGCCATAACCATTGCTTCGACACCGCGAACCTCCGGGCTCAACAGCGTGCGAAGCAGCGATGATCCTATCGCCATGAGCTGATCTTCGGCCGAACCGTCGACGCCTTCAACTAACGACTGTGGTGCAAATTGCTGGCAACGGGCCGACATGGCTGCGCTGAACAGCGCCTCCTTGTTCTCAAAATGCCGATAGATGCTTAGCTTGGAGATCTTCGCCCGCTGGGCAACCTTGTCCATGGTCGTCGCTTGAAAACCCAATTCCACAAAGAGTTCGAATGCGGCGTCGATGATCGTTTGGCCAAGCGCTTCGTTGACGGGGCGGCCGCGTCGGCCCTGGTTGTTTTCGCTCATCACAATTATAGTACTTGACAGTATTCAAAATAGAATATTACGATACCATGTAGTATTTGAAATATGCAAGCTAGTGGCCAGGGTTGAACCTGGTGCCCAAATCACGTTTCCCGGAGCCCCTTTCCATGAATGACGTCATCATCATCGGCGGCAGCTTTGCCGGCCTCGCCGCTGCCCTGCAGCTCGGCCGCGCCCGCCGCAAGGTCACCGTTCTCGATACCGGCCTGCCGCGCAATCGCTTCGCCGGCCACTCGCATGGCCTGCTTGGCCACGATCACAAGCCGCCGCTGGACATCCTGGCCGAGGCGCGGCAGCAGCTTGCGCGTTATCCCGCGATCAGCCTGGTCAATGCCCGCGCCGAAAGCATTTCCGGCGCCATCGACAATTTCTCGATCCTCACTGGCAATGGTGAAAGCCTTGGAGCGCGCCGCTTGATCCTGAGCTATGGCGTCGCTGACCAGATGCCAAGCGTCCCGGGATTTGCCGAATGCTGGGGCACCTCCATCGTGCCATGTCCCTATTGCGATGGCTTTGAAGTCGCCGGCCGGCATTGGGGCGTGCTCTGGACTGGCCCCCAATCGTACCAGTCAGTCAAGCTGTTCCAGCATTGGACAGACAAGCTGACGGTCTTCTCTGACGGCCATGAGCTTCCGTCCGAGATCCAGGCCGATTTGGCGCGCCGGCAGATAGCTATCGCTGATGGCCGGATCGCCGGAATCGCCCATCAAAAGGGGCATATCTCCACCGTCAATCTCGATTCTGGCCGCAATATCGCGGTCGACGTCCTGTTCGCGCAACCTCGCAACAAGCCGTCCGCAGGCCTGCATGAGTCATTGGGCCTCGCGACTGCGGATACGCCAACCGGCATCGTCCTCAAGGTCGACGAGCGCCGCGAAACGAGTGTGCCAGGCATTTATGCCGCCGGCGACCTCGCCACGCCGTTCCTGCCCTCGGTCACCCAGGCCTCATCGCAGGGCGCGATGGCGGGTATCTTCGCCCAGCAATCGATGCTGGCTTGAGCGCAGAACGAGGAGATGGCATGGCAGCGCAAAATGCTTATCAGGTCGCCGACTGGAATGGCCCTAGCGGAGAGCGTTGGGTTGCCAACCAGTCCCGGCTCGACGCCATGGTGGCGATGTTCGGCCAGGCCGCGATTGAGGCTGCCGCGCCCGCGACGGGCGAGCAGGTGCTCGACGTCGGTTGCGGCGCGGGGGCGTCAAGCCTGGCGTTGGCCGCCCGCGTTGGCGCGGCAGGCCAAGTGCTGGGCGTGGACATTTCCGAAGCGCTGATTGGTCGAGCGCGGGCGCTTGCGCCGCAGGAGACGCCGGTCCTGTTCCAGGTGGCCGATGCAAGCAATGCCGGGCTGCCCGAGGGCACCTTCGACATCCTGTTTTCGCGTTTCGGGGTCATGTTCTTCGACGATCCGACAGGGGCGTTTGCCCATGTGCGGCGTGCGCTACGGCCGGGCGGACGAGTCGCTTTCGTCTGCTGGCGCGGCGCGGCCGAGAATGATTGGGTGAGGCTGCCGATGGAGGCCATCAAGGCCATCCTCCCGCCGATCGCGCCGCCCAATCCTGAAGCCCCAGGCCCATTTTCGTTTGGGGACCAGGGACGGGTGAGGCGCATCCTGGCGGAGGCCGGCTTCAGCGATATTGCGATCGCGCCGTTCGATGCGCCCGTCCCGTTGGGCGAGGGCGAGACGCGGGAAGCGGCGATCGACGACGCGGTGAAAATGGCGCTCGAGGTCGGCCCGCTGTCGCGTGTGCTCGCTGATCAGCCCGCCGACATCCGCGCCCGCGCCTCAGCCGCAGTTCGTGCCGCCTACGCGGGCCTTCCTGGTGAGCGCTCGGTGATGATCGGCGGCGCGGCATGGATCGTCACGGCACGCAATCCAGCAGGCTGACAAGAAGAACTTGGGAAGCCCGCCTGTCGATTGCCGGCGCCTTGTCGCCTTTGGTCCTTGACAACCGATGGCTGACGACCACACTTGGAATAGTGCGGTCGTCCCTCGTCGTCCAGCCGAAAGGAAGCAATTATGCGAACCATGGTCCGATTTGCCCTGGCCATTGTGTCGGGCACGGCGTTACACGCAGTTGGCTGGGCGCAGTCCGACCGCCCGCCTGCTGTCCTGCCGCTGGCGGCGGAACCGGAGGCCAAGCTCATCGCCTATCCTCCGCAAGCGGAAGCGCTCGCGCGTGGCGTCGTAATCATCCAGTTCCGGACAGAGAATTTGCGCATCATGCCTGTGTTTGGAGCCAAGGCAGCCGAGGTCTCGCCGCACATCGGGCATGTTCATGTGACCGTCGATGGCCGGCCGGGCACCTGGGCGCATACCAGCCTGGACCCGGTCATCATCGTGGGTTTGCCCCCGGGCCCGCACAAGATCCTGATGGAGCTGGCCAATCCCGACCACAAGATTCTCACTGCGGAAACGGTCGACGTCACAGTTCCGGCGAAGGGCGGCAAGCCCCATGAACATTAGAACTGCTGGCCGCGTGCTACGAGCTCGCCGGGAACGCCAAGCAGGAAAATGTTGTCGTTCAGCGTGTCTTCGCCTTTGATGCTTTCATACGAAGTGAGCGGGGCGAGCAGGTCGCGCACGAGCGACTGCTGGCTCGGGCTGGTTTTATCCGACTTCAGCTTGCCGAGAATGAAGGTCTGCACCTGCTCCGATTGGCTGGCCACCTGCTGCAAGCTTGCTTTCTTCAATTTGCCAAGCCGGTAATTCAGGGCGACATCGCTGCGCGCGCTGTCGTCTATCTGATGGTAATCATAGTTTTGGGTCTCGAGGGTGCCATCGAAAAACGGTGGGCCGGATTTGCCGATCTCTGTATGGAACTTGGCGCTCAGCTGTGATTGCTGGCTTTGGGCGATCTTGCGGTCTTCGTGGCTGGTGCCCTCGATTTTGGTCGACTGCGAAACATCGTAGGCGAACGTATCCTTCTCCCAGTCCTTGCGCGGGTTGCTGGATTTTGGTGTCTGGCTGATCGAAGCGCTGAAATCGGAAAGGCCGGTCAGTGCGGTACGGTCGCCCGAGCTGAGTTGCCACTTCGACGGTTTGGCGAGGAAGTCTTCGCGGCTTTCGGCGATGGCAGTCTGGTTCAGGTCGGAGAATGCGTCCTTGAACATGGACATCAGCTTCTTGTCGCCGTGTCCGCGCGAGACGGCCTGGTCGAACTGCGCCAGGTAGCTGCTGATTGCCTTGGACTGCTGCTGTTTGGTGCCGGCGTGTTCCAGTGTGCTGGTGTCCACGTTCACTTCGGCGCTTCCGTCAGGCCCCGCCACGCTCACCTTGCGCATCGTTTCGTCAATGTGGAAATCCAGGGTCTGCGTGGTGGAGTCGGGACCGGCCACCTCGGCGTGGAAATCGATGGATTGCACAAATTTGCCATCGAGCTGGGTCAGTCCGCTTAGGCGGACAGCGGGGCTCGTCCCCGTCATGCCGTCGATGGCGGCCTGGAAGCCTTTGGCAAGTTCGGACAGGGCCTTGCGCTCGTCCTCATCCAGTTCGTCGCTGGAGCTGACCTGATAGATCATTTCGCCATCCACATCGGCCAATGTAAGGTCGACCCTGGCGCCGCTTTGTGTCGTGATGCCGAGCGTGAACTTGTTGTCGACCTCATCCGGCAACCTGGCATGTTCGGTTGGAATGGCCGATCCGGCACCAAGCTGCTTGAGCATCTCCGCGCCAAGGTCCTGATAGCGCTGGCTTGTGGTGACTGGGGCGGAGGCAGCGGCAATCGCCTCCGGACTCAGCGTGACGATGGTTGATGGCTGCGAGGACGCGGCGGCGTCGAGCCTGGCGACGATCGGATTGACGTTGCGTGCAGGCGAAGGGGCAGCGTAGCGGGTAGCCGGTTGCCAGTTCGAGAGTTGGGATATGGAGCTCATGCCCGTTTAACGGCAGCCAGTTGGCGAAACTTTAATTGTGAACATTTTCCATTGCTCTGCAGCGTGCATGAGAACGGCAAAGCATGCTACCCTTCCATTGCTTTTGAGGAAATGTTTTTTCGTGCCCGTTTTGCGATCCGCGGCGGGCGGTTCCACAGTCCAGGCTGGCCGTCGCTACCCGCTGCAAGCCCGCCAGGATTGATCACCCCAAGTGCGTCACCATCGCACATGAAGGAATCTTGAATGAGCAAGGGCGAACCACTTCGCCTGCACGTGCCCGAACCTACGGGACGTCCAGGCTGTGCAACCGATTTTTCCTACCTGCGCCTGTCGCCGGCCGGTGCGGTGCGGCGTCCGGAGGTCGACGTGGCCCCCATGGATACGCGCGATCTTGCGTACTCCCTGATCAGCGTGATCGACTCGGATGGCAACGCGGTCGGGCCCTGGGCGCCGAAGATCGATATCGAGGTCGTGCGCAAGGGTTTGCGCGCCATGATGAAGACCCGCATCTTCGACAGCCGCATGCTGATGGCCCAGCGCCAGAAGAAAATGTCGTTTTACATGCAGAGCCTGGGCGAGGAGGCGATCGGCACTGCGCAGGCGCTCGCGCTGAACGTGGACGATATGTGCTTCCCCACCTACCGCCAGCAGAGCATCCTGGTCGTGCGCGACTATCCGATGGTGGACATGATCTGCCAGCTGATGTCGAACGAACGCGACCCGCTCAAGGGCCGGCAACTGCCGGTCATGTACTCGGTAAAGAAAGCCGGCTTCTTCTCCATATCGGGCAACCTGGCGACGCAATATATCCAGGCTGTGGGCTGGGGCATGGCGTCAGCGATTAAAGGCGATACCAAGATAGCCTCGGCATGGATCGGCGACGGCGCCACCGCTGAGGCGGACTTCGACACAGCCCTGACATTCGCCCACGTTTATCGCGCACCGGTGATTCTCAATGTGGTAAACAACCAGTGGGCCATTTCGACCTTCCAGGCCATCGCCGGCGGCGAGGACACGACATTTGCCGCACGCGGCGTTGGCTGCGGCATCGCATCGCTGCGCGTCGACGGCAATGATTTCCTGGCCGTGTATGCGGCGTCTTGCTGGGCCGCCGAGCGGGCGCGCCGCAACCTCGGGCCGTGCCTGATCGAATGGGTGACGTACCGCGCGGGCCCGCATTCGACCTCGGACGATCCATCGAAGTACCGCCCCGGCGACGACTGGTCGCATTTCCCGCTGGGAGATCCTATCGCGCGCCTCAAGCAGTATCTGATCAAGGCCGGTGCCTGGTCGGAAGAGGAGCACGACGAAACCCAGAAGCGGCTGGAAGCGGAAGTTTTGGCTGCGCAAAAAGAGGCCGAGCAATACGGCACCATGGCCAGCGGCCATACCTTCAGCCCCGCGGAAATGTTCGATGGCATTTACAAGGACATGCCGGAACACTTGCGCGTGCAACGTCAGCAACTGGGGATCTGAGATGGCGGAGAATACAGTGAAAACTTCCATGACCATGATCCAGGCGCTGCGCTCGGCGATGGATGTGATGATGGAGAAGGATGAAAACGTCGTGGTCTTCGGCCAGGACGTGGGCTACTTTGGCGGCGTGTTCCGCTGCACCGAGGGCCTGCAAAAGAAGTACGGCAAATCGCGCGTGTTCGATACGCCGATTTCCGAGGGTGGCATCGTTGGCGTGGCAATCGGCATGGGCGCATATGGACTGCGGCCGTGCATCGAGATCCAGTTTGCCGATTACATTTATCCAGCTTACGACCAGATCGTGTCCGAGGCGGCGCGGCTGCGTTTCCGCTCGGCAGGCGACTTTACGGCGCCCATTACGATCCGCACGCCATGCGGCGGCGGCATCTATGGCGGCCAGACCCACAGCCAGAGCCCGGAGGCGGTGTTTGCCCATGTCTGCGGGCTGCGCACGGTGATGCCGTCAAATCCCTATGACGCGAAGGGTTTGCTGATTGCCTCGATCGAAAATGACGATCCGGTGATCTTCCTCGAGCCCAAGCGTCTGTACAACGGACCATTTGACGGTCACCACGACAAGCCGGTCGTGCCATGGTCGCAGAACCCGCTGGGCGAAGTGCCCGAGGGCTATTACACGGTGCCGCTCGACAAGGCGGCAGTTTTCCGGCCGGGCAAGCAACTCACGGTGCTCGCCTACGGCACCATGGTGTGGGTATGCGAGGCGGCGGCGCGGGAAACCGGCATCGACGCCGAGATCATCGACTTGCGCAGCCTGTGGCCGCTGGACCTGGAGACCATTGTCGAATCGGTCAAAAAGACTGGCCGCTGTGTCGTGGTGCACGAGGCGACCCGCACCTGCGGGTTCGGCGCCGAACTGGTGTCGCTGGTGCAGGAACATTGCTTCTACCATCTGGAAGCGCCGATAGAGCGCGTGACGGGCTGGGATACGCCTTACCCGCACGCGCAGGAATGGGCGTATTTCCCGGGGCCGGCCCGCGTCGGCACTGCGTTCAAACGTGCGGTGGAGGCATAAAGATGGGTATTCACGTCATCAAGATGCCTGACATTGGCGAGGGCATTGCAGAAGTTGAACTGGTCATGTGGCATGTCAAGGTCGGCGATGCCGTGACCGAAGACATGATCCTGGCCGACGTCATGACCGACAAGGCCACGATTGAAATTCCTTCGCCGGTGCACGGCACCGTTGCCATGCTCGGCGGTACTGCGGGCCAGGTGATGGCCGTAGGCGCGGACCTGATCCACATTGAAGTGGAGGGCGAGGGCAACCTGAAAGCGCAAGCGGCCAAGCCTGCCGCCCCGGCACAGCCTGTGGCCACAGCCCCGGTGCCTGCAGCGCCACCGGTAGCCGCGCCGGCGGCGCCCGCCGCAAAGCCTGCGCCGGCGCCTGCCATGGCTACGCATGCGGCGCCTCCGCCTGCATCGGTGGCAGGCTCCGCCCGCGTGGCTCGCGAACCCGGCGAAAGGCCGCTCGCTTCGCCGGCCATACGCAAGCGCGCATGGGACATGGGCGTCGAGCTGCAATTCGTGCATGGCAGCGGGCCGGCTGGCCGCATCCTGCTTTCCGACCTTGAGGCCTACGTCGCGCGTGGCCAGCAAGGGGCATCGCCGGCCGCTGCTACCGGCTACCGGGAGAATCATGGCGAGCAGGCCATCCCCCTGATCGGACTACGCCGCAAGATCGCTCAGAAAATGCAGGAGTCGAAGCGCCGCATCCCGCACTTTTCCTACGTTGAGGAAATCGACGTCACGGAGCTGGAAAACCTGCGTGCCCGTTTGAACGAGGAATGGGGCAAGGAGCGCGGCAAGCTGACCGTGCTGCCATTGCTGGCGCGCGCGCTGGTGGTAGCACTGCGTCAGTTCCCGCAAATGAACGCGCGCTTCGATGACGATGCCGGCGTCGTCACGCAGTACGGAGCGGTCCACCTGGGTGTCGCCACCCAGACCGACGCCGGCTTGATGGTGTCGGTGATGCGGCACGCCGAGGCACGCGACCTGTGGTCCTGTGCTTCCGAGATAGGGCGCCTGGCCGATGCCGCGCGTACCGGTAAGGCTACGCGGGACGAGTTATCCGGTTCGACAATCACAATCTCCAGCCTGGGCGCGCTAGGCGGCATCGTCACCACACCCGTGATCAACCATCCGGAGGTGGCGATCATCGGCGTCAACAAGATCGTCGAGCGGCCCATGGTGCGGCAAGGGGGGCTGGTGGTTCGCAAGATGATGAACCTGTCGTCCTCGTTCGACCACCGCGTGGTGGACGGCATGCACGCCGCGCAGTTCGTACAAGCCATCCGCGCCTTGCTGGAATGCCCAGCGATGCTCTTTGTGGAGTAATCGATGAACCAACACACAACTACGCTGCTGGTGATCGGCGGAGGACCTGGCGGCTACATCGCGGCCATCCGTGCCGGCCAACGCGGCATACCTACGACCCTGGTCGAAGCCGGCGAACTGGGTGGAACCTGCCTGAATGTCGGTTGCATTCCTTCGAAGGCGCTGATCCATGCGGCGGAAGAGTTTGAAAAGGCAAGCCATTTCGCAAGCGGTTCGGCGCTTGGCATTTCGGTGCAGGCGCCGCGCATCGACATCGGCCAGACCGTGCTGTGGAAAGATGGCATTGTCGGGCGGCTGACCGGAGGCGTGGCCGCGCTGCTGAAGAAGAGCGGCGTGCGCGTCGTCAAGGGCTGGGCGAATATCGTCGATGGCAAGACCGTCGAAGTGATACGCGATGGTGAAAGCCCCCAGCGTATCGGTTGCGAGCACCTGTTGCTGGCGACTGGCTCGCACGCCACTGAATTACCCTTCATGCCGTTCGGCGGGCCGGTGATCAGCGCGACCGAAGCGTTATCGCCCAAGACCGTGCCTGGCAAGCTGGTGGTCGTGGGCGCAGGCTATATCGGTCTTGAACTGGGTATTGCCTATGCGAAGCTGGGGGCGCAGGTCCATGTGGTGGAAGCCCAGGATCGCATACTGCCCGCCTACGATACGGACCTGACGCGCCCGGTGGCTATCGCCCTCAAGGGACTGGACATTGAGACCCATCTTGGCTGCTCGGTGCTGGGACTGGACGAGGCGGGTGGGTCAGTACGCATCCGCAATGCTGCCGGTGAAGAGTCGTCCTTGGCGGCAGACCAGGTGCTGGTTGCGGTCGGGCGGCGTCCGAGCACGCGCGGCTTCGGCCTGGAAAAACTTCGCATCGACATGGATGGCCACTTCATTAAGGTCGACGACCAGTGCCGCACATCGATGCGCGATGTGTGGGCGATCGGCGACGTGACCGGCGAACCGATGCTGGCGCACCGCGCCATGGCGCAAGGCGAGATGGTGGCCGAGATCATCAGCGGCAAACGCCGTCATTTCAGCCCCGCGGCCATTGCGGCAGTGTGCTTTACCGATCCGGAGGTGGTGGTGGTCGGCGCTACTCCCCAGGCGGCGCGCGCGCAGGGCATCGATTGCATCGACGCCTTGTTCCCGTTCGCCGCCAATGGGCGCGCCATGTCGCTTGAATCGAAGGACGGCTTTGTGCGGGTGGTCGCGCGGCGCGACAATCATCTGATCGTCGGCTGGCAGGCGGTAGGGAAGGCGGTTTCCGAGTTGTCGGCCGCGTTTGCCCAGTCGATCGAAATGGGCGCGACGCTGGAAGACGTGGCAGGCACTATCCACGCGCACCCAACCCTGGGCGAGGCGATCCAGGAAGCTGCGTTGCGGGCCCTGGGGCACGCGCTGCATATTTGAACCCCGGCCGGTAAGCAGAAGGCGGGCGCTTTGGCGCTCGCCTGTGTGCCTACTCTTCGTCAAACTCCGCTGTCAGGTCCTTGAAGCCCTTGCGCACGGCAAAGGGAAGGAATTCATCAGGCGTGTCGAGGACGACAAGCCGTTTCTCCTGGATGACCGGATCGCCAGGCGCCAGGTCGGGACCGTTGTAGCCCAGGGCACGCAGGCGTGCGCTTATCTCGGCAATCAACTTCTGGTCCTTGTGCAATCCATCGTTCGCCGGGGCGGCCAGATCGACATAAAGGTCGATCACGCCGTAGCCTTCATCGAAGATTCGAAGGGATTTGATGTCGACGGTGCGGCCGGAGCCGTCCAGCGCCTTGAATGGCCCGCTGAGCTGGATATCGGTGTCTTGATTCATGCCCGCAGCATACACGAAACGCCTCTGCGTTGAGGAATCAAACCGTTGGTGTGGCTATTTTTGCATCTCATAACTGCAATCCTGCCGTTCGTCGCAAGCAGGGCACTGGGGCGTTACCGCACCCATAGAATTCAAGCTGGCCAATCCGAGCCACTTTAAAAAAGAGAGAATCCATGAGACTACCCCTGACCGCACTTGCCTTGTCGCTGGCTGCCATGGGCGCGCACGCAGAAGCGCCGTTTTCCTTTGATGCTACGCCGGGCAAGCTGCCCAAGGACGTGATCCCGCTTCAATATACGGCGCACCTGGTGCCGGATGTGGCGAACAATACTTTCAGCGGTTCGGAAACCGTGGAGATCGAGGTGAAAAAGGCCACCTCGACCATCATGCTGAACGCCATGAACATGGAAATCGATGCTGCCACCCTGAGCGGGAAAGGGCTGGCCGACACCAGGCTTGAGCCGATGCTCGACAAGCAGGCGCAAACCCTGAGCTTCAAACTGGGCAAGCCGCTGGCGCCGGGCAAATACACGCTCGCGCTCAAATTCCGCGGCGTGGTCAATCGCGAGCCGCGCGGCCTGTTCTACCTGAAGTACAAGAACGGAGCGGACGACAAATCCCTGCTCGCCACCACCATGGAGCCGACCGATGCGCGCCGCCTGCTGCCGACCTGGGACGAGCCCTCCTTCCGCGCCAGGTTCAAGCTGACGGTGGACGTGCCGGCAAGCTTCAAGGCCTTCTCGAACACGCCGGCAGAAAAGCAGGAAACCCTGGCCAACGGCTTGCAGCGGGTGTCTTTCGGTGTCACGCCCAAGATGCCAAGCTACCTGTTCGTGCTGGTGGCTGGCGAGATGGCGCGCAATGTCGCCACCCAGGACGGCGTTGAAATCGGCGTTGTTTCCACCCTCGGCAAGGAAGGTTCGACCCAGTTTGCGCTGGATGCATCCAAAGACCTCCTGCGCTATTACAACAACTACTTCGGCCAGCCGTACCCGCTGGCCAAACTGGACCAGATTGCCATTCCCGGCATGAACGGTGCGATGGAGAACTGGGGCGGTATCGTCTACAACGAAGCAACCCTGCTGTACGACGCGAAGAAGAACCCGGACAGCACCAAGCAGACTGTGTTCGCCGTCACGGCACATGAAATGGCCCACCAGTGGTTCGGCAACCTGGTCACCATGGGCTGGTGGGACAACCTCTGGCTCAATGAAGGCTTTGCTTCCTGGATGGGCACCAAGGCTACCGCGCAATTCCATCCCGAGTGGCGCGTGCAGCTCGACGCAATGGTCGACCGCGAAGGCGTGATGAACCTCGACGCGCGCGCCACCACCCACCCGATCCAGACCAAGGTCGAGAACGAAGAGCAGGCCAACAGCGTCTTCGACGCCATCACCTACGGCAAAGGCCAGGCCTTCCTGCACATGCTGGAGGCGTACCTTGGCGAGGATACCTTCCGCAAGGGCATCCAGGCCTATATGGCCAAGCACAAGTACTCCAATACGACGACGGCGGACCTGTGGGCGGCACTGGAGAAGGCTTCCGGCAAGCCTGTCGCCACGCTGGCTTCCGACTGGACCACGCAAGCCGGCGTGCCGGTGGTGAAAGTGGCCCAGAGCTGCGAAAAGGGGCAGCGCAAGATTACTTTGACCCAGCAGCCTTTCGTGCTTGACGGCAGCCCGGTACCGCAGCGCCTGTGGCATATCCCGGTTGCCATCGGCACGGTCGGCGGCAAGGCCGATTACACCATGCTGGCAGGCGCCAGTACCACGGTGACGCGTCCAGGCTGCGATGGGCAGCTGATCGTGGATCCGGACAGCGTCGGCTACTACCGCGTCCAGTATGACGATGCCAGCTTCAACGCGCTGGCTGCCATGGCGACCAAGTTGCCGGACGCGAGCCGCGTCAAGCTGCTGGGCGACGCCTGGGCCATGGTGGTGAGCGAGCGCATTCCGCTGGCGCGCTACCTGGCGCTGGCCAGCCAGTTCAAGGACGAGCCTCGCCTGGCCGTCTGGGGTGCCATGCTGAGCAACCTCGGTAACCTCTACAACCTGGCGCAGGGCACGCCGGAGCGCGCCAAGCTTGGCAAATACATCGCCACACTGGTGCTGCCGAAATTCCAGTCGCTGGGCTGGGAAGAAAAACCGGGCGAATCCGTCGAAGACCGCCAGTTGCGGACCGCGCTGGCGGGCGTGCTGGCGCGCACGGGCGACGAAAAAGTGATTGCCGAAGCGCGCACGCGCTTCCAGCGCTACCTGGCGGATCCTGCCAGCCTGCCGCCGTCTTCGCTGGGCTTCGTGATGTCGGTGGTGGGACGCTACGCGGACGAGGCGACTTACGATGCGCTCAAAGGCCTGGCGCTGAAGTCGCAGTCGATCGAGGAGCGCAATCGCTTCGCCCGTTCGCTGGCCCTGGCCATCGATCCCAAGCTGTCCGAGCGCACGCTGCAGATCGCCCTCTCGCCTGAGTTGCCGATCCAGTTGACCAGCATGGTGGTGCCGACCGTGGCGGCGGCGGAGCACGTCGACCAGGCTTGGGCCTTCGCAGTCGAACACCGTGAAGCGCTGCTGAAGAACCAGGATTCGGTTGCCGGCAATCGCATGTACCCGGCCATTGTTGCCAGCTCGGTCACTGCCGCCGATGCGGACAAGATGGAAGCGTACGTGAAGGAACACTTCTCAGCCGATGCACTGGTCGATGCCAAGCGCATTGGCAACGGCATTCGGGTGCGTGCCAAGCAGAGGGCGCTGCTGGTGTCGCAGATCGCCCAGGCGCTTGATGGGATGAAGTAAAGGCGCTCGTCCGGTGCGGGCAAGTTCAGTCGGTCTTCGCAAAGTCAGCGACGATGTCGAACTCGCACCGGACGTGCTTCTTCTCCGCGCCGCACACTGCCGCATCGTAGAGCGGCAGGATTTGCTTGCCCGCCTTGACGGATTCGAGCGAGCGCGCCACGGCATTCCTGGTGCAATCGTCGCTAGGCGAGGCCGCGGGCAAGGCAGCTGCGTTGAATTCGAATTCGCCCACGGCATGGACTCGCTTGAATCCCGGCTGCGGCGAATCGGAGACAAGCATCTTGCTTACCTGGACCTTGAGCTTGGCCTCGGGATCGTTCTCGATCGTCGAATACTGCTGGCCATACGTCCCACCGTTGTACCCCCTCAGCAAGTCACCGTCCTTGTTTCTCAGGTTGTAGAACCCGAACGATGCCCCCGGCGTAGTCAGGGAAGGAAAGTGGTACGTCCCGGCCTGCATCGGCAAGGGGATGATCGAGCTTGAGACCTGGTGCACCTTGCCTCCCTGTTCAACGGACAGGCCCAGTGCAAAGCCATTCAACGTGTCGCCATGGATGCCGAATCCACCAATGCCCACTTCGGGTTCTCCGGCTCCCGAGAGTTTGACGTCGCCTGCAAGGCAACTCATGGTGTTCAGCTTTGCCTGTGCGGCTTGCTGATGTTCGGGGGCCGCCGGAGTTTTCCGGTCGCAGGCGGCAAGCAGCAAAACGGTAAGGATGATAGCTGGCTTCATGGCAGCGTGATTCCGTAAAAAACGGCATTATGGCACGGTTGATTTTTTGCTATCGATCCGCTTGGCGGTATCATCACGGCATTCAGGAAGGAGCTAGCAGGATGAAGCAGCGAATTTCGATCGGCGTCGCAATCGCGGCGTTGGCGTTGAAGGCGACCGCAGCACCGACGCCGGCGCCGGACTTGCCATTATGGGAGCTGGGGCTATTTGGTGGTGTTGCTTCGACGCCTGCCTATCCGGGTTCCGCCGACCGTTCCACACGCGGGCTTGTGCTACCGTTGCTGGTCTATCGCGGCAAAGTGCTGCGTGCCGACCGCTCCGGCATCAGTGCGCGCCTGTTCGACACCGAGCGCGTGGACCTCGACCTTGGATTCCAGATGTCGCTGCCGGCCCGTTCCGACGACGTGCCGGCGCGCGCCGGCATGCCGGACCTGAACTCCTTGCTGGAGTTCGGCCCGCGCCTGAAAGTGCTGTTGACCAGCCCATCGGCGTCCAACCGCGTGCGCCTGGAACTGCCGCTGCGTGTTCCGCTCGAGCTGGGAAATGGTTTCCGGCGCCAGGGCCTGGTATTTGAACCGCGGCTTGTGTTTGAAACCGGCAGCAGCAACCGGCAATGGCAGACCGACGCCAATATTGGCGTTGTGATTGGCAATGCCCGCTTGAACCAGTATTTTTACGAAGTCGCCCCGCAATACGCGAACGCCACGCGCCCAGCCTATCAGGCGGAAGGGGGACTCATGATGACGCGGCTGGGTGTCAGCCTGTCGCACAGCGTGAACCAGGATTGGCGCGTGTTCGGTTTTACCCGCTACGACAACTACGCGCATACTGCCAACCGCGACAGCCCGCTGTTCCGCAAGAACAGTGGGCTATCGATTGGCGTAGGTTTTACCTGGACCGGCTACCGCTCGCAAGCGCGGGCATGGGAGTAAGCTGGCGGCAAATTTGTTCAACCGAGGAGGAGCACCATGGATCTGCAACTCAATGGCAAGTTGGCTTTGGTAAGTGGCAGTACGGCTGGTATCGGCTATGCCATCGCTCGCACCCTGGCCCAGGAAGGGGCCAGGGTCATCGTCAATGGGCGGTCGCAAGCCGGCGTGGATGAGGCGGTGGACCGGATACGGTCGGAAACAGGCAGGGCGGTCCAGGGTTTTGCTGGCGATCTCAGCCAGGCCGAAGCCGCGCAGGAAGTCGTCCGGCGCCATCCTGGCATCAGCATCCTGGTCAACAACCTCGGCATCTTTGAGCCGAAAGCCTTTGAAGACATTCCCGACGAGGATTGGCTGCGCTTCTTCGACGTTAATGTTTTGAGCGGCGTGCGCCTTGCGCGCCTGGTGCTGCCGGAGATGAAGCGAGCCAACTGGGGCCGCATCATCTTCATCTCAAGTGAGAGCGGGGTGCAGATTCCGACTGAAATGATCCACTACGGGATGACCAAAACCGCTCAGATTGCCGTGTCGCGCGGGTTGGCGGAATCGGTCGCGGGCACCGGCATTACGGTCAACAGCATCCTGCCCGGCCCGACGAAATCGCGCGGCGTCGGGGACTTTGTCGAAGGGATGGCGCGCTCGGCCGAAAAGAGCTTCGAGCAGGTGGAAGCGGAGTTCTTCGACCACGTTCGACCGACGTCGCTGATCAAGCGCTTTGCGGCGCCCCAGGAAGTGGCCTCGCTGGTGGCCTACGTGGCCAGTCCGCTTTCATCGGCCACCACTGGTGCCGCGCTGCGCGTAGACGGCGGGGTGGTGAAGAGCGCGTTCTGACGGGCTCGGTTTCAACGGTGTTGCAAGAAATATATGCTTTCGGATTATGATGGCGGCCGTCGCGGCTTTACCGCAGGAATCGAAAGCATATATGAAGCAAGCAAAATTGGCGCTGGCCATGCTGGGCCTCGGGGTCGGCTTGGCTAGCGTGCACTCCGCATACGGGGCGGGGCTCTGCGAAGAGACTTTGGCCGAAAGAACATCACTGGCAGGGCAACCCTCTGCGTCGCTGGAAAAAGTGCTGCGGGATCCGGAGCGCATCGATATTCCGCTCCTCTGCCGACTGCTCGCCAACGGCGCGTCCACAGAAGGCCTGAGCGGCCACGCTGTGGATGCGGCATTCAGGGCGCCTGACCGCAGGGTGGCGCTGATCCTGATCGAAAACGGTTTGTTGCGTGAGCCTGTCCCGGACGGCAATGAACTCATCAAGTCATTCCCACGGAATTTCCTGCGTTTCGCCGTCAGTGCCGGACGGACCGATTTGCTGCCGCTGATGGTGGCGCAAGGCAAGGATCCGAACCGCCGGGAGAAGATGCCTAATGAGACCGTTCAGCCAAATTCGGTGGAGCTTGCAATTGCGCTCGGAAAAATGGAGGCGCTCAAAGTCCTGCTGGCACACGGCGGCGTGATCGACACCACCACAGCCCATTCCTGGGGAACGGCGCTCGACATGGCAGTTGCGTCGCTCGACGCAGACATTTTGCGCCTGGTGAGCAAGGACTTCAGCCTGTCGTTGAAGCCGGTTTGCCTCAAGGCCAACGGACAGTTGGCCAGGGTCGTGCTGGAAGCCCCTGCGGATTACTGGAAACTGTTGCGCGAACAAGGTTTGGCCAATGACCGCGCGTGCAGCGGTTTGCAGGAGCGGCTGGTATTGCACCTGGCGGAGTCGCGCAACGTGCTGCTCGAAGGATGGATGGGCCAAAACCTGGTGGAACGCCTGCCGCAACTGGGAATCCGCCGCGAAGGTTTCAGTTCCGGAACGTGGGAAGCCGTTGGCGCCAGCAAGAACGATGCGCTGCCGGGACTGCTGGCCAAGGCAGGCTGGAAAACGCCGGCGCGGCCAGGCTTGTCGGGCGAGACGGCGCAAAAGAACAAGGCTGCCGATCGCGCGCTGCAAGCCAAGCTGCCAGGCCATTACTACCTGAGCGGCAGGGGCGAGGTCGGGGCCGAGATCCTGTTGCGGCCGAATGGGAAATTCGAATATGCGATGTCTTATGGCGCGGTCGATGAATTTGCCCAAGGGAGCTGGAAGGTCTGGAACCAGCAGGTTGTGTTCCGCTCCGACAGCGTCCCGCGCCGTGCGGCCTCGCTGCGGGCGTCGACCGATGCGCCAGTGGTGGTCGTTCCTCCGGGTCAGGTGCTGGTGGACCTGCGCTACCAGGGCAGCAGCGTGCCAGACTTCCACGTCATGCTATTGGGTGACGCGCCAACCAAAGCCGAAGGATACACGGGCGAACAGGGTTGGCGTGCCAGCTTTAGCGGTCCGGTACGCAAGATCGCGGTGAGCCACCCGGAGGTCGATGACGGTAAATGGCTGGTGCATGAAGTCGCAGCCGGCGAAGCCCGGCGCAGCACTTACCAGTTTGACTTTGAGCCGCCGGCGCCAGCCCCGAAAGCCTTCAACTACACCCTGGAAGTCAGGGATGGCAACCTGGTCCTGGAGGGATCGGGACGCCCGATGGAATTCCAAAAACACTGATTGATCAAGCTACGAGACAAAAATGAAAATGATGAAAACACCCGGACGTTTGCTGTGCGCCATTTTGCTGGCCACCCTTGGCTGTGCCAGCGTGCATGCCGCAGACCTGGAGCTGGACGACTGCGATGTCCTGATCGGCAAAAAATCCAATGCCGCCTACAAAGGCTGGATGAAGGAAAACCAGAAGGAAGCCGAGGCAGGCAACCTCGATGCGATTCGCCTGCGCGCGGCCGAAGCAAACAATCGGCTGGCTTGCCACGAGGAGGCACTCACCGGACATTCGGGCTGGGGCGTGACGATGACCTCGGCGGATGGCACTTCGGAGACGCAGCTGCCGCCAACCATTACCGATATTCGGAAGCAGGCTCCCGCCTGGCGTGCGCTGAACCAGGCGGTCAAATACGGCCACCAGGCTGGCGCCTTCGACGTTGGTTACAAGGGCGCTGCCGCGCAACTGGTGGTGCGATACGCCGCCGAATTGCCGGAGCAGCTTGAAGCGGCATATGAAGACGCCGCGGCGGTGTATGAATACGATTGCGTGCTCAAACGCCAGTTCGGGCGCCGCGACCGCAATGCAGGCTGCGCCTCAGCCCGGACTACACGGGCGCGACTGCTGCCACTGGTTGCGGCGGAGCGCCGCCAGGTACTGGATGTTTCGGCGCGCCAGTGGGCGGAGCAACTGCCAGCCGTGCCGAAGAACCAGTAAGGCTGGCGGCGTTCTTTATGGTGCGCCGAGGGATCTTACAGCGCTCAGGAAATCTTCGTTGAAGCGGAACAGGGCAGGGTCGCTTTCGGCGATTTGCTGGTAGCGCAGGACGAATTGTTTCGGCTCGCCCTGCAGCAGGCGGAAGATGGCTTGCTTGCCATCCTTGCGCTCGATGGCATTGGCCATGATCCACCCCATGTCATAACCCAGCTCGCCGAAATCGCCGTAGAAAAGCATGCCGTAGATGCGCTCGTAATGGTCTTCATCGCGAGGAGGGGCCAGTAGCAGGCGCAGGCTGCTGGTTTCCATCAAGGCTGCGATGTTCTTGATTTGGGCAAGGTTGCGTTCGATACGCTCCTTGCCGCGTGCGGAGAACGCAGTGGCGGGGCGGTTTGCAATCGGGTGCGTGAAAAGTTCGGCCGTCGCTTCCTGCACCAGGTCGTAGAGCAGGCGATTCATCCAGGTCTTGCCGGTGGTAGCCTGCGGCATGCCTTGGGCCGGGCGCGGTGGTGCAGTCATCACGTGCGCCTGTACCGCGTGGAACAGTTCGTGGGATACCACTTCGGCCAGCTCTTCCGCAGTCGCCTGCGTGAAACGGGCCAGGTTTACGTAGACATCATCGTGTACGTCGTCAAAGGCGAAACCCGTTGCATTGCCGCCGAAGATGAAATGTACGGTCAGCTTGGCCGAAAACTCGTTTGGCAGATAGGCCTTTAACTGGCGTGTGACCTCGTTCGCCGCCAGCGCGATCTTGTTGTCGCTATCGCGCCCCAAATCGGCCTGCACCCTGGCTGCAAGGTCGACCTGTTTGGCATCACGTCCCAAACCGCGCAGATATTCGACAAACGCATCGGCATCTTTCAGCCGCATCTTGCGAACCATGGCCGCAGTCTCGGGCAGGCGGCGAATCGATTCGATCATGGGAGCGTCGATCTCGCCTTTCTGCACTGCTGCGCTGTACAGGCGTGCAGCGTCGTCGTTGAAGCGGAATTCGAGGCCGCTGGCCTGCGCCGCCTCGAGGCAGAACAGTGAAGCAGCGGCGGCTAAGGTGCGAAGTCGATCGAGCATGGATAGCGAGAGTTAAAGCTGGACGCCAGCAATTCTCGCTATTTTGCGTTGTAGTGCCATTTTGTCAAGAGCATCTTCGGGCAGGTTGCGGAAGATTTCCAGGCGCGTCTTGATTTCGCGGCACACCGTGAAGAACTCCTGGCGGATCTCTTCGACCGGCCCCTGCGTGGCAGCCGGGTCACGGAAATTCCAGTTCGCTGTGGCAGGCTGGCCGGGCCAGTCAGGGCATGGCTCGCCCGCTGCGGTATCGCAGAGGGTGATGACGAAATCCATTTCCGGGGTATCCGGCGTAGAGAATTCATCCCATGATTTGCTACGCAAGCCTGTCAAGTTGTTGTCGAGGGCCCGGATTTGTTCGACGGCGAAGAGATTCAGCTTGCCGGCAGGGCGGCTGCCTGCGCTGAAAGCCCGGAATCGGCAGCCGCCAACGGCATTCAGAAGCGCTTCGGCCATGATGCTGCGGGCAGTGTTCTGCGTGCTGAGGAAGAGCACGTTGTAGGTTCGGTTGGCCATGCAAAATCCCGGATGATAGCGAACGAGCATGACAAGTTGATGACATGCTGGTTTCGCTATCGCAGCGCCAGAAAAGGTCATTGGACACTCCACTACCCGCGCGCTAACTTGCGTAAAAACATAAACGGAGACGAACATGACCAAACCCTTCTCGCATTGGGGGGCTGCCGCTGTATTGGCATCTTCCATGCTGTCCCTTCATGCTGCGGCCGAAGCACCGTATGCGCCGGTGACTTTCCAGAACGCTTCGGTACATGATCCTTCAGTGATCAGGACGGGCGGCGCCTTCTATGTGTTCGGGTCGCACCTGGCGTCGGCGAAATCGACGGACTTGATGAACTGGACGCAAATCACCAGCTCCGTCAGCGCGACCAACAAGCTGTTCCTGAATGGCAGCAGCAACGTCTTCACCGAACTGGCCGAGACCTTCAGCTGGGCGCAGACGAACACCTTGTGGGCGCCGGACGTGATCCGCCTGGCCGATGGCAGGTACTACATGTACTACAACGCCTGCAAGGGCGACTCACCGCGTTCGGCACTGGGCGTTGCGGTTGCCGACAAGATCGAGGGGCCTTACGTCAACAAAGGCATCATCCTGAAATCGGGCATGTGGGGCCAGGCCAGCTACGACGGCACGATTTACGATGCGCTCAAACACCCGAACACCGTCGATCCGAATGTGTTCTTCGATAACGGCGGCCGGTTGTGGATGGTGTACGGTTCCTATTCCGGCGGCATTTTCATCATGCAGATGAACCCCGCTACCGGCATGCCGCTGCCGGGGCAGGGCTATGGCAAGCGCCTGATGGGCGGAAATCACAGCCGGATCGAAGGCGCCTACGTGATGTACAGCCCTGCCACGCAGTACTACTACCTGTTCACGTCGTTTGGCGGGCTCGATGCCGCCGGCGGCTACAATATGCGGGTGGCGCGCTCCACGTCGCCGGATGGCCCGTATGTCGACGCCCAGGGCGTGAACATGGCGAACGTCAAGGCCGATCCTTCGAAACCCCTGTTCGACGACGCTTCGATTGCCCCGTATGGCGTGAAAATCATGGGCAATTTCCTGTTCGAGCGCAAAATCGGCGAAGCGGGGACGGGGATCGGTACAGGCTATGTATCGGCTGGCCACAATTCTGCCTATTACGACCCTGCGACCCGCAAGCATTTCCTGATCTTCCATAGCCGCTTCCCGGAGCGTGGCGAACAGCATGAGGTGCGCGTCCACCAGATGTTCATGAACGCGGACGGCTGGCCGGTGGTGGCGCCATACCGCAATACCAATGAAACGCTGGCGATGGTACCGCGCGGCTTCATTCACGGCGACTATATGTTCGTCAATCATGGCAAGGATATTTCGTCCACGATCAAGAAATCGCGGCTGGTCACGCTGAAGCCGGACGGCACGGTCGGCGGTGCGGTGACCGGCACCTGGGCCCTGGTGGGCGGCAACCAGGCCGAGATCAACCTGGCCGGCTCGCCGCCGTTCAAGGGCGTGTTCTTGAACCAATGGGATGAAACGTCGAAAAGCTACGTGATGACGTTTACCGCTACTTCACGCGAGGGCGTTTCCATCATGGGTAGCCGCCTGCCGCAGCGCAGCGACATGCAGGTTGTGCAAGCTGTTTATGGCGAGCTTAGTCTCGGCAATACCAATGCGGTGACGGGCGATATCGTGTTGCCGACCAGTGGCGCGCGCGATGCGGTCATTTCCTGGGCCTCGTCGAACCCTTCGGTGCTGAGCAATACCGGGCAGGTCACCAGCCCCGCCAATGATGTCACCGTTACGCTGACGGCCACGATCAGCAAGGGACCGGTGAAGGCCGTCAAGACCTTCGTCGTCACCGTGCGCAAGCTGGGCAGCATGCTTGCCCATTACACGTTTGACGGCAACCTGGTGGACGCAACCGGTGCATTCGGGGCGGGCACGGTGGTCGGCAGCAGGATCGACCTTGCCGGCGGCAGCATGGCTTATGAAGCGGGCATGAAGGGCAGCGCGGCAGTGTTCAACGGCGCCAGCGGCGTGCGCCTGCCGGATGGACTGATCGCCAGCAATACCTACACGGTGGCGATGTGGCTCAAGCCAGCGCAGTTGACCGCGTTCTCGACCACGTTCTTTGGCGCCCGCAACGGCGACTCGTGGATCAGCTTCCTCCCGAAAGGACATGATTTCGTTGGCGGCGCGAGTATGCTGTGGTCGGGGACGGCCTGGTATGACGCAGGCCTGGGCATGAATATCCCGGCCGGCCAATGGTCGCACGTTGCGTTCACCGTCAAGAACGGCGCGGTGAACGTCTACGTCAATGGGGCGAAACGCTTCAGCGGCGTGAACTTCCCTAACGTGTTCACGACCAACAATGGCGTGTTTGCACTTGGCGTCAACTGGTGGGATGCGCCCTATAAGGGCTCGATGGATGACCTGCGCATCTACGGATCGGCCCTGAGCGATGGGGAAGTCGCCAGCATCGCCCGCTGACTTCCTCAGTTCGACAGGTGCGCGATCTCCAGCGAACCGTGTTCGTCAAAGATGGGGCATTGTTCGGCCAGGGCGACGGCCTCGTTGAAATCGGTGGCTGCCAGGATTGAGTAGCCAGCCAGTGAACTGCTGGACGATTTGGGGCCGGCCAGCCGCGTGTCGATGTCGACGCTGGCGTGGGTCAGGCTGCCTCGGTCCAGCAGCCGCCCGCCCAGCGAGTCGAACCAGCTCATCCAACGCTGCGGGACATGCTGGCGCGCCTCGGCCGTTCCATCCGGCGCACCCCGGTAAACGAGCAGGAATCGCTCCATATGGCCTCCTTGAATATTGCAAAGCCTCGATGCCTGAATCTTAGCAATTGCAATGCTTAGGGGCCGCACCGTTGGCCGGGCGGCTAGTCTGTTGAGACAGGGACCAGGATCTCGCGGCTGCCGTTGGTCGACATGGACGACAGGATGCCTGCCGCCTCCATATCCTCGACCATGCGCGCAGCGCGGTTGTAGCCGATGCGCAACTGGCGCTGGATCGACGAGATCGACGCACGGCGGGTGCGGATGACAAACGCCACCGCCTCGTCGTACAGCGGATCGGTCTCGCCCGCGCTGACGTCGCCCAGCAGGTCGGCCGCAGGTTCCTCGGTTGGCGTGCCGGCCAGGATCGCTTCTTCGTATTCCGGCTCGCCGAACTGCTTCAGGTAATCGACCACGCGGTGCACTTCTTCGTCGGATACGAAGGCGCCGTGCACGCGCTGCGGGTATCCGCTGCCGGGTGGCAGGAACAGCATGTCGCCGTGGCCGAGCAGGGTCTCGGCGCCCATCTGGTCAAGCACGGTGCGCGAATCGATCTTGGATGAAACCTGGAAGGCGACGCGGGTCGGGATGTTGGCCTTGATCAGGCCCGTGATCACGTCAACCGAAGGGCGCTGCGTGGCCAGGATCAGGTGGATGCCGGCGGCGCGCGCCTTCTGCGCCAGGCGGGCGATCAGTTCCTCGATCTTTTTCCCCGCCACCATCATCAGGTCGGCCAGTTCGTCGATGATCACGACAATGGTCGGCAGCGTCGATAGCGGTTCCGGCGCGTCCGGGGTGAGCGAGAACGGATTGGTGATGTATTTTTCCGCAGCCTTGCCGTCGCGGATCTTCTGGTTGAAGCCGGCCAGGTTGCGCACGCCGAGCGCGGACATCAGGCGATAGCGTTTTTCCATTTCGGCGACGCACCAGGTCAGCGCATTGGCCGCCAGCTTCATGTCGGTGACGACGGGCGCCAGCAGGTGCGGAATGCCGTCGTAGACGGACAGTTCCAGCATCTTCGGGTCGATCATGATCAGGCGCACGTCGGTCGGGGTGGCCTTGTACAGCAGGGACACGATCATGGCATTGATGGCCACCGACTTGCCGGAGCCGGTAGTGCCGGCAACCAGCATGTGCGGGGCACGCGCCAGGTCGGTTACCACCGGTGCGCCGGTAATATCCTTGCCCATCGCCAGCGTCAGTTGCGAGCGCGAGGCGCGATAGGCGTCCGAGGCCAGGATTTCCGACAGCTGGATCATGTGGCGGCGGGTGTTCGGCAGCTCGAGGCCCATGCAGGTCTTGCCCGGAATGGTTTCGACCACGCGCACCGAAGTGACGGCGAGTGCGCGCGAGAGATCCTTCACGAGCGCCACGATCTGCGCGCCGCGCACGCCAACTGCCGGTTCGATTTCGAAACGGGTGATCACGGGGCCGGCGGATGCGCCCAGTACGGTCACCGGAACCTTGAATTCCTTCAGGCGCTGTTCGATCAGGCGGCCGGTTTCTTCCAGTTCGTCGCTGGATACCTCGAACCTGGCTTCCGTAAAGGCGTCCAGCAAGTCCAGGCCTGGCAGTTCGATGTCGGCTTCAGGCTCCGGATAGACCGTGACCGTCGTGATTGCCGGGGCCGGGGTGGCGGCTGCCATTGGCGCGGCTGGTGCGTCTGGAACCACGGCCATGGGTGCCATTGGTACGGGCATGGGCTCCGCCTGCGCAACAGGCATTAGCGGCTGCCAGTCCGGGGCAGGCGCCGGCGCAGGGACCGGGGCCGGAGCCTGTGTGAACGGAGTGTATTCGACTTCCAATGGCGTATTTGCCAGCACAAGCGGTTGCGGCGGCAGGCCTGGCGTTTCGTTGATCCATGCCGGTTCGGGGATCGAGGTTGTTATGGTGTGCACTTCGACTGCCGCATGGACCACCTGAACTTCCACGACCGACGACTGGATGGACGGTGCTTGCGGCGGCTGGACGCTGGTGCGCACGCTCCGCACCGGCTCGGCGGCGAGTGGCAGCTTGACGATCCTGACGGTCTGCGCCTGCCTGGCCTGGGTTTCGGCTTCTTCCCTGGCTTTGGCGCGGGCCAGCATTGCCGGGGTTGGGCGCAGGCTTTCGACTTCGGCCCACTCGGCGCTCGGGCGCGCGGCGGGGGCGCGGGCTTTTTCCACGGCATCGGCGCCGAAGAACCTTGCGGGCGATGCATCCGGCGGTGCTTCCCATGCCGGGCGCTTCTCAGTGAATCGTTCGCTGCTGCGTGCAGGACTTGCCGGCGCAGCGGCAGCGGGCGTGGGGGCGGGCCGTGGTGCGGAACGGCGTTCCGGCTCGGACGAGCGCTTCAGCAGGCCGGCGGCGCGGCCGCACCAGGCCAGTAAGGCAAGCGCGCGATAGCCGAACAGCCAGGGGATTGCCACCATGCCGGCAGTTGTGAGTATGGCAATGGCGGCGATGCGGCCACTTGCCGCAGCAATTGAACTGGCCAGCAGCATGAGCATGGTGCCCAGAACCAAGCGAATGAAGCCCTGTCCAAGCAGGGAGGTCCTCTTCAGCACGAACACCTTCACAAGGCGCCAGACCAGGGGGAGTGTCCACAGCACAGACCAGCCAAACCACGACATCACTGCCATTCAAATCTTTCCTGAAAATACCTCGGGCGGAGTTTATCACGAGCAATGATGTCAATTAGAGAATGCGAAGCGTGGTTTTCATTGGGAAACGGGTGAATTGTGTTGCTCTCAGGACATCTTTTCTATCGTTTGGCTTGGCTGTTCGTTTATAATCGCCGGCTCCCCCAAAGTATTCCGACAGTTCAGCAAAGTGCGCACCCAGGGCATCAGTTTCTCCATCCTCAGGCATTCCGCATGGGCGCCAGGCGTCGCCACGCCTGAAGCATGGCAGGCCTGGGCGCAAGCGCCGTTCTTGTTGCGTACGGGAGAAGAACCAGGGGTCAAGGCAATGCCGCCCATGCTTCGCCGCCGTGCGGGTTTGGTGGGCAAGATGGCGCTCGAAGTGGCGTATCAATGCCTGGATGGCCGCAGCGATATTCCCACCGTGTACTGTTCGCGCCACGGCGACGTCGTGCGCGCTGTCGAGCTTCTGTCGGACTTGGCGCGCGGCGAGCTGCTGTCGCCGATGGCGTTCGGCATGGCGGTGCATAATGCCGTTCCCGGCCTGTTCAGCATCGCGCGCGGCGACCGTGCCAACTACACTGCGCTGGCTGCTGGCAATGCGTCGGTCGAGCATGCGGTGATCGAAGCCTGCGGCCTGCTGGCCGACGGAGCGCCGCAGGTATTGCTGGTGGCCTGCGATGCCCCGCTGCCGGAACTGTTTGCCCCTTACGAAGAATATGATGAGCAGCCGCACGCCTGGGCGTGGCTGATGGCGCCCGCTGCTGGCGACGCGATCCGGCTGGAATGGGAGCCGTGTGCGAATGCGCCGGCCCCCGTCATGCCGGGCAGCCTCGAGGTTGCGGCCTTCCATGCCGGCGGCGCGCAACGCCTGGAGCGCTGCGACGGCCGCATGCGCTGGACCTGGAGCCGCGATGCTTGACCGATACTGGCGCATCTTTGTCACTGGCCTGAGCTTCGCGGTGTTCGGCGCCGGCGGGATCACACTGGGGGTGCTCGTGTTCCCGCTCATGAACCTGCTGATCCGGAACCGCCAGCGGCGCATCAATGCGGCGCGCACCGTGATTCGCGGCGCGTTCCGCGTCTATATCGACATGATGCGCGTGATTGGCGTGCTGCGTTACGAAGTACGGGGGCTGGAGAAGCTGGAACGGCGCGGCATGCTGATCCTCGCCAACCACCCGACACTGCTCGATACGGTGTTCCTGATGGCCTTTGTGAAGAATGCCGACTGCATCGTCAAGGGCGCCCTCTGGAACAACCCTTTCACGCGCGGTCCGGTACGGGGTGCGGGCTACATCAATAATGAAGGCGGTGCAGAGCTGATCGGCGACTGCATCGCTTCGCTGGAGCGCGGCAATAACCTGATCATCTTCCCGGAAGGGACGCGCACCCCGAAGGATGGCGTGATCAGCATGAAGCGCGGCGCCGCCAATATTGCAGTGCGCGGCGTGCGCGACATCACGCCGGTGCTGCTGCAGTGCGATCCGCCCACGCTGCACAAGGGCGAGAAGTGGTGGCGGGTGCCTTCGCGCCGCTTCCTGATCCAGATTGACGTGCAGGACGACCTGTCGGTAGCGCGCTTCAGGGAAGGCGCCAGCGATGTGATGGCAGCGCGCCATCTGACCGACTTCTTGGAAAACTATTTTGCCGGAAAGTGCCAAAGCAATGCTTGAACTCGAAGTGAAACAACTGATCATCGATGCCCTTCAACTGGAAGACATCGCGCCGGACGATATTGACAGCGCCGCGCCCCTGTTCATCGAAGGCCTGGGCCTCGATTCGATCGATGCGCTGGAACTGGGTGTCGCCCTGCAAAAGAAATATGGCATTTCTCTTTCAGCAGATTCGGAAGAGACCCGTCGCCATTTCGCTTCGGTGCAGGCGCTGGCGGCGATGATTGAAAGCCACAGGCAGAAATGAAAAGGTAGGGAGTAGACGATGGTTAACCTGAAAGAAATGAGCAAGGAACAGTTGCAGGAGTGGGTGATCGACCTGCTTGCCGACATGTTCGAGCTGGATAAGAATGGCCTGGGCGCCGGCTCCAGCCTGTACGACGACCTGGACATCGACAGCATCGATGCGGTTGACCTGGCCGTGCGCCTGAAGGAACTCACCGGTTTGCGCCTGCAGCCGGAGGTATTCAAGACCATTCGCACTATCGGCGACGTGGTTGAAGCCCTGACCGGCAAGGCGGAGCAGGCCGCGTAGGCAAGATGAGAATGAGTGCATTGGCGGCAGTGATTACCCTGCTGTATCCCCTGGCGATCTGGTTTGGCCACGGCCGCATCGAGCCGCGCTGGCTGGCAGGCTTGCTGCTGGCGGCGGCCATCGCCCGGCTGCCCGCGCTGAAACTGAGCGGCGTTGCGCGCTGGTCGGTGGCTGCGGCGCTGGTACTGGTCGCTGCGGCCATCTGGAGCAACCTGCTGCTGCCGCTGAAACTGTACCCGGTGCTGGTGAGCGCGGCGCTGCTGGCCGGTTTTGCCTATAGCCTGAGCACTCCGATGTCCGCCGTCGAGCGCATGGCACGCCTGCGCGGCGAAGACTTCCCTCCGGTGGCGCAAGCCTATATGCGCAAGGTGACGCAGGTGTGGTGCGGCTTCTTCGTGATCAACGGCGCGATTGCTTTCGGCACCGCGCTGTGGGCGTCGGAAGCGGTATGGTCGCTGTACACGGGTGTCATTTCTTATGCGCTGATGGCGTTGTTGTTCGGCGCGGAATACCTGGTGCGCCTGCGTTTCAAGCGTTTGCATCATGTCTGACCGAATCGAAAACCTGTACGCCGCAATGTCGGCGCGACCGGCCGGGACTCTGGCCGGCTGGCGCGCTGGGCAGGGCGTCAGTCGTGACGACTTCCTGTCGCGCGTGCGTGCCTGGCATGGTTTGTTGGGCGAGCAGGCGGGCACCCAGTTTGCACTGTACCTGGAAGACAGTATTGAATTCGGCGCGGCGCTGCTGGGTGCGTGGCATGCCGGCAAGACGATCTGGCTGAGCGCGGATACGCTGCCGGCCAGTTGCACAGCATTGCAGGGGAAGGTTGATGGCTTCCTCGGCGAGTTCCCGGCCGAACTGAAGCCGTTGCAGCCGGCCGCCGATGTCGGCGGCGCGGTTGGGACTGAGCTTGGCGCCCTGGCGCCGGACATGCAGGCGCTGGTGGTGTTCACTTCCGGCAGCACCGGCGCGGCGCAAGCCATTCCGAAAAAGTTGTCGCAGCTTGCGAGCGAAGTGGCAACCCTGGAACAACTGTTCGGCCAGCGCTGCGGCGCTGCCGCGGTCCTTGCGACCGTGTCGCACCAGCATATCTACGGCTTGCTGTTCAAGGTACTATGGCCGCTGGCCAGCGGGCGTGCCATCCATGCGCTCAGCATCGCGTACCCGGAGCAGTTGTTGGCCGCCATGACTGCCGGCCCCTGCCTGCTGGTAGCCAGCCCGGCGCACCTGAAACGCCTGCCGGCCCAGCTGGACTGGAGCGCTGCGGCAGCCATGGTGCGGATCGTGTTCTCCTCCGGAGGGCCGTTGGCTGCCGATGCCGCGCTGGCGGCCGGCGCGCTGCTTGGGCAGGTGCCGACCGAAGTGTATGGCAGTTCCGAAACCGGCGGCATCGCCTGGCGCCGGCGCCACGCCATCGACGATGACGCCTGGCAGCCGTTTCCGACCGTGGCATGGCGCATCAATGAAGAAGACGGCACGCTGGCAGTAGCGTCCCCGCACCTGGCCGACGAGCAGTGGCTGGCCCTGGCCGACCGTGTGGAGGCCGTCGACGGCGGTTTCCGCTTGTTAGGCCGCAGCGACCGCATCGTCAAGATCGAGGAAAAGCGCGTTTCGTTGGATGCAATGGAAGCGGCGCTGCTGGCGTCCGGCCTGGCCGCCGAAGCGCGCCTGGCGCTGTGTGAGCCGGCAACTGGCGAGCGCCAGCGGCTGGCGGCCTTCGTGGTACCGAGCGCCGCAGGTCATGCTGTGCTGGAAAAGGAGGGCAAGACAGGCCTGAATGCGCGCCTGCGGGCAATTCTGGCCGGGGTGGTGGAAGCGGTGGCCTTGCCGCGCCGCTGGCGCTACCTGGACCAGATGCCTGTCAATGCGCAGGGCAAGGTGACACTGGCGAACCTGCTGGCATTGCTCGCCGACGAACGTCCGCGCCTGCCTCACGTGCGCGAGCTGGAGAACGAAGCAGGGCGGGTGCTGCTTGAGATTACTGCGCCAGCCAGCCTGCTGTATTTCGATGGCCATTTCGATGTTGCCCCGATCCTGCCGGGCGTGGTGCAGGTCGACTGGGCGCTTCATTATGGCCGCCAGTATTTCGTGATGCCGGCCCAGTTCAAGGGCATGAACCAGCTGAAGTTCCAGCACGTGATCGAGCCGGAACAGGCCGTGCAACTTGAACTGGTTTGCGACGCGGCCGGCAAGGGCCTGCGTTTCAGCTACAGCTCCGCCGCTGGCCAGCATTCCAGCGGCCGTATTGTCCTGGGAGAGTTCGATGGGTGATTTCAAGCCATGTATCGTGGTTCCGGTATACAACCATGAGCACGCGATCGGCACCGTGGTGGCCGGCCTGCTGCAGCATGGCGTGCCGGTGATCCTGGTCGATGACGGCAGCAATGCAGGCTGCGCCGAGGTGCTGGATTCCCTTGCGGCGCAGCATGGCCCGAACGTGATGCTGGAACGCCTGCCGTACAACCAGGGCAAGGGTGTTGCGGTGCTGGCGGGTTTCCGCCGCGCCGGGGAGCTTGGCTATAGCCACGCGCTGCAGATCGATGCGGACGGCCAGCACCGAACCGGCGATGTACCGGTTTTCCTGGCGCAGGCCAGGTCGCATCCCTCCGCCGTGGTGTCAGGCTATCCGATCTACGATGAATCCGTGCCCAAGGTGCGCCTGTACGGCCGCTATGCCACCCATATCTGGGTCTGGATCAACACGCTGTCGCTGGAGATCCGGGATTCAATGTGCGGATTCCGTGTCTATCCGGTGGCAGCCGTGAACGCGCTGGCCGCGCGCCAGGCCATCGGTTCGCACATGAACTTCGACACGGACGTTATCGTGCGCCTGTTCTGGAGCGGTTTGCGGGTGGTGAACGTAGGCACGCGTGTCTCGTATCCGGTGGACGGCGTGTCGCATTTCCGCCTCTGGCGCGACAACGTGCTGATTGCGCGCATGCACACCGTGCATTTCCTGGGCATGCTGCCGCGCATCCCGAAGCTGCTGGCGCGGAAATGGCGGAACAAATGAGCAGGCGCGGCTTGCACTGGGCCTCGATCAACGAAGTAGGCTTCGTGGCGGGCATGCGGCTGATGTTCTGGATCTTTCGCGTTTGCGGCCGCTGGCCATTCCGCCTGGTGCTGTACCCGGTGCTTGCCTGGTACGTGTTGACCAAGCCGGTGCCGCGCCGCGCCTCGCAGGAATACCTGCGCCGCGTTGCGAGCCAGACATCCAGCGAGCCGGCCGGCGTAATGCGCCACTTTGGCGCTTTCGGGGAGAGCATCCTCGACAAGATGCTGCTGTGGGGCGGCCTGTTTGATTTCAGTACGGTTGACCTGCATGGCGCCGAGCTGATCACCGATGCCGTTGCCGAGGGGCGCGGCGCCTTGCTGGTCTGTGCCCACCTCGGCAACCTGGAACTGTCGCGCGTGCTGTCGCGCCAGCGCAAGGACATCAAGCTGACGGTGCTGGTGCACACCAAGCACGCGCGGGCGTTCAACGCCATGCTGGCCCGCCTGAATCCGGAAAGCCAGGTGAACCTGGTGCAGGTGACGGAAATGTCGCCGGCAACGGCCATGATGCTGTCCGAACGCGTGGCGCGCGGCGAATTCGTGGTGATTGCGGGCGATCGGGTTCCGGTATCGCATCATCCGCGCGTCGCAGTGGTGGACTTCATCGGTGCGCCTGCCGCATTCCCGGTCGGGCCGCATCTTCTCGCCAGCATCCTGCAATGCCCGGTTTACCTGATGTTCTCCGTGCGCCGGGGTGAGCGCTCCGAAGTGGTTTTCGAGCGTTTCCGGGAGCAGGTGCGCATTCCGCGCCATGACCGCGAAGGCGCGCTGCAGGCGCTGGCCGCCGACTACGCGAAGCGTCTTGAGCACCATGCCCTGCGCGCGCCGCTGCAGTGGTTCAATTTCTACGATTTCTGGCATTTACCTGGACTGGAACACTCCGATGCATCTCGCTGACATCGCCCAAATCAATGCACCGCAGCGCAGCGTACGTTTCGACCGCGGCAACCTGACGATCGAAGACATCGTCGATATCGCGCAGGGGCGGGCCGCCGCCGTGTTGTCGGACGACCCGGAATTCCGCGCGGCCATCGAGCGCGGCGCCAGCTTCCTCGACCGCCTGTTGCGCGAAGACGGTACCGTGTATGGGGTCACCACCGGCTATGGCGATTCGTGCACCGTGACCGTGCCGCCGGAACTGGTGCCTGACCTGCCGCATCACCTGTATACCTATCATGGGGTCGGCCTGGGCGAGTATTTCACGCCGGCGCAGAGCCGTGCCATCCTAGCTTCGCGGCTGGCGTCGCTGAGCAAGGGCTTTTCCGGCGTGAGCGTGGAACTGCTGCTGCAGATTACCCGCCTGCTGGACGCGGGCCTGCTGCCCCTGATTCCTTCCGAAGGTTCGGTCGGCGCCTCCGGCGACCTGACGCCGCTGTCCTACCTGGCCGCTGTGCTGTGCGGCGAGCGCGAAGTGTGGCGCAATGGCGAACAGGTGCCTGCAGCCCAGGCCCTGCAGGAAGCCGGCATCAGCCCGCTGCGCCTGCGCCCGAAGGAAGGCCTGGCCATCATGAATGGTACCGCCGTGATGACCGCGCTGGCCTGCCTGGCCTACGACCGCGCCGATTACCTGGCCAGGCTGTGCACCCGGATTACCGCCATGGCATCGTTCGCAATGGACGGCAATGCCCACCACTTCGACGAAGTGCTGTTCTCGGCCAAGCCGCACCCAGGCATGCAGCAGGTAGCTGCCTGGCTGCGCATCGATTTGCCGACCGACCAGTGGGAGCGCAACGGCAAGCGCTTGCAGGACCGCTATTCGATCCGCTGCGCGCCGCACGTGATCGGCGTATTGGCCGACACCATGCCGATGTTCCGCCAACTGATCGAAAATGAACTGAACAGCGCCAACGACAATCCGCTGGTGGACGTCGGGAACGAACGCATCCTGCACGGCGGCCACTTCTACGGCGGCCACATCGCCTTTGCGATGGATGGCATGAAGAACGCGGTCGCCAACCTGGCCGACCTTCTGGACCGCCAGATGGCTTTGATGGTTGATGCGCGGTACAACCACGGCTTGCCGGCCAACCTGTCGGGCGCCGTCGGCGAGCGGGCGCCGATCAACCACGGCCTCAAAGCACTGCAGATCAGCGCTTCGGCGTGGACTGCAGAGGCGCTGAAAGCCACCATGCCGGCCTCGGTGTTCTCGCGGTCGACGGAATGCCACAACCAGGACAAGGTCAGCATGGGCACCATCGCCGCGCGCGACTGCCTGCGCGTGCTGGACCTGACGGAACAGGTGGTGGCAGCCCTGCTGGTCACCGTGCGACAGGGCGTCTGGCTGCGCTGCCGCGACCACCAGGCAGTGCTGCCGGACAGCCCATTGGCTGCGATGCAGGAAGCACTGGCCGCCGACATCGCGCCGGTCGAGGAAGACCGCCGCCTGGAACCGGACCTGCGCCTGATGCTGGAGCGCATCCGCAGCAAGGCATGGAAGCTGTATGCGTAAACACAAGCAAAGCCGCTGGTTCGCGGAAGTCGAGATCGACGTCCAGTTCTTTGACCTGGACCCGATGGAAATCGTCTGGCACGGAAACTACGTCAAATACCTGGAAATCGTGCGCTGCGCCTTGCTGGACAAGATCGGCTATAACTATCCGCAGATGAAGGAGTCCGGTTATCTGTGGCCGGTGATCGATATGCAGCTGCGCTACGTTGGACCGGCGACTTTCGGCCAGAAGCTGAAGCTGCGCGCGGATCTGGTGGAGTGGGAAAACCGCCTGAAAATTGATTACCTGATTACCGACGCGCTGAGCGGCAAGCGCCTGAACCGCGCCAGCACAACGATGGTGGCGGTCGATGTCGCCACCAGGGAAATGTGCTTCGCCTCGCCGCCCGTACTGTTTGAAAAACTGGGGATTGAACCAGCATGAAGAAATATTTCGCAATCGCCCTGGCGCTGGCTGCCGCGGGCAGCGCGCAGGCCGCCGTGCCAAGTGCAAAGATCCAGGCAATGCTGGCCAAGCCGGCTGTCATGTGCGGCCGTTTCGACCAGACCAAGCAACTGGCCGGCATGAAGAAGCCCCTGGCGTCGGAGGGCCGTTTTTGCGTCGTCGCCGGCAAGGGCGTGCTGTGGCGCACCCTGAAACCTTTCCCAAGCACCTTGCGCCTGACGCGCGAGGAGATCGTCAACTACCAGGGCGACCGCGTGGCGATGCGCCTGGACGCCAAGACCGAGCCGACCGTGCGCATGATCAATAATGTGCTGTTCTCGCTGCTGTCCGGCGACCTGGGCCAGCTCGACTCACTGTTCGAAGGCGAGGGCAGTGCCGATGCCAATAGCTGGAACGTGGCGCTCAAGCCGCGCCAGCCGGGTCTGGAAAAAGCCATCGGCACGATCAAGCTGGAAGGCGGCAACTATGTCAGGCAGATCGTGATGAGCGAGGCCAGTGGCGACCGCACCACCATCGTGTTCTCTGCCATCCAGACCGGCGAAAGCGCCATGAACAAGGAAGAGGCGGCGCTGTTTTGACGCAAACCCGAAAACTCGCGTGGCTATGGGCCCTGGTGGCCTGCCTCTTGCTGGGCCATAACGCTACCCTGTGGCTGGTCCAGCGCATCGTGCCGGACACCGACATCATGGCGCTGCTGCCGGTGCAGGAGCGCGACCCGGTGCTGCAGGCTTCCTTCGGCCATATGGTCGATGCGGCGCAGCAGCGCCTCCTGGTCCTGGCCGGGGCCGACGAGTGGGACGAGGCGCGCCGTGCGGCCGACGCCTACCAGGCGGTGCTGGACACCCGCAAGGACCTGTTCGCGTCCACGGCTGTCAACGAGCAGGCGCAGGGCGACTGGCTTGAGGTGTTCCGGCGCCACCGCCTGGCGCTGCTGACGGCGCAGCAGGAGCAGGCTTTGCGCGAACAGCCGGCCCAGTTCTGGCTGGAGTCGGCGCTGGCCGGCCTGTACGCGCCGTTCGGCGGCCCGAAGCTCGGCCCATGGCAGGACGACCCTTATGGCCTGTTTGCCGGCTGGGTGCAGGAGCGCGCGCAGGAAACGCCGGTGCGCCCGCGAGACGGCCACCTGTTTGTCGCCGATGGGCAGCGCCAGTACGTGCTGCTGCCCTTGACCCTGAAAGTACCCGCGCTGTCGATGACGGCGCAGGAAACCGTACTGCCGCTGCTGCAGCAGGCCGCCGCAGCGGCGCGCAAGGCGGCTCCGCAAGTGGAACTGATCCAGGCCGGCGTGATTCTGCACGCAGCCAATGCCAGTGCCCAGGCCAGCGGCGAGATGTCGACCATTGGCATTGGTTCGCTGATCGGGATCGTGTTGCTGACATGGTTCACCTTCCGGTCTTTCAAGCCGATTGCGCTGATCCTGCTGTCGATCGGCATCGGCTGTCTCGGAGCGCTCTCGGTGTGCTGGCTGCTGTTCGGCCGCATCCATCTCCTGACACTGGTGTTCGGCGCCAGCCTGATCGGGGTGGCGCAGGACTATGGCTTGTATTTCCTGTGCAATCGCTTGTCCGCCGATGAAAAACTCGATTCGTCCACGCTGCTGAAACGCCTGCTGCCCGGCCTCGGCCTGACGCTGCTGGCGGCGGTGATCGGCTATGCCGGCCTGGCACTGACGCCGTTCCCCGGCTTGCGCCAGATGGCGGTGTTCTCCGCCCTCGGCCTGGTCTTCGCATGGTTCACGGTAGTGTGCTGGTTCCCGGCGCTGGTCAGCGGCCGTACCCTGCGGAGCGGCAGCCTGGTGAAACACTATGGGGCGGCTTTGCGCCATTGGCCGCTCTGGCGCGCCAACCGCGGCACGCTGGCCGCAACGGCGCTGTTTGCGGTGCTGGCCGGCTGGGGCATCAGCCGCCTGGGCGCCAACGACGATATTCGCCTGCTGCAGAATCCGCCGAAGCAACTGGTGGCCGACCAGCTCAAGCTGGGCAAGCTGCTCGATGCGCCAACGCCGGTCCAGTACTTCCTTGTGCGCGGCGATTCGGTTGAACAGATGCTCCAACGGGAAGAAGCCTTGAAAGTACGCCTCGACCAGCATGTAGCCGCGGCGCGCCTGACCGGCTACCAGGCCTTGTCGAATTGGGTTCCTTCGGCGCAAACACAGGCCACGCGCCGCAGCCTGGTGGAAGGCAAGCTGCTGGCCGATGACGGCCCGCTGCAGGGCCTGGCCGCGCAAGCGGGTGAAGACCGCCAGTGGATTGCCGCCGTGCGCCAGGGCCTGCTGGCAGCCGGCCAGCCGCTGCTGCTGGATGATTTCCTGGCTTCTCCTGCCAGCGAACCATGGCGCCACCTGTGGCTTGGCGAACGCGAAGGCGTGTATGCCAGCATTGTCGCCTTGCGCGGCATGGACAACAAAGCCTCGCAGCAGGTGATGCTGGCTGCCGGCGGCATGCCGGGCGTGCAGTGGGTGGACAAGGTGGCCGAGATTTCTTCGGTGCTGGGCCGCTACCGCGCCTATATGGGCTGGGTGGTGCTGGGCGCCTATGCCGTGGTGTTTGCACTGCTTTATCATCGCTACCGTGGCCGTACCTGGCGCGTGATGGCGCCTACCGCGCTGGCCAGCATCGCAACCCTGGCCATGCTTGGCTTTGCATCGCAGGACTTGCAGCTGTTCCATGTACTGGCCCTGATGCTGCTGCTTGGCGTTGGCGTAGACTATGGCATCTTCATGCAGGAGCATCCGGAGCGCAGGAACAGCACGCCGTGGCTTGCAGTCGGCCTGTCAGCGGCCAACACGATCCTGTCGTTCGGCCTGCTGGGCCTGAGCGCGACGCCCGCCCTGCAGGCATTTGGGCTGACCATGTTGATGGGGACCACGCTGGTGTGGCTGCTGGCCCCTTGTTTTGGAAGTTTGAAGGATGAGACGAATGTTTAAAGCGATGCCGCGCCGCCTTGCCGTTGCCGCTTGCGCACTGCTGCTGGCCGCTTGCGCCAGCGTGCCGCCGCAGGCCCGCCTTGGCCTGAAACTGGCGCCTGCCGCCCTTGGCACGTCGCTGAGCGTGCAACAGCACCTGAAAGTGGAGCGCAATGGCCGTACCGACGACCTGGACGTCGCCTTGCAAGTGGAGCCGGAAGCAGTCGACGTGGTCGGGCTCGCGTTCGGCCAGCGCGTGCTAACGCTGCATTACGACGGCAAGGAACTGACTTCCTGGCGCCACGTCATGCTGCCGGCACAAGTGCGGGCCGAGGATGTGCTGGAAGATATCCAGCTCACGCTGTGGCCGGCCGATGCGGTGGCTGCGGCCTTGCCGGCCGGCTGGCGCGTGGCGGAGCAGGGGCGCGTGCGTACGCTGTACCTGGACGGCGCGCCGGTCATGCAGATCACGTACAGCGACGCGCAGCGCTGGAGC
>Ga0102588_1000482_pt1 | contig 42339 bp, 34 predicted proteins | sample AraplaMF_Col_mMS_FD_76854 | JGI IMG/M metagenome (GOLD analysis project Ga0102588, IMG submission 76854) | Arabidopsis root microbial communities from the University of North Carolina, USA - plate scrape MF_Col_mMS (SPADES assembly) (version 2) | ecosystem: Host-associated > Plants > Roots >...
TTCGGGACGGCCCGGTGCGCCGGCTCGCGGATCGGCGAGGCCGCCAGCACCGGCAGCCAGTCGCCCTTGTTCCAGCTCGTGCGGCGGCCGAGATGCGTGAGCTGGATCATGACCGCCGCACCGAACTCATGACAGTCGTCGGCAAGTCTCTTCAGCCAGGGCACGATCTCGTCGCGATAGGCATGGAGATTGCCGAAGGATGGCGGAGAGTCAGGCGAGACGACTGCCGATCCCGCCGTCATGGTCAGTGCGATGCCGCCTCTCGCCTTTTCGCGGTGATAAAGCCGGTAGCGATCCGTCGGCATGCCGTTTTCCGAATAGGCAGGCTCGTGAGCGGTCGACATGACGCGGTTTTTCAGCGTCAGATGCTTGAGTTGAAACGGCTGCAGCAGGGGGTCTCTGGAGGACATGTCCGCACTCGTTGCTTGGGTGGGAGTGGCAATCGAACCGGTATTCTGACCCATGCCGCCTGAAATGACGATCCGATCGGCGTCGCTTTCTAGCCGGCATGCGCCCGCCGGCTGCGGCTGAGATCGACGGCGGTATGCCAGAGAACGGCTGCGAAGATGATGGCGCCGCCGAAGAAGGTGGCGACAGGCGGCTGCTCGGAGAACAGGAGCCAGACCCAGAACGGGGTCAGCACGATCTCCATCGTCCCGATGAGCGCAGCTTCGGCCGGCGGCATTCGCCTGGCCCCGGCCAGGAAAAGCACAAGCGCCAGCGAAAAATTGGTCGCGCCGAAAGCTGCAAGCACGATCCAGTTGTGAAGGTCAAGCGAGCCGACCGAGCCGAATGGAGCGAAGATGACGAGCGTCAGGAAGGCGCTGACAACAGTCGGCGGCAGGCTCGGCACCTCGGGATTGATGCGCGGGATGATGATGACGAGTGCGAAGGAGACCGTCATCCCAAGCGCCAAGAGGTCGCCGAGCCCGGTGCCACCGCCGATCGACGAGGCGACGATGACCACGACACCCAGAAGAGAAATGCCCCCGGCAATCAGCGTGCGCCTTCCGACGCCCTCTTTCAGGATGATCCATCCGAACAGGGCGGCGATAAAGGGAGCGGTCGAATAGATCATCGTCACATTCGCAACGCTGGTCATATAGAGCGCCCCGATGAAGCAGCCCTGGCTGACCGTCTGGCAGACAATCATCGCGAGGCCGGACGGATGCAGGACCGAACGCCATTGCTTTCGTGATATCCCGCCTTCGAGGAACAGGCAGGGGATCAGCAGGAACAACCCGCCGAACAGCGAGCGCCAGGCGATCGCCGTCCAGACGTCTGTCGTCAGGAGCCGCGAGTAGACCCCGCTGGCGCTCCAGGCAAGTGTCGCCCCGATGACGAGAAGGATGCCCTTCTCGCGCTCGCCGGCACTTATATGCCTGGCCGGATGGTCAATGGTCACGCAAGTTAGTCTCGAAGGAGGAAAAGTCGAACGCGCCCCCTTTCTGCACCCGCAATTGACATCAGACAAACGAATAGTAGAGATGGATGTCATCGATTTTTTCTATGGCTGTCCATGCGCGAGCCCATCGAGAGTGATCTTCTCCGGACCTTCCTCGTCGTCGTCGAGACCACCAATTTTTCGGCGGCCGCACAGCGCGTCGGCAGAACGCAGTCTGCGATCAGTGCGGCGATCAAAAAGCTGGAAGACACGATCGGCGAAACACTGTTCGAACGCGGCGCCCGAGGCGTGGTGCTGACACGTCAGGGCGTCCAGCTCGTCCCCTATGCTCGCCGTGTCATCGATCTCCTGAGCGAGGCTGCGGCGACGATCCGCAGCAAGCCGCTCGGTGGACCGGTTCGCATCGGCATTCCCGAGGAATATAGCCAGACCGTGCTGCCCGCCGCGCTCGCCGCCTTTGCCGTGCGCCATCCGGCCGTCGAGGTCACGATCTCCTGCGACTACACTGTCCGCAACATCGCCGCCCTGGAACGCGACGAGCTCGATCTCGCCGTCGTCTTCGACTGGAGCGATCAGATGAGTGGTGAAGTGCTCTGTATCGATCCGACTGTTTGGGTGACCTCGATCGTCCACCGGCTGCACGACATCGACCCGCTGCCGATCGCGACCTACAGAGACTCGAGCTGGTGTCGCGATTTTGCATTGAAGTCGCTGCACCAGCTCGGGCGCAACTACCGGGTCGCTTTCATTGCCGATACCAGCTCCGGACTGAAGAACGCGGTGACTGCCGGTCTTGCCGTCACCACGCTGTCGCGCAGCAACATTCCGCCCGGCTGCCGGGAATTGACGACCGAAGACGGTTTCCCGCCGATCGATTCCTCCAAGGTCGTGCTTCGTCGCAACACCTTCCGGTCGAGCGAAGCGGTTGCCGAGCTTGCCGAGATGGTGCGCGATGCCTTCCAGCCTATGGCCGGGCCTCCGATGGCCTGACCGGACGACGCAGCCGTCGCCGCGTTTCCGAGGGACTTTCGGAATAGCTTGCCCGATAGCTTCGTGCGAAGGCGGAGGCCGAATTGAAACCGGTTGCGGCTGCAATGTCGGCAAAGGACGCCGTCGTCTCTATCACCTTGCGCCGCGCCGCATTCAGTCTCAGGGCAAGATAGTGGATATGGGGCGGCGCGCCGATCGAGGCCTGGAAGAGATCCTGCAGGTGCCGGGCGCTGATCCCGACCCTGCGGGCAAGCCGCGCCAGCACGATCGGCTGCTCGATATTGTCCTCCATCAGCCGTACGGCGTGGGCCACCCGCGGATCGTCCACGCGCAAGCCTGCCGACAGCGCCTCGTCGGCATGAAAGGATGGCTGCTCGTAGCGGAACAGTCGGCTGACCTCGAGCGCCAGCGAATAGCTCTGGCGCCGCCGGATAACCTCCAGCATCAGGTCCACGGTCGGCAGCGAGCCTGATGTCGTCAGCCGCCTGCCGTCGATGACGAACCGGTCCTTGACGGCCGAAACCCGCGGATAGGCGAGCGCGAAATCCTCGTAATCCTCCCAATGCACGGTCGCCGACAGACCGTCGAGCAGGCAGGCTTCCGCAAGCAGCCAGGTGCCGGATTCGATGCCAGCGATCATGGTCCGGTGGCGAGCCGCCTGAGATAGCTGCATCTTCAGGCTCGCCGTTACGCTTTGCCGCCAGTTATAACTCGCCAGCACGAAGAGCGGCGTATCCGATGCCGTCGTTTGGAATGGTCCCTGCGCCGGTATGGCAATGTGGCTGGTTGTCGGCACAGCTTCGCCGTCAGGCGTGAAGATGTGCCAACGATAGAGCTCGCTGCCGGAGATGCGGTTTGCTCCGCGCAGCGGTTCGATGACGGAGGCAATGAGAATGAGATTGGTGTCCGGCAGGACGAGAAGATCGATGTCGAGCCGTTCGGTCGATCGTTCCAGCACAGTCTCCTCCTTGGTGTTCCGATAATGTATCGATCGATTCCGAAAATGCAAAGCATCCTCTCTCGTCCTGGCGCGTAATGCCCTCAAGACGAGGGAGAACAACAAATATGCCTCTTGCGATGAACCGCGATGTCTTCATCACCTGTGCCGTAACCGGTGCCGGCGATACGGTTTCGAAATCCAGCCACGTTCCCATTACTCCCAAGCAGATCGCGGCCTCCGCGATCGATGCCGCCAAGGCTGGGGCGGCAGTCGTTCACTGCCATGTCCGCGATCCGGAAACCGGTGCCGCAAGCCGCCGCAACGACCTCTACAGGGAGGTCACGGACCGCATCCGTTCGGCCGACGTCGATGTGGTGCTGAACCTGACGGCCGGCATGGGCGGAGACCTGATTTTCGGCGATGTCGAAAGTCCCCTTCCCTTGAAGGCGGTTGGAACGGACATGGCAGGGGCAACCGAGCGCGTCAGCCATGTTGCCGAATGCCTGCCGGAAATCTGCACGCTCGACTGCGGCACGATGAACTTCAATCTCGGCGACTACGTCATGACCAACACGCCCGCCATGCTGCGGGCAATGGCCAAGAAAATGACCGATCTCGGCGTGCGCCCCGAGATCGAAGCCTTCGACACCGGCCATCTGTGGTTTGCAAAGCAGCTCGCCGAAGAGGGCCTGATCGAGGATCCGGTGCTGATCCAGCTCTGCATGGGCATTCCGTGGGGTGCCCCTGACGATCTCAACACCTTCATGGCAATGGTCAACAACGTGCCCGATAGCTGGACCTTCTCGGTCTTTTCGATCGGTCGCAACGCCATGGCCTATCCGGCTGCCGCGGTTCTGGCGGGCGGCAATGTTCGCGTTGGCCTGGAGGATAATCTCTATATCGGCAAGGGCGCTCTCGCCACCAATGCGCAACTTGTCGAAAAGGCGGTGCAGGTGGTCGAAGGCATGGGCGCGCGGATCATCGGTCCTGAGGACGTCCGCAAGAAACTGAAACTGACGAAGCGCTGAGGACGAAATGACAGGGATTACCAAAGCGGCCTGTATCGGCGGCGGCGTCATCGGCGGCGGATGGATTGCACGTTTTCTGCTTGCCGGCATTGATGTCAGCGTCTTCGATCCGCATCCGGAAGCAAGCCGCATCGTCGGCGAGGTCCTTGCCAATGCGGAAAAGGCCTATGGGATGCTGACCGGCGCCCCGCTGCCGCCGCGAGGTCGGCTCACCTTCGAAAAGTCCCTGCAAGAGGCCGTCTCCGGTGCCGACTGGATCCAAGAAAGCGTGCCGGAACGGCTCGACCTGAAGCGCCGCGTATTGACGGAGATCGATGCTGCGGCACGACCGGACGCGCTGATCGGCTCGTCCACCTCCGGCTTGCTGCCGAGCGACCTGCAGCGCGACATGAAGCATCCCGAACGCCTCTTCGTCGCCCATCCCTATAATCCCGTCTACCTGCTTCCGCTGGTCGAGATCGTCGGCGGCGAGAAGACTTCGAAAGCGACCATCGAGGCAGCGATGGCGCTCCTGGCTCCGATTGGCATGAAGGGTGTTCATATTGCCAAGGAGATCGAGGCCTTCGTCGGCGACCGGCTGCTCGAAGCGCTGTGGCGCGAGGCGCTCTGGCTCATCCATGACGATATCTGCACCGTCGAGACGCTCGACGACGTCATCCGCTATTCCTTCGGACTGCGCTGGGCGCAAATGGGTCTGTTCCAGACCTATCGCATTGCCGGCGGCGAGGCCGGCATGCGCCATTTCCTCGCGCAGTTCGGGCCTTGCCTTGCCTGGCCTTGGACGAAGCTGACCGACGTCGTCGACCTCGACGACGCGCTGGTCGAGAAGATCGGAAAACAGTCCGACGAACAGGCTGCCGGCCTTTCAATCCGCGCACTGGAGCGCATCCGCGACGAAAATCTCGTCGGCATCCTGCAGGCGCTGAAGGCTGGAAACGACGGCAAAGGCTGGGGTGCCGGCCAGTTGCTGAAGGATTTCGAACGGTCCCTCTGGGCCGCAGGCGGCGGGAAAACCGCTGCTGCTGATCCTGCAGGCCCCCTCAAGCTCGTCGAAACCAAGGTGAGCCCCGCCTGGGTCGACTATAACGGCCATATGACGGAGCATCGCTACCTGCAGGTCTTCGGCGATACGTCCGATGCGCTTCTGCGGCTGATCGGCGTCGATCTTGCCTATGTCGAGGCCGGGCAGAGCTACTATACGGTCGAGACCCATATCCGCCATCTTGGCGAAGCAAAACTCGGGCAGGCGATCCATTCGACCTGCCAGATCCTCGCAGTCGATGACAAGCGGCTGCACCTCTTCCACACGATCCGCGACGCTGAGAGCGACGCCGTGCTCGCCACTGCCGAGCAGATGCTGCTGCATGTCGATACCGAAGCCGGCAAGGCGACCCCAGCGCCCGCCGCAGTCCTCAACAAGGCAAATCTGATCGCCGCGGCCCATGCAAAGCTGCCCCCTCCCGATGGGGTCGGCCGCCATGTCGGCCAGAAACGATAGGGAGATCGTCATGGATTTCGGCCTCAGCGAAGAACAGGAAATGATCGTCGAGACGGTCCGCGGCTTCGTCGAAACCGAAATCTATCCGCATGAGAACGAAGTCGAGCGCACCGGCGTCGTCCCGCCGGATCTCGCGGCTGAGATCCGGCGCAAATGCATCGACCTCGGCTTCTACGCCTGCAATTTCCCCGAAGAGGCCGGCGGCGCCGGCCTCGACCATGTCACCTTCACGCTTGTCGAGCGCGAGCTCGGTCGCGGCTCCATGGCGCTGACGGTCTTTTGGGGCCGTCCCTCCGGCATTCTGATGGCCTGCGAAGGCGAGCAGCGCGAACGGTATTTGCTTCCTGCCGTCCGCGGGGAAAAGATCGACGCGCTGGCGATCACCGAGCCCGATGCCGGCTCCGACATGCGCGGCATGAAATGCACCGCTCGCAGCGACGGCGGCGATTTCGTCCTCAATGGTACCAAGCATTTCATCTCGCATGCCGATGTTGCCGATTTCATCATCGTCTTTGCCGCAACCGGCGAGGAGGAAACGCCAAGAGGCCTCAAGAAGAAGATCACCGCGTTTCTGGTCGATCGCGGCACGCCGGGGTTCGAAATCCTCAAGGGTTACGATTCCGTCTCCCATCGCGGCTATCACAACTGCACCCTGAGCTTTGCCGATTGCCGGATTCCGGCCTCCCAGGTGCTGGGCAAGGTGCATCACGGTTTCGAACTCGCCAATCAATGGCTCTACGGCACGCGGCTGACGGTCGCCGCCACGTGCGTCGGCCGGGCGCGGCGCGTCTTCGACATGGCGCTTTCCTATGCTGCCGAGCGCAAGCAGTTCGGCAGGCCAATCGGGGCCAACCAGGGAGTTTCCTTCAAGCTTGCCGACATGATCACCGAGATCGACGCGGCCGACTGGCTGACGCTTTCGGCAGCATGGCGCCTGGATGCCGGCCTATCTTCCGATCGCGAAATCGCTTCTGCCAAGCTTTACGCCTCCGAAATGCTTGCCCGCGTCACGGATGAGGCGATCCAGATCTATGGCGGCATGGGCCTGATGGACGATCTGCCGCTTTCCCGCTTCTGGCGGGATGCGCGCGTCGAACGGATCTGGGACGGCACGTCGGAAATTCAGCGCCACATCATCAGCCGCGATCTCCTGCGGCCTCTGGGAGCGTAGCCGATGACATCACATACGCTCGATCGCCTGTTCAGACCGCAAACGATCGCCGTTTTCGGCGGCCGTGAGGCGCGCCGGGTGATCGAGCAGTGCGACCGGATGGGGTTTGCGGGTGAGCTCTGGCCCGTTCACCCGGCGCTCGACGAGGTCCTCGGGCGGCGCTGCTACAGAAGCGTTTCCGACCTGCCGTCGCCGCCGGACGCGGCCTTCGTCGGGGTCAACAGGATATTGACCGTCGAGATCGTGCGAAGCCTGTCGGCGGCTGGTGGCGGCGGTGCAGTCTGTTATGCCTCGGGCTTCAGCGAGGCCGTGGCGGAACTTGCCGATGGAGCCGACCTGCAACAGGCGCTGATTGCCGCTGCAGGCGACATGCCGATCCTCGGGCCGAACTGCTACGGCTTCATCAACGGCCTCGATGGCGCGCTGCTCTGGCCCGACCAGCACGGCATGAGGCGCGTCGAACGCGGCGTGGCGATCCTGACCCAATCGTCGAATATTGCGCTCAACCTGACCATGCAGACACGCGGTCTGCCGATCGCCTATGTCGTGACGTCAGGCAACCAGGCGCAAACCTCGCTCTGCGACCTCGCCTGCGGCCTGCTTGCCGACCCGCGCGTGACGGCGCTTGGCCTCCATGTCGAAGGCTTTGGAGACAAAGCCGCGCTCGAGCGCCTTGCCGCCACAGCCCGCCTGACGAAAAAGCCCGTTGTTGTCTTGAAAGTCGGCAAGTCCGAACAGGCGAGACAGGCAACGCTCTCCCATACCGCATCCCTTGCCGGCGGCGATGCCCTGGCCGATGCGGTGCTTGCCCGCCTCGGCCTCGGCCGCGTCGAAACGCTGCCGGCGCTGCTTGAAACGCTGAAACTCCTGCATGTCGCAGGCCCGCTGCAAGGTGCTGTGATCTCCTCGATGAGCTGCTCGGGTGGCGAAGCCTCGCTGATGTCGGATGCTGCCATCGGACGCGCCGTCACGTTCCGAGACCTTGAACCAAAGCAACTGCCGCGCCTGAGAGGCGTCCTCGGCGACATGGTGACGCTCTCCAATCCGCTCGATTACCACACGTTCGTGTGGGGCGATCTTGCGCGTCAGACAGAGGCTTTCACCGCTATGTTCGAAGGTAGCTACGACCTCAATCTCGTCGTCCTCGATTTTCCGCGCGGCGATCGATGCGAGGCGGCAGATTGGGTGACGACGGCTGACGCGGTCACCGCTGCGGCGTCTGCGACAGGCGCGCTTGCCGGGATCCTGGCGACCCTCCCCGAAAACATGCCGGAGGCTGTCGCCGACCGTCTGATCGCTGAAGGCATCGTCCCCTTCTGCGGTATTGATGAAACCCTGATTGCCGCAGAAATCGCAGCCGGCATCGGCCATGCCTGGCGCAAACCGCCTTCTCTGTCGCTTCTCAATGTGGCGTCTGTCGAAGGCGCAATCGAAACGCTGACGGAGGCCGATGCGAAGACCGAACTCGACCTCGCCGGCCTCCGGATCCCCAAAGGTCGGGTTGCAGGCTCGCCGCTTCAGGCGACAGATTGTGCTGAGCGGCTCGGTTTTCCTGTTGTCCTAAAAGCTCTTGGCGTCGCGCACAAGACCGAAGCAGGCGCCGTCGCACTCAACCTGAAGGATGCCAAGGCCGTATCGGATGCCGCATCAAAGATGACTGCGACACGCGGTTTTCTGGTCGAGCAGATGATCGACCGGCCCGTCGCCGAGCTGATCGTCGGCGCCTCCCGCGACCCGGTCTTCGGATTATCGCTAACGCTCGGCGCCGGCGGAATTTTCGTCGAATTGCTGGAGGATTCCGTCATTTTGCCGCTGCCGACGACGAGATCGGAGATTTCCGAGGCAATTTCGCGCCTCAAGATCGCAAAACTGATCGAGGGGTTTCGCGGACGCCCGCGAGGAGACCTCGAAGCGACCGTGACGGCTGTCGCACGGGCGGCAGATTATGTCGTAATGAATGCGGCACGGCTGGAGGAACTCGACATTAATCCGTTGATGGTTCTTCCCGAAGGTCACGGCGTGGCCGCAGTCGATGCCCTGATCCGGCGAAGGAGGTAGCATAGGTTGAACGACCCCATCCGCACCCGACAGGTTGGCGCAGTGCTGGAAGTCGTCATCGACCGGCCGAAGGCGAATGCCATCGACCTTGCCACCAGCCGCGACATGGGACTGATCTTCCGCGATTTCCGCGACGACCCATCGCTGCGCGTGGCGATCGTCTCCGGCGCAGGCGAGAAGTTCTTCTGTGCCGGATGGGACCTGAAGGCTGCCGCAGCAGGCGACGCGGTCGACGGCGACTATGGTGTCGGCGGTTTCGGCGGGCTGCAGGAACTGCGCGACCTTAACAAGCCGGTCATCTGCGCCGTCAACGGCATCTGTTGCGGCGGCGGGCTGGAGATCGCGCTCTCCGCCGACCTGATCCTCGCAGCAGAGCATGCGACCTTCGCCCTTCCGGAAATCCGCTCCGGCACGGTTGCCGATGCCGCCTCGGTGAAACTGCCGAAGCGCATCCCCTATCATATCGCCATGGACATGCTTTTGACCGGCCGTTGGCTTGACGTCCAGGAGGCGCATCGCTGGGGTTTCGTCAACGAAATCCTGCCAGCGGACAAGCTGATGGAGCGGGCATGGGATCTTGCCCGCCTGCTCGAAAGCGGACCACCGCTTGTCTACGCGGCAATCAAGGAAATCGTCCGTGAATCGGAGGGTTCGACCTTCCAGACTGCCATGAACAGAATCACCAAACGGCAGTTTGCAACAGTCGACCGGCTTTATTCTAGCGAGGACCAATTGGAAGGCGCACGGGCTTTCGCCGAGAAACGAAGCCCTAACTGGAAAGGACGGTAACAAGGCGGCGGCAACCGCATCATCTTCCCGCAAGCGTGCGGGCACCACGAACGGAAGAGGAAACCGTTCGGGGATCATGCCCGGAAATCGAAGTCAACGCACCATAAGAAGGAGAAGGGGAATGAACGACTACACGAAATATCTCGCAAGCCGGGTGACCGCCGGCGGCCTCAGCCGCCGCGAATTCCTGGGACGCGCCATGGCAGCCGGCCTGACGCTTGCTGTTGCCGACAAGCTCTTTACCGAAAGTGCCGAGGCCGCCGAGCCGAAGCGCGGCGGCCATCTCAAGCTTGGCCTGGAGGGCGGGGCTGCAACCGACTCGAAGGACCCGGCGAAATTTCTGTCGCAATTCATGTTCTGCGTCGGCCGCTGCTGGGGCGACATGCTGGTTGAATCCGATCCGCTGACGGGTGCCGCCGTACCGGCGCTCGCCGAATCCTGGGAACCGTCGAAGGATGCAGCAACCTGGACCTTCAAGATCCGCAAGGGCGTCAAGTTCCACAACGGCAAGGAACTGACGATCGATGACGTGGTTGCGACCCTCAAGCGTCATACCGACAAGGCGTCGGAATCCGGCGCGCTCGGCGTTCTCGGCTCGATCAAGGAAATCAAGGCGGACAGCGGCAACCTCGTGCTGACGCTTTCGGAAGGCAATGCCGATATGCCGCTGCTGTTGACCGACTATCATCTGGTCATCCAGCCGAATGGCGGTGTCGACGATCCGCTCGCCTCGATCGGCACGGGTCCCTATAAGCTGACGAACTTCGAGGCGGGCGTGCGCGCCACCTTCGAGAAGAACAAGGACGACTGGCGCACCGACCGAGGTTATGTCGATTCCATCGAAATCATCGGCATGAACGACGCTACGGCGCGCATCGCCGCGCTCTCGTCCGGCCAGGTGCACTACATCAACCGTGTCGACCCGAAGACCGTCAACCTCTTGAAGCGTGCTCCGAATGTCGAGATCCTTTCGACTGCCGGGCGCGGCCACTATGTCTTCATCATGCATTGCGACAAGGCGCCGTTCGACAATAACGACCTGCGCCTCGCGCTCAAATACGCCATGGACCGCGAAACCATGGTTCAGAAGATCCTCGGCGGTTACGGCAAGGTCGGCAACGACTTCCCGATCAACAGCACCTACGCTCTCTTTCCCGAAGGCATCGAACAGCGCGCCTATGATCCGGACAAGGCGGCCTTCCACTACAAGAAATCGGGCCATAGCGGCTCGGTTCTGCTGCGCACATCGGAAGTCGCCTTCCCGGGTGCCGTCGATGCGGCCGTCCTCTATCAGGAGAGCTGCAAGAAGGCCGGCATCGAGATAGAGGTCAAGCGCGAGCCGGGCGACGGATACTGGTCGAACGTCTGGAACGTCCAGCCCTTCTCGACTTCCTATTGGGGCGGCCGCCCGACACAGGACCAGATGTATTCCACCGCCTATCTGTCGACGGCGGACTGGAACGACACCCGCTTCAAGCGTCCGGATTTCGATAAGCTGTTGCTTCAGGCCCGTTCCGAACTTGACGAGGCCAAGCGCAAGGAGCTCTATCGCGCCATGGCGATGATGGTCCGCGACGAGGGCGGCGTCATCCTGCCGATGTTCAACGACTTCGTGAACGCCTCCACCAAGCAGGTGAAGGGCTACGTCCACGACATCGGCAACGACATGTCGAACGGCTACGTCGCAACCCGCGTCTGGCTGGAGGCCTGACACCGGGCGTCTGCCTTCCGATCTCCAGGCAAGCCGGGACCGTGGGACAAAACCCGCGGTCCTCCTGACGTTTCAGCGCGAGGCCTTCATCATGTCCAGTCCAACCTCAGGCAATATCCTGCCCGGTCTCAGGTTCCGGCAGCGTTTTCCGCTGCTTGCCCTTATTCTCGAGCGCTTCGTGCTCAGTATCATCCTGCTTTTTGCCGTCTCCATCCTGATCTTCGGCGGCCTCGAAGCCCTTCCCGGCGATTTTGCCACGACCTATCTCGGCCAGTCGGCAACGCCGCAGGCGGTTGCCAATATTCGCAAGGATCTCGGCCTCGACCGGCCGGTGACGACACGATATGTCGCGTGGCTGGGCAATGCCGTGCAGGGGGATTTCGGCACATCCTGGGCCAGCAAGAATTCCGTCAGCGAGCAGATCGGCAAGCGGCTCGGCAATTCGCTGTTTCTCGCCGGCTTTGCCGCACTGATCTCCGTGCCGCTCGCTGTCGGGCTCGGCATGGTTTCCGTGCATTTCCGGGGCCGCCTGCCGGACAAGATCATCAACATCCTTTCGCTGGCGGCAATCTCATTGCCGGAATTCTTCATCGGCTACCTGCTGATCATGTTTTTTGCGGTGAAGTTCGGCGTCGCCACCTTTCCCGCAACCGTCTATGAGAGCATGGGCTTCGCCGACCGTCTGAAGGCGATTGCCTTGCCGACGGCGACCCTCGTGCTCGTCGTGCTTGCCCACATGATGCGCATGACACGCGCCGCAATCCTCTCGGTCATGTCGTCGGCCTATATGGAGACGGCAGAGCTGAAGGGCCTTTCTGCGTTTCGCTCGATCGTCAAGCATGCCGCGCCGAACGCGCTTGCGCCGATCATCAACGTCGTGGCGCTGAACCTCGCCTATCTGGTGGTCGGGGTGGTCGTCGTCGAGGTGGTCTTCGTCTATCCCGGCATGGGCCAGTATATGGTCGATGCCGTGACGGTGCGCGACATGCCGGTGGTGCAGGCCTGCGGCCTGATCTTTGCCGCCGTCTATATCTTCCTCAACATGCTGGCCGATATCCTCGCCATCATTGCCAACCCCCGGCTGAGGCATCCAAGATGAGATTGAGAGACATTCCCATCACCGCCTGGATCGGCATGATCGGCATCGCGATCGCCTTCATCTTCGCTCTCTTCGCACCCTTGATCGCCCCTTACGGGGAGACCGAAGTCGTCGGCAGCGTCTGGCAGATTCCGGATGCCCAATATATCTTCGGCCTCGACAATCTCGGCCGTGACATTCTCTCCCGGCTGATCTACGGCGCGCGCACAACACTTTTCGTGGCGCTTGCCGCAACGATCATCTCTTTCTCGCTCGGCGTCATCTTGAGCTTCACGGCAGCCGTCTCGCGCGGGCTGATCGACATGGTCTTCTCGCGCTTCAACGATCTGATGATGTCGATCCCGACGCTGATCTTCGCGCTCGTTGTACTGGCAGTCCTGCCGCAGAACATCATCGTCCTGATCCTCGTCATGGCGATCCTCGATTCCACGCGGGTCTATCGTCTCGGCCGTGCCGTGGCGCTCGATGTCGCTGTCATGGAATTCGTCGAGGCGGCCAAACTTCGCGGCGAAGGAAAGCTATGGATCATCTTCCGGGAGATCCTGCCGAACACGCTGACGCCGCTGCTGGCCGAGTTCGGTCTGCGTTTTGCCTTTTCGATCCTGTTCCTATCGACATTGTCCTTCCTCGGCCTCGGCATCCAGCCGCCATCGGCTGACTGGGGCGGCATGGTCAAGGATAACAAGGACGGCATCATCTTCGGCATTTCGGCAGCGCTCGTGCCGGGCAGCGCGATCGCCATCCTTGCAGTCTGCGTCAACCTCGTCGTCGACTGGCTTTTGAAACGAACCTCGAGCCTCAAGGGAGGGCGTGGCGATGCCTGATCTTCTTTCCGTCCGCAATCTCAAGATCGAAGCCACCAGCTATCCGCCGGGTGAAGCACCGAAACGAGTGACCATCGTTGACGGTGTTTCCTTTGATTTGCAGAAAGGCCGGGTGCTCGGACTGATCGGTGAATCCGGGGCTGGCAAGTCGACGATCGGGCTCTCTGCACTTGCCTATGGCCGAGGCGGTGCCGAGATCACCGGCGGAGAGGTGCGGCTCGACGGCGACAATATCCTTGCCCTTGGCAGGAATGGCATCAGGCAGATCCGCGGCGCCCGCGTCTGCTACGTCGCACAGTCGGCCGCGGCCGCCTTCAATCCTGCCCACCGGCTCGGCGACCAGGTAATCGAGGCTTCCGTCAAACACGGGCTCATGAGCAAACAGGAAGCGAAAAAGCGAGCGCTCTACCTCTTTCAAGTGCTTGGCCTTCCCCATCCCGAAAGTTTTGGCGAACGTTTCCCGCATCAGGTTTCCGGCGGCCAGCTGCAGCGCGCCATGACGGCCATGGCGCTTTGCTCCAACCCCGAACTGATCGTCTTCGACGAACCGACGACGGCACTTGACGTCACCACCCAGATCGACGTGCTGGCGGCGATCAAGCATGCGATCGAGGCAACCCATACGGCAGCGCTCTATATTACCCATGATCTCGCCGTCGTCGCCCAGATCTCCGACGACATCATGGTGCTGCGCCATGGAAAGACAGTCGAATACGGCAGTGTCCAGCAGATCATCGAAGCGCCGCGGGAGGACTATACCCGCGCGCTCGTCAACGTCCGGCAGACGCTGAGGGACGAAGCTGTCGATCAGTCCGATACGCTGTTGAAGATCGAAAACGTCAGTGCAGAATATTCCAATGGCTTCAAGGTCCTGAACGATGTCAGCCTGCATGTGCCGAAGGGACAGACATTGGCGATCGTCGGTGAATCAGGCTCGGGAAAATCGACGCTCGCCCGCGTCGTCACCGGACTCTTGTCACCCACCGCCGGGACGATCTCTTTTGCCGGCAAATCGTTGACGCCCGACGTCCGACACCGTCCACGCGACGACCTGCGCCGCATCCAGCTCATCTACCAGATGGCCGACACCGCGATGAACCCGCGTCAGACCGTGCGCGACATCATCGGCCGACCGCTGACCTTCTACTACGGCCTCAGGGGAGCTGCGAAGACGGACCGCGTGAAGGAATTGCTCGACCAGATCGAGATGGGCAACGGCTTCCTGAACCGCTACCCGGCAGAGCTCTCGGGCGGCCAGAAGCAGCGTGTGGCGATTGCGCGCGCACTGGCCGCAAAACCGGAGCTCATCTTGTGCGACGAACCGACGTCGGCTCTTGATCCGCTGGTGGCTGAAGGCATCCTGAAGCTGCTGCTGCGCCTTCAGGAGGAGGAACAGCTCTCCTATATCTTCATCACCCATGACATCGCCATCGTGAGGGCAATTGCAGACAGTGTCGCCGTCATGCATCGCGGCAGGCTCGTACGCTTCGGCCCGAAATCGAAAGCGCTCTCGCCGCCCTTCGACGACTATACCGACCTGCTGCTGAAATCCGTGCCCGAGATGGAGATCGGCTGGCTGGAGCGGGTACTGACGACGCGGAAGATGGCGAGCGCTGGAAATTGAAGGCTCGAAATCTTCCGGCACTCATCCGGATCTGATGGCTTCGTCGCAAATCGGTGTCTTCAATACTCTGCCGGCACCGCATACACTTCCGCGGATGGATCTGCGAGGAACGAGCGCACCGTCGGTGGTAGCTGGCGTGACGACAGCGGCAGTGGTCCGCAGCGCGACAGAAGCTCGCGCAGGTTGGGCTCGGCGCCGACATGCCGCCAGATCATCCGCGACGCATAGGGGAGATTTTCCCTTCGCCACGAAACTCCCATTGTCGTCCCGCGCAGATAGACGCGCTGGTACTCGTCGAATGGCAGGAGGATCGTCTGTGACAGTATCGGATTCGGGCCTACGACCCGCTCCGTAATGAAGATCCGGTTTCGATAGAAGGCCGCAAGGCCGACATATTTCGAAAACTGCTGGATGCCGTTTCCAGGGTCCCGCAGACGCTCCATTGATTTGACATGCACAAGCCCACCCTTCTCCACAATGCGGCTGCACGAACAGACAACCATTCCCGGCCAGGACGGTGAGCGATGATAGGTCTGGAAATAGCCGATATGGCGCCGGAGCGCGGTCAGATCTCCTGGGAACGCCTTTAACAGTTCGGAACTTTGATTGAGGTCTAGAGTCGGTTTGCGAAGCCGCTCGCGAAAGAGCCTGGGAGCGAGACCAAAGTCGGCTGCGTCGAGATCGAAATATTTGGCTATGCGCGCGAGATTATGGGCAGACGGCCTCGTCTGGCCGTTGATATATCGATTGAATTGCTGCCGATTGATATCGATCGCGCGGCACAGATGCGAAATGGAACGCTGCGTGGCACAGGCAATCTTGAGGTTCTCGACCAGGTGAGGCATCGGCGGCTCCGTCTTAATGATAGTAGCGTAAACTCGCTTAAAGATGCGTCAAGTCGCGAAATTGCGTGAAGCAGCCTGACCTCTACGTTCCCTTCTCATAAAGTTGAAAAAGGGAACTGCAATGACACGTGAAAAGGATCAATCTTCGCCTCTGAGTATCGGCCGCCGTCACTTCCTGGGCGGTGCCGTCGCGCTGGGCGCTTTGCCTGCCCTCACCTCCGGCCTCGTGATGCCGCGCGATGCCCGCGCGCAGGAGGCGAAGCGCGGTGGTCATCTGAAACTCGGCCTCAAGGGCGGCGCCACCAGTGATGCGCTCGACCCAGCGACCTATAGCGCCTCCGTGTTGTTCGTCATTGGCCGTCTCTGGGGCGACACACTTGTCGAATCCGACCCCAAGACCGGTGCGCCCTTGCCGTCGCTGGCGACGTCCTGGACGCCATCGGCGGACGCATCCGTCTGGACTTTCAAGATCAGGAACGACGTGCAGTTTCACGACGGCAGCAAGATGACCGTCGCGGACATCGTCGCGACACTGAAGCGACATGCGGACAAGAATTCGCAGTCGGGTGCTCTGGGGCTCATGGCCTCGATCACCGGTATCGAAGAAAAAGCGGGCGACCTTGTCCTGACGCTTTCGGAAGGCAATGCGGACCTGCCTTTGCTTTTGACCGACTACCATCTGATCATCCAGGCGAAGGGCGGCGTCGACAAGCCTGCGGCGGCCATCGGTACAGGTCCTTACATTCTGAAAAGCTTCGAACCGGGCGTTCGCGCAACCTTCGAGAAAAACCCTAGGGATTGGCGCTCCGACCGCGGCTTTGTCGACAGCGTCGAAATCCTCGTCATCAACGACAACACCGCCCGCATTGCCGCACTTGCCTCCGGCCAGGTCCATTTCGTCAACAATGTCGACCCCAAGACCGTCCCGATGCTGCAGCGAGCACCGACCGTCGACATCCTCCGGAATGCAGGCAAGGGCTTCTATTGTTTCCTGATGCATTGCGACACGGCTCCCTTCGACAACGCCGATCTTCGGCTTGCGCTGAAATATGCCATCGATCGTCAGGCGATCCTCGACAAGGTTCTGGGCGGCTACGGAACGATCGGCAACGACTATCCGGTCAATTCCAACTACGCTCTCGCCCCGACCGATATCGAGCAGCGCCCTTATGATCCGGACAAGGCCGCCTTCCACTTCAAGAAATCGGGTCTCGACCGCTCCATTCAGCTGCTCACGTCAGACGCAGCCTTTCCGGGCGCCGTGGATGCGGCGATCCTGTTCCAGCAAAGCGCGGGCAAGGCCGGCATCACGATCGACGTCAAGCGCGAACCGGAAGACGGCTACTGGACCAATGTCTGGAACAAGCAGCCCTTCTGCGCCTCGTTCTGGGGCGGTCGTCCGACCCAGGATTCGCGCTATTCCACCTCCTACCTGTCGACCGCAGAATGGAACGACACGCGTTTCAAGCGCCCTGACTTCGACAAATTGGTTCTGCAAGCAAGGTCTGAACTCGATGAGGCCAAGCGCAAGGTGCTTTATCGGCAATTGGCGCTGATGGTGCGAGACGATGGCGGTCTGATCCTGCCCGTCTTCAACGACTACATCATGGCCTCTTCGAAAACGCTGAAGGGATATGTCGACGATATCGGCAACGATATGTCCAACGGCTACATCGGCAGCCGTGTGTGGCTTAATGCCTAAAGCTCTTCTGGATATATGACCATGTCAGACCGCAGCTTCACGACCATCGAAAATCAGTGGATCACCTTGAAGGACGGCACGCGGCTCGCCGCTCGCATCTGGATGCCCGACGGCGCGGAGAAGGATCCCGTGCCGGCGGTCTTCGAGTTCCTGCCCTATCGTAAGCGCGACGGGACAAGCCCGCGTGATGAATCCACCTATCCGGTCTTTGCCGCTGCCGGCATTGCCGGCGTGCGTGTCGACATCAGAGGCTCAGGCGAATCCAGCGGCATTATCGATGGCGAATATACCGAGCTTGAGCTCGCCAATGCCTGCGAGCTGATCGCCTGGATCGCAGCGCAACCCTGGTCGAACGGCTCGGTCGGCATGATGGGTATTTCCTGGGGCGGCTTCAACTGCCTGCAGGTCGCAGCCTTGAAGCCCCCGGCGCTAAAGGCGGTGATTTCGATCGCTTCCACGGTCGACCGCTATAATGACGACATCCACTACAAGAACGGTTGCCACCTCTCCGCCCAGCTTTCCTGGGCGGCGACCATGCTTGCCTACCAATCGCGCTCCCCCGATCCGGCCATCGTCGGCGACGATTGGCGCGATATGTGGCGGCAGCGCCTGGAGCAGGAACCCTTCTTCATGGAAGAATGGCTGGAGCATCAGCGCCGTGACGATTTCTGGCGGCATGGGTCGATCTGCGAAGATTTCGCGGGCTTCGATATTCCCGCCATCGTCATCGCCGGCTGGGCGGATGGCTATCGCAACACGCCGTTGCTGGCCGTCGAGGGTCTCGGCGAGAAGGCGAAGGCGCTTATCGGTCCATGGATCCACAAATATCCGCATTTCGCCTGGCCGAAGCCGCGGGTCGATTTTTATGGCGAAGCCATCGCCTGGTGGAACCGATGGCTGCGCGGCGAGCGCAACGGCGCGGAGGCTACGCCATCCTTACGCGCCTATATTCTCGATGCCATAAAGCCCGCCACACGCCGCGATTTCGACCCGGGTTTCTGGATCGCCAAGCGTCGTTGGCAGCAGCCGGACATGCAGTGCTTCTATGTCGAGCAGTTCGGCGCCTTGATGGAAGGCATGCCGATCCCACATGCGCCGGAACATCCCGTTTATCTGCGCTCGCCGCTCGATACGGGCACTTCCTCAGGCGAATGGTTCACACTGAAGCCGGATGCGGAGCTGGCGATCGATCAGCGCCTCGATGACGCCGGATCGCTGACCTTCCAGACCGCGCCACTGGTCGAAGACCATGATTATCTCGGACGCCCCGCCGTCACATTGAGGCTCAGATGCGACGCCGAAACCGCCAATCTCTGCGCAAGGCTCGTCGATGTCCATCCAGACGGCACGGCAACGCGCGTCTCCTTTGGAGTGCTCAATCTCGCTCATCGCAATGGCAATGCTGCACCGGAGCCGCTGAACAAGGGGGAACTGACAACTATTACCATCACGCTCGATGCCTGCGGCTATCGTTTCCGCAAGGGGCACCGTATCCGCCTGTCGCTATCAACGGCCTATTGGCCGATGGTGCTGCCCCCGCCGGAAGATCCGGGGCTGACAATCGACATCGCCTCCATCGGTCTAGCTTTGCCCAAGCTCGGCGCGCATGAGATCATCGACATCAAGCAGCCCGACAATCCCGATCCCCTGCCGAAATATATCGAACACGCACCCGCCTCCACAAAACGGCAGGTGGTGCGCGATCTCTCGGCCGGCGTCACGCGCTATGAAATCCATGAGGATACCGGCCTTTTCGAGCATCCCGGCACCGGTCTTTCCACCCGGCAGTTGCGCGAGGAAACCTGGTCGATCGCGCCGAACGATCCGCTGTCGATGACGGGCACCTCGACCTGGACTTGCGACATGCAGCGTCCTGGTTGGTCCGTGACAACGGTTGCGGCAGCATCGATCCGTTGCACGGCAACACACTGGATCATCGCCGCCTCAGTCATCGCCCATGAAGGCGGGATAAAGATCTTTGAGAAGGATTTTGGCGAGACGACAATCGCCCGCGATCTGATGTAGCCGTCAGCGCGACGCGAAGAGCCGCACCGCCTCGCATACCGCCTTGAAACCTGCCCGGGCGCCTTCACTCATGTGGCGCGCGCGCAGCCACGCATGCACCATCTGCGGTTCCTCCCGGAACCAGACTTCCACGCCGGCCTCCGCAAGCCGGGCAGCGTAGGCTCGTCCGTCGTCTCGCAACGGATCGAACCGCGCGACTGTGATGAACGCAGGTGCAAGCCCTTCGACCGATACCGCGTGAAGCGGCGCGGCGACAGGATGGCGCAGCGGGGCCTGCAGAACGCTGCGATAGTGGGCGACATCAGCCGTGGTCAGGCCCGGTGCATTTGCCATTTCAACATAGGAACCCTTCTGCAGGTCGCCACCCAGCGCCGGATAGACGAGAACCTGACCGGCGATACCAGGCAGGGCCTCCTCCAGCGCCCTGATGGCGAGCCCCGCCGCCAGATTGGCTCCAGCGCTATCGCCGATGATGACGACTTTGCTGCCGGCGGACGACAGCAGATGCTTCAAGACGAGGAAGCAATCCTCGCTCTGCGCCGGCCAGCGGTACTCGGGCGCCAGTCGGTAATCGATGGAAACGAGTTCGGCGCCGGCAAAATCGGCGATTTCAGCACAGATCGAGTGATGGCTTTCGAGCGAGCCGACAACAAAGCCTCCGCCGTGAAGATAGAGGAGAACGGTTGATGTGGTTATTGTCCGTGGCCGATACCGGCGGATCGGTATCCGCAGTACCCTGCCATCGGCATAGACCATCTCTTGCGGCAGAGCATGGTCAAACCGCGCGCAGAGTGCGTCATACCATTGACGTTGCTGCTCGATCGGTGCCTCGACCGCATCTGGCGGATAAAAGCCTTCGCAAACATCAAGGAATTCCAGAATGCTCTCTTCGGTGGGCATCGGTCGGTCGATCGACATGAAGATCCTTCCGCGTGCTCGCAAGATGCTGTCGAGGTGGCGACAAGCCAGCCATCACTGCATCATGCACGGGTCTGGCCGCGATGCCCGTCTTGCCGCGACCCCTTGTGTCGCCTGCAGATCTGTCACCGCAAGGACCTTAAGCGAGCGTGCGGAACAACCAATGTCGGAGAGGCGATAGTGCACAGTCATTAGGTCGGCTATCGTCACAGTATCGATTGCGACCCACGCCGCCGAGAGGATCACTCATGCGACGACCAGTGCCGCTTCTGAAGAGAATAATGGATCTGATCGGCACCTGCCGACGCGGACCGGCACCTGCCGCCGATAGCCGATTCTCTCAGGCGAACTGGTGGCGGACGCATCCGTAGACCCCTTCCCCGAACAGCCCCCGAACGTGAGTAGCGTCGATTATCATGGCCCGTCCCAATATTCTCATCATCATGGTCGATCAACTGAACGGCACGCTGTTTCCCGACGGGCCGGCCGATTTCCTGCATGCGCCGCATCTCAAGGCACTCGCGGCCCGTTCGGTCCGCTTCGCCAATAGCTACACGGCAAGCCCTCTCTGCGCTCCGGCGCGCGCCTCCTTCATGTCGGGCCAGTTGCCGAGCCGGACGCGGGTCTATGACAATGCGGCCGAATTTGCCTCCGACATTCCGACCTATGCGCATCATCTCAGAGCAGCTGGCTATCACACCAGCCTGTCGGGCAAGATGCATTTCGTCGGACCCGACCAACTGCATGGCTTCGAAGAGCGCCTGACGACGGATATCTACCCGGCCGACTTCGGCTGGACCCCCGATTATCGCAAGCCTGGTGAACGCATCGACTGGTGGTATCACAATCTTGGATCGGTAACCGGCGCCGGCATCGCGGAAATCACCAACCAGCTCGAATATGACGACGAGGTTGCCTATAACGCAACCCGCAAGCTCTACGACCTATCGCGGCGACAAGACGAGCGTCCCTGGTGCCTGACCGTCAGTTTCACCCACCCTCACGATCCCTATGTCGCCAGGCGCAAATTCTGGGATCTCTACGAGGATTGCCCGGCCCTTGATCCGACCGTTCCGGCCCTGCCGTTCGAGGAGATGGACCCGCATTCGAGGCGCTTGCTGGAAGCCTGCGACTACAAGGCCTTCGACATCACCGCCGAGCAGATCCGCAGGGCAAGGCGCGGCTATTTCGCCAATATCTCCTATGTCGATGAGAAGGTCGGGGAGATTCTTGATGTACTGGAGCGCACGCGGATGCGGGAAGACACCGTCATCCTGTTCGTGTCCGACCACGGCGATATGCTGGGCGAGCGCGGTCTCTGGTTCAAGATGTGCTTCTTCGACGGTTCCGCGCGCGTGCCGCTGATGATATCGGCACCTGGCTGGCAGCCTGGCCTGATCGATCAGCCGGTCTCCACTCTCGATGTCACTCCGACGCTTGCCGGGCTTGCCGAGCTTGATATTTCTGCGATTGCCCACTGGACGGATGGCGAGAACCTGGCACAGCTCCTGGGCGGCAGCAAGAACCGCGGTCCGGTCCTGATGGAGTATGCCGCTGAAGGATCGATTGCACCGCTTGTGGCCATTCGCGCCGATCATTTCAAACTGATGGTCTGCGAAAAGGATCCACCTTTGCTGTTTGATCTTCGGGCCGATCCCCACGAACTCTTCAATCTCGCAGGTGATCCAACCCATGCGGAAACGCTGGACGCCCTGCTTTCTCAAGTCCATCTCCGTTGGAACCTATCAGCCTTTGATGCGCAGATCCGAGAAAGTCAGGCCCGTCGGTGGGTCGTCTATCCCGCATTGCGGGAAGGGTCCTACTATCCGTGGGACTATCAACCTCTGCAGAAAGCCGCCGAGCGATACATGCGCAATCATATGGATCTGAACGTCTTGGAGGAGAACCAGCGATTTCCTCGCGGCGAATGACGGGCAGGAGGAATAATCACGACACCCGGACACTGGCCCTTCGCCCCGGGCGATTTCGGCCGAAGGACCGACTTGGCTCCGGCTTTTGACCGGTCGTCGCTGCGCTTGTTTCAGCTGCCAGACGATTGTTCTGCGGGACAGTGTCAAGCAGCGCCCTATCGGCTCTATTGAGAGTGGTCATGCAGACACACCGGAAATGTGGATGCCACAGGCACCTTCACGCGACGTTCAATTCTTTGATGACCATAAGCTGGGAAGCCGATCGTAGTTATGCGTACAGTCGCTCGCGCAAGAGGCAAATTTCCTTTTCAAGATTCTCGGTAAAATGACCGGGTTGCTGCAATCCATGCCAGGGTCCGTTGATCAGGCTCGGGATTGCGCGTGATATCGGTCACAACAGCGGCGCTATCGGCCCCATTTTCGAGCACACTGGCAATCCGCTCTACCGTCAGCCCACCAATGGCGACAAGCGGCAGCGAGCCGATGCGGCTCTTCCAGTCGCGCAAACGGCCAAGACCTTGCGGCGCCCAGCGCATCGCCTTGAGAATGGTGGGATAGATCGGACCGAGCGCGATATAGTCCGGACGCGCCGCAAGCGCAGTTGCCAGCTCCACCTCGTCATGCGTGGAAAGCCCCAACTTCAGGCCGGCCTCACGGATGGCGGCAAGATCGGCTGCCGCCAAATCCTCCTGGCCGAGATGAATGAAATCACAACCTTCCTCTATAGCAAGCTGCCAATAGTCATTGATGATCAACTGGCATTCATGCGCCGCGCAGACTGCTTTTGCGCGCCTGATGTCTGTGCGGATATCCCGGAGTGCCCTTTCCTTGATGCGCAGTTGCACGAGCTTGACGCCAAGCGGCACAAGCCTTTCGATCCAGTCGGCGCTGTCGACGATCAAATAGAAGGGATCGAGCTTCATGCGAATACCGCCTTTCCAATCACGGGTGTCGACGGAACTGCCATGTCGCGCGGCTCCAGCATGCCGGCGCCGAATGCCTGTCGGCCGGCCTCAATTGCCCCAGCGAAGGCTTCCGCCATTGCTGCGGGGTCACCCGCGCCGGCAACCGCGGTGTTGAGAAGGACCGCATCGAAACCCAACTCCATCACGGTCGTTGCATGCGACGGACGGCCGATCCCCGCATCGACGATCAGCGGCACGTCGGGAAAATGTGCGCGCATGGATCGAAGGGCCGTAAGGTTGAGCGGCCCTGCCGCGGTTCCGATCGGAGCGCACCATGGCATCAGCACCTTGCATCCTGCTTCCAGCAGGCGCTCAGCCACCACCAGATCGTCGGTCGTATAGGGAAAGACCTCAAAGCCGTCAGCGGCGAGAATGCGGGCCGCCTCCACAAGAGCGAAGACATCCGGCTGCAGCGTATCGTGATTGCCGATCACCTCCAGCTTGATCCAATTGGTCTGAAACACCTCGCGCGCCATCTTGGCCGTCAGCACGGCCTCGGATACACCGTGGCAGCCGGCCGTGTTGGGAAGAACGCGGACACCGAGCGCCCGGATCATATCGAAAAATGCGCCGCCATTGCGCCCGCCGGCCATTTCGCGCCGTAGCGACACGGTGACGATGTCCGTCCTGGACCGCTTGACCGCCTCGGCCAGGACGGCTGGCGAGGGATACCGCGCTGTGCCGAGCAGGAGGCGCGACCCCATCCGGCTTCCGTAGAGATCAAGCATGGGTCAGCCTCCCTGCATCGGGGTCAGGATCTCGATCCTGTCATTGTCGTTCAGAAGGTGATCGTCGCGATCCTCGCGATGAATGAGCTCGCCGTTGACGGCGGTTGCCAGCCACTCATGTTCGTAGTCGAGTGCTGCCAGAAGCTGCGACAGCGTGGTTGCGACAATTGTCTCGGGTTCGCCGTTTATGATCAGACGCATCAGGGGCTCCTTTGCTTCGTCCGTCGGAAAAGACCAGATCCGCGGCTTCAGCCGCCATCGCTGGCGCCAGCAGAAAACCGTGGCGATAAAGGCCGTTGAGGATGATGACATTGCCCTCCCGCCTCACGCGGGGAAGGTTGTCTGGAAAGGCAGGGCGGATGCCGGCGCCAGTTTCGACAATCGCAGCATCGGCAAATGCGGGATGCAGTGCATAGGCGGCATTCAGCAGTTCCATCAGCGAGCGGGCGGTGATCGGCCCCTGGAATTCCGTTTCGATCATTGTCGCGCCGACCATGAACAGGCCTTTACCGCGCGGCACGATATAGACGGGAAAACGCGGATGCAGCAGGCGGACGGGCCGCGCGAGGGTGACTTCCTCAGTCTGCAGATAGAGCATTTCGCCCCGCACACCCCGCAACTCCTCGCTCCGGCCGATCCGGGCTGACCCGGTGCAATCGACGATTTCCGCGAATTCACCGTCATCGGCGATTTCTTCGGCAAAAGCGACGCCCTTTGCCGACAGATCATCTTTCAATGCGTGCAATACCTCGCGGGGATTGAGGTGCGCTTCCTGCGGAAAGAACAGGCCGTGCCTGAAGCGACCGGCGAGAGAAGGTTCGAGGGTGGCGATTTCGCATTCCTCAACCGAGCGATAGCCGGTCGTGCGGCCGGCGAAGCGCTTCAGCTCACTCTGATCGCGGTTCGGTGCGACAACAAGCGTTCCATTGCGGACGATCTTGCCCGGCTGAATCGCTTCCCATCGATCAGCGGAATCGCGGCCGCGTTCGAGTACGGCTTCATCGGCACTTTCCTGCTCGCACCATGGCGCCAGCATGCCGCCGGCGAGCCAGGAGGCTGCCCGGCTGAAAGTCTGGCCGGGATCTACGATCGTGACCTCAGCGCCGCGCCGAAGCAGTTCATGGGCGACCGTGAGGCCGGCGACGCCGGCCCCTTTGACGAGGACGCGCATGTTACTCGGCCGGATGCGCGTTGCCGTTGATCGGCATATAGAGATCGCCGCCTTCGCGATATTTCGCCGCCATTGCGTCCAGCCCCTCCTTCTGCGCCTCCGCGCGGATGTCATGCGAAATCCGCATGGAGCAGAATTTGGGGCCACACATCGAGCAGAAATGCGCAACTTTATGGGCTTCCTTCGGCAAGGTCTCGTCATGGAAGCTGCGAGCGGTATCGGGATCGAGCGACAGATTGAACTGGTCCTCCCAACGGAATTCGAAGCGGGCGCGAGATAGCGCATCGTCGCGGACACGCGCCGCTGGATGTCCCTTGGCGAGGTCTGCCGCGTGGGCGGCGATCTTGTAGGTGACGACACCCGTCTTGACGTCATTGCGGTCGGGTAGGCCGAGATGCTCCTTCGGCGTGACGTAGCAGAGCATGGCAGTGCCGAACCAGCCGATCATCGCCGCACCGATCCCCGAGGTGATGTGATCGTAGCCCGGCGCTATATCGGTCGTCAGCGGCCCGAGCGTGTAGAAGGGCGCTTCGCCGCAGACGGCAAGCTGCTTGTCCATGTTTTCCTTGATCTTGTGCATCGGAACATGGCCAGGCCCTTCGATCATCACCTGACAGTCTTTTGCCCAGGCGATCTTCGCCAGCTCGCCAAGCGTTTCGAGTTCGGCGAATTGCGCTGCGTCGTTGGCATCAGCAATCGAGCCGGGGCGCAGGCCGTCGCCGAGCGAGAAGGAGACGTCATAGGCGCGGCAGATGTCGCAGATTTCCTCGAAATGCTCATAAAGAAAGCTCTCGCGATGGTGGTGGAGGCACCACTTCGCCATGATCGAGCCGCCACGCGAGACAATGCCGGTGACGCGGTTGACGGTCAGCGGGATGTAATGCAGCCGCACGCCGGCATGGATGGTGAAATAATCGACCCCCTGCTCGGCCTGTTCGATCAGTGTGTCGCGATAGACCTCCCAAGTAAGGTTTTCAGCGATCCCATCGACCTTCTCCAGCACCTGATAGAGGGGTACCGTACCGATCGGCAGCGGCGAGTTGCGGATAATCCATTCGCGGATGTTGTGAATGTTGCGGCCGGTCGACAGGTCCATGACGGTGTCGGCGCCCCAGCGAGCCGCCCAAACCATCTTCTCGACTTCCTCTGCCATCGAGGAGGTGACGGCGGAATTGCCGATATTGGCATTGATCTTCACCAGGAAATTCCGACCGATGATCATCGGCTCGCTTTCCGGGTGATTGATATTGGCCGGGATGATCGCGCGGCCGGCTGCGACCTCCTGACGGACGAATTCCGGGGTCACATGATCCGGAATATGGGCACCGAAACTTTCGCCATCGCGAATTATGGCTTCGGCCTTCGCCTTGCGGCCAAGGTTTTCGCGGATGGCGGTGAATTCCATTTCCGGCGTGATGATGCCGGCGCGCGCATAGGCGAGCTGGGTGACCGCCTTGCCGTCCCTGGCGCGTAGCGGCTGACGTTTGGCGGGAAATTCCGGTGTCAACCGCTCGCCGGTAACAAAGCCATTGTCTTCGGGACGCACGTGGCGACCTTCATAGGTCTCGACATCGCCGCGCGCGAGCACCCAGTCGCGGCGAAGCTGTGACAGGCCCTGCTCGATGCGGATATCTGCTCCCTCGACGGTATAAGGGCCGGATGAATCGTAGACGACGACAGGCGGCTCGCCCGATGTCGGATGCACGCTGATCTCGCGCATCGGCACGCGGATGTCGGCGTGAATATCCCCTGCGACATGAATTTTCCGCGACGCCGGCAGCGGGCCGGTGGTAACGGTCGGGGTGAGGTTTTTTGCGGCAATGGTCATGGTTTGAGGCTCCAAGTTGCTGTTGGAGACCCAGTCAATCAGCCGGAATGATGGAAAGACGCTGACATGGATTCTACGTGTGAATCCAAATCCTTCGAGCGCTTGCACCGTCCCTACGCCAGTATGAACTGGATCAGGTTCAACGGGTCACTGCGCCCACAATCGGCAAAGCCGTATTGCCTAGCAGTATCTCAGCCCCTTGCCGGGGCACCCCTGGTGAATGTCGCAGAGACTATGGGCTCGGCTGAGTTCATGTCAACCCGGAACTGCGGCCCTTTGGGCAAACCAGCACGCAGGGTGAACCGCACCGAGCTTGCGCTGAAAGCAATATACGACAAGCCGATCCACGTAACGCAACCCGGAAGCTTTTCGGCGCCCCTCTAATGAAGGGCGATTAATACCGAACGCGCGTGGGACGCGCGACCAGACACGACATGAGGTTTAGGAACGATCTTCGCGTCGAAAATTCCTTTTATGAACCGGCGAACGTTCTCTGCCTGCCAAAGAGGCTCTTCCGCATCGCTGGTAGAGCGGGTTGATCGCGCGACAGCTGATCGCTAGATTGCAGGCGCGATTAACCGCAAGCACACGAGGATTCTCATGCCGACTGGCAAAGTAAAGTTTTTCAACAACGACAAGGGTTTCGGCTTTATCACGCCTGACGACGGCGGAGCTGATGTTTTCGTGCACGTGTCCGCATTGCAATACGGTGGTGCACTGAAGGAAGGCCAGAACGTGTCCTTCGATATCGGCCAGGATCGGAAGACAGGCAAGTCAAAGGCCGAAAACGTCAGACCGCTCTGAACCGCACGGGATCTCCTTTTCGACAATCAGAATTCATAGCAGGGCGCTCATCGACGCGCCCTGCTCTTTCAATCCCATCCAACCAGGTCGAATGGACCGCCAGGAAGCAGCCCAGTTAGTGCTTGGTAACGCCTGTGGCAATCTTAGTTGATTTCGGCGGCGGAGCCGTCGTCGGAACGCTCTGGGCGCCGCCTTTGGACTTGCTTGCGGCTTTTACCTTAGGAGCGACGTCCGCCTCCCCAGCCTTCTTCGACCGGGGTTTCTTTACCGGCTGACCGTCGGCCTCGGTGCTCGCGGCGATTTCCTGAAATGCCCGCAGCCAGTGCTTCATGTCCTCCCCGTGGGGCCGGCCCTCCTGCTCCCAGATCTCATAGGCGCGTTGTCTGAGACGGTCTTCGTTCACTGCCATCCGTTCCTCCCTGAGCTAGACCTTAAGACCACTCACATGGTGCGGCCCATATCAGAGGCAAGTGCCACCGCGTATTTCCGGCAGCGAATAATTGGCAGTGCGGTCATGGCTCCGTTCTCCGGCTTGCTGGCCGTACCAGCGATCCATTGGTGGATGGCTGCTCTCCGGGCCGGCCCATTTACCGTCTGGAAACCGTGCTGCCGCAGCGCGAAGCATCGGCTGCCGGTAGTCCGCGGACTACCAAGGTGCGGATCAGGACTCTTGAAACACGTGGCCACGAACGGGCTATCGGCGCACTTCACTTTTTCTGATGGAACTCACTGCCGAAGCCCTAGCGGTGCCATGTCCGGATATGCCGTCGCAATTTGCCGATCGTGAATGCGGTTGTTCACCATTTCCTGAGAAGTCAAAGCCGATTGACCCGCCGTTGGATGATCTAGCAAGCAATCTCAGATAATAGCAGAGGTATTGGTAGCTGAATCGCCTCGGAGTAACGTCGTGAAATCTCGATTGTCGTCCAAATTTGTACTTTCAGCATCTGCGTTGCTCATCAGTTCGACGCTGGCTTCAGCCCAGGGATGGCAAACCGACACGCAAGGTACGTCCAATTGGCATGTGTCACCGCCGATCGGGCAGTGCAACGTCAGTCGAGCCACAAACAAAGCGATACGCGCCGGCATTTACCGAAGCGAGATCGTCTATCGTGACGAGAATGTGCTGACCTTCAGGGGGCTGACGCTTGATGGAGATCGCAAGGAGATCACCTTCGGAAACGAGCCAAGCTGCCCGGAACTGGAGTCGAGAGATATTCCATAGATCGCCAAGCGGGCTACCCGGTTGAAACTGCGCGGCCACGCAGAAAGTGCCACGACTTTGGTGGTCGGCGCATGCGATGCCACGTTGAATTCTCCGACAATCGCAATGCTTCATCCGACCGCCCAACAGCAGACCGTTCGGTGCCTAGGTGAACGCATAAGGCCTGTAATCCGTATCGTAGCCGAAGTAGCGTGGCCCCACCAAGGCGATCCCGGCAGGTGTCTGCCATTGCGGATTACATGGGAAAGCAAGTGCCACGAGGCGCAACCCGTACCGCAACGAGTCCGCGGTCACTGGAGCCCCCGTCTCAGCTTCCAGCAGCGTGATGAGATCGGGCGTCGTGCAGATTATCCTGCCATCCCGTTCGGCCATCAGGAATTCGTTCTGGAAATCCAGCTTGAAGCTGTGGCCCTTCCATTCGTCCAGCCCGTCGAAACGCGCACTGCCGCGTGCAAAGCCCCCGATCGTGCGGCGATCGACATCCGTGACGCGGCCGCTGAAGATCACGCTCGCGCCGAGCAATTTGGTGATCGCGGCGACCGGATCGGCATGCGCCGTTCGGGTTTCCCGCAGCGTACGGCCAAGGTTGACGCAAAGGGACAGCGTACCGCGCACAACCGCCTTTTTGGCAACCTCTCCGCTCATGGGATAAAAAGCAAGCAGGGCGGAGCCGCCCATTTCGACGGTTGCGGCGCGCGCCAGGCGTTCCGTCCAGCCGTTACTCACGGTTTCCAGGACCAGTGAATTGCCTTTGTCGTCGCAAAGCACCATCGGGGTCGCCGAGACGCCATGAAGCGTGAAGGTCTCCATCTGAAGTTCGGGATAGGCACGCCCCATGCCGTCGCCATCGACGAGCGGCAGGCCGCATGCTGCAGCGACGACGAAAGGCGTGGTCGAATTGATACCGCCCGCCTCGCCGCAGAGCACTGCATCGATCTTTCGCCCCAGCACTTTCTCGAGCTGACGGAACGCGTTCATCAGTTCGTCGCCCTGGGGCAGTTTTTCGGTCATGACCGTTGGCGCACCCATCATGCAGACGGGCACGACCAGCGCATCGTCGGGCAGTTCCTCGACATCGATGAGCTTGACCGGGCCATGCTTGCGGATCGCCTCCTGCGCCATCAGCTTGCCGACATAAGGATCACCGCCGCCGCCGGTGCCGAGAATGGCGCCGCCGATCGCAATGTCTTCGAGATCCTCGGCGTGGATCGTCCTCAACGTCTTCATCATTCCCCCTATCGCGTGGTCTGGCGCGTAGTCAGCGGCTCGAATGTCAGCTCCGGAAAACCGAAGGCCTTCGGACCGACGATTTCGAGTGCACGCGGCGTTTTCATCAGATCGTGTACCGGCAGGCCGATGACGGCGACGCGCTGGCCATAGCGCAGCATCTCCGTGGTGATCGGCTCACCGGTGTCGATTTCGAGATTCATGATCAGGTCAGGCACCATGATCACCGGCTTCTCATCGATCCAGAGCACGAGGTTTTCGTTCTGGATAGCGATGCGGCCTTCCGAGCCCATCCAGTCACCGGTGCCGGCGATGATGGCATGGCCGCGGGCAAAGCCGCCCTTCAGCTCGCGGCGGATATCGACGATCTTGCCGGTGAAGAAGAGCTTGGCGCCGGCGCTTTCAACGACACGTTCGACGACATTCTGGCGCTTGGCGCGGGCATCGAGCACCGTGCGGCCGATTTCCAATGCTTGGCTGACCGTGCCGGGGATGGCGGTGCGGCGAACGAAGTCGCCGCGCATCGGCGCGGTGGCAAAGCCGGCCCCTGCCCCCATGGCGACAGCCGTGTCACGGGCGAAACGCTCGAGCCAGAACATGTCGATGACGTCCTTGAAGACGACGACATTGCCCTTCTCATCGGCGATTGCCGCCGGCGAAACCGGTGCACCGTAGATCATGTAGGTCGTCATCTGCACCTCGGGGAAGGCGCGGCCCATACCATCACCATCGACGACCGGCAGTCCGGCCATCGCCGCGGCAATGATCGGTTCGATAGAGTTGGCGCCGCCGATCTCGGCAGAAATCACAGCCGAGACCTTAACGTCAGCGGTTTCCTCAACCGCACGCATCGCACGATAGCACTCGCCGCCCTCCTCGATCTTCTCGACGCCGACGACGGGCGCACCGATGCCGCCGACTTCAGCGACCCAACTATCCTCTGCAAGCGCCTCCAGCGGTATTACGCGCACTTTCGCTCCCTTGCGCATCAGTTCACGGGCGCGCAACATGCCGATGTAAGGATTGCCGCCGCCGCCGGTCCCGAGCAGGGCCGCGCCGATCGACAGCGGCAGCAGATCCTCTTCCTTGAGCAAGTAACCTTCAGCGGGCATTAAGCTCTCCCACGGCCTTGACGCGGATGCGGGTGGCATTACCCGGCAGATAGGCAAGCGGCACATCCTCGACATCAACGATCTCGATGGATTCGCGCGCCGCACCCGCAGCAACCGCCGCTTCGATGGCCCGGCTCTTGGCGTCCTCGAGCGATTTCTCACGCCCCATTTCAGCAAGAGCATAGACACGGTCGACTTCGCCCGAGACCTGCGCAATCGCGGCGCCGACGGCATTGGCGACGCCGAAATGCGATGGCTTGATCACCTCGAGACCGGCAATCGGCCGGTTGACGAGGATGGAGCCGCCACCGACGACAATGACAGGCAAGGGATCGGGAGACAGGCGGGAGCGCTCGACGCAATCTTCCAGCATGTCATGGATCTTTTCCTGCGCGCGCTGCAGCAGATCGGATGGAAGATGGGAAGCCTTGGCCGGATCACCGAGCCTCGCGTTGCCGGCAGCAACGGTGATGTCGGTCGTCGTCAGCGTCTTTCCACCGAAGATGAGCGCTTCCGTCTGGATACGGTAGCCGACTGATACCGGGCCGACCTTGATGCCGCCCTCCGTCTCGACGACATGTGAACCGCCGCCGAGGCCGATCGAGAAGACGTCGGGCATGCGGAAATTCGTACGCACGCCACCCACCTCGACAGCGACGGTCGCCTGCCGCGGGAAGCCTTTCTGTAGCGAGCCGACATCCGATGTCGTGCCGCCGATATCGACGACGATCGCATCGCTGACACCGGAGAGAAAGGCCGCCCCGCGCATGGAATTGGTGGGACCCGAAGCAAAGGTCAGGACCGGGAATTTCTCGGCAAAGGCGGCGTCCATCAGCGTGCCATCGTTCTGCGTCAGGAAGAACTTGCCCTTGATGCCTGCTTCCGCGATCGCCTTGCGGAAGGCATCGATCACATGGGCCGACAGATCGCGCAGGCAGGCATTCATGATCGCCGCATTCTCGCGTTCAAGCAGACCGATACGGCCGATCTCGCTGGACAGCGTGATATGGGCGCCCGGAAGCGCCTTTTCGAAGATCTCGCCCGCGCGCTTTTCGAAATCGGTACTGACGGGCGAGAAAACTGACGTGATGGCAATCGTGTCGATGCCCTTCGCTTTGATGTCGGCGGCAATCTTCAGCAGTTCGTCCTCGTCGAGCGGCGAGATGACTCGTCCGTCGAATTCATTGCCGCCATGGGCAAGATAAGCATGATTGCCGATTGCCTGCTTCAGATCCTCGGGCCAGTCGACCATCGGCGGCAGAGAGGCGGTGGCAGGCAGGCCAAGACGCACGGCGGCTGTCTGGGCGAGATCGCGACGCTGGACGACGGCGTTGGTGAAATGCGTTGTGCCGATCATGACGAAATCGACAGCGGATGCCTCCATACCCGAGGCGGCGAGTACGTCACGCAGCGCGTTGACCACGCCGCTCATGACATCCGCTGTTGTCGCGGATTTCACGCCGGCAATCACGTCCGGTCCGTTCATGATGACGGCGTCCGTATTGGTGCCGCCGACGTCAATACCAATTCTGATCATCAGTCCTAACCTCGTTGGTGACTTGCTTGTTGATCGACTTCCCGCAGCGCCAGCAATTTTTCGGCTGTCGGGATCTCCCCGTCGATCAACGGAATTTTCGGGCGCATCGCCGCCTCCTCCTTCGAAATGACGGGAACGGAGGCGAGGAGAAGCCGGGTATAGTCGTGGGATGGATGTTCGAAGACAGAAGATACCGCCCCCGTTTCGACGATCTGGCCGCGGTAGAGCACACCGACAGTGCCGGCGAAGTTACGCATCAGGCTGAGATCGTGGGAAATGAAAAGATAGGTAAGGTCCATACGCCCTGCGAGATCGGTCAGCAGGTCGATGACCCGTGCCTGTACCGACACGTCCAGCGCCGAGGTCGGTTCGTCGAGCACGAGCAGTTTCGGCTCGACCGCAAGCGCCCTCGCGATTGCCACACGCTGTTTCTGGCCACCGGAAAGCTCGTGCGGATAACGCTCAGCGAAATTGGCCGGCAGCTGCACCATTTCCAGAAGCTCGGAAATGCGCTGGCGCCTGTTGCCGGAAAAACCGTGCGCATCGAGTGGCACGGCGACGGACTGACCAACGGTACGACGCGGATTGAGCGAGGAGCCCGGATTCTGGAAGACCATCTGCACATGCCGGGAATGGTGACGTCCCATTTTCGCAAGGACTTCGCCATCGATCAGGATCTCGCCGGCATCCGGTTTTTCGAGCCCCATGATCATGCGGGCGATGGTCGACTTGCCGGAGCCGCTCTCGCCAGCGAGGCCGTAGACCCTCCCCTTCTCGATCGAGAAGGAAACGTCGTCAACCGCCCTCACCTCGCCGATTCGGCGGCCGAAGGCATTGCGGACGGGGAAGGATTTTTGGAGATTGCGGATTTCAAGCATCGGCATATTCATGCGCGGACCTCCCCGCTGGAGCGCATGCCGCCGGTCAGCCGCGGAACGGCATCGATCAGGCTGCGGGTATAGGGATCGCGCGGATTGTCGAAGATACCGGCTGCCTCGCCATGCTCGACAATGGTGCCCTTGTTCATGACATAGACATAGTTCGAGGTCTCGCGCACCACACCGAGATTATGGGTGATCATCAGCAGCGCCAGGCCGCGCTCCTCGACAAGGTCCTTCAGCAGTTTCAGGATTTGCGCCTGGGTGGTGACGTCGAGCGCGGTGCCCGGCTCATCGGCGATCAAAAGCTGCGGTTCGCTCAAGAGCGCCATGGCGATCAGCACGCGCTGGCGCATGCCGCCTGACAACATGATCGGGAAGGCCTGCGTAACGCGCTCGGGATCGCGCATGCGAACCTGTTCGAGCACCTGATGGACGCGCGCCATCCGCTCCGTGCGCGAGCGCGATCGGCCGAGGCGCTTGTCCGCATATTTCAGGATCGTACCCATCTGATCGCCAACGGTGAAGACCGGATTGAGCGAACTCATCGGGTCCTGGAACACCATGGACATGGCGGTGCCGCGCAGCCGCAGCCGGTCCTTCTCAGGCATGGTCAGGAGATCGGCGCCATCATAATAGATCTCGCCGGATGTGATACGGGCGGGCGGCTGGCGTAGCAGGCCCATGATCGCCTTCATCGTCACCGTCTTGCCGGAGCCGCTTTCGCCGACAAGGGCAACCTGCGACCTGGCTGGGACATCGAGGCTGACGCCATGCAACACGCGGCTGGTGCGGCCATAGGTGGAGAACTCGACCGAAAGATTGCTGACACGCAGGAGCGGAAAACTCATCGGACCTCCTGGACGTCGAAGAGATCGCGCAAGCCATCGCCTAGCAGGTTGAAGCCCAGCGCGACGAAGAGGATGGCGGAGCCAGGCAGAACAGACTCCCACCAGTAATCCGGCAGGAAGGCAGCGCCCTGTGCAACCATCGTGCCGAGATCCGGCGTCGGCGGTTGGATGCCGAGACCAAGGAAAGAGAGCGAGGCGCCAACCAGGATGACGAAGCCGCAATCGAGCGAGGTCTTCACGGCGATTGCCGAGACGCAATTCGGCAGGATTTCGCGGAAGAGGATATGGAACTTGCTGGCGCCGAGCGTTTCCGCCGCCTCGATGAATTCCTGAGCGCGGATCTGCTTGGTGATCGAATAGATCAGCCGTGTATGCCAGGTCCACCAGAGCGCTGATATGGCAAGCAGGGAATTGACGAGGTTCGGCGACAGCACTGCGGCGACGGCGAGCGCCATCACGAGCGGCGGGATGGCGAGCGCAATGTCAGTCACACGCATGATCAGCACCTCGACCCAGCCTCCGAAATAGCCGGCGAGAATGCCGAGGATGGTTCCCATCGGTACAGCCGTGCCGAGCACGACAAGCGCCAGCAACAACGAGATGCGCATGCCGAAGATCACGCGGGTGAAGATGTCGCGGCCGACATTATCCGTGCCGAACCAGTAGTCGCCGGACGGCGGCAGATGGCGGGTACGGAAATTAACCGCAGCGCCGACATGTTCCGGGTGCGGCGTGATCCACGGCGCAAGAATTGCGGCGAGCACGCAGATGATGACGATCGCGGCACCTATGACGGCGGTCGGATTGCGCGAGAAGCGATACCAATTCTGATAGGCATTCGAGAGGCGTTCGACCTCGATAACAGGAGCATCGGACATCAGCGCCTCCCCCGGATACGGATGCGCGGATCGACGATACCAACGAGCACGTCGATGACGAAATTAACGATGACGAAGAAGACACCGGAGACAATCACCACGCCCATGACGGCATTCAGATCCTTCTGCATGATGGTCCGAACGCCATAGGCGGCCATGCCGGGCCAGGCGAAGACGAGTTCGACGACGAAGGCATTGCCGATCAGCGATGCGAATTCGAGGCCGGAAATGGTGAGCGGCGGAACGAAACTCGGCCGCAGCATATATTTGAAGACCCTCACGCGCTCGGGAATGCCGAAAGCGCGGCTCGCCTCAATATAGTCCTGACTGGAGACGTCGATCATCGAGGAACGTGTGATGCGTGCGATCTGGCCCATGGTCGCCGCAGAGAGCGCAAGCGAGGGAAGAAGGAGATAGCGCAGGCCCTCTCCGAAAACATCCAGCCGCCCGTGCAGCAGGGAATCGAGCGTGACCAGACCGGTTATGTCGGCACTGAAGGTCATGCCCGGCGGCAGGCGCCCGGTCGTCGGCAGAATATGCAGCACATAGCCGGCAAGGATCTGCAGCACGAGCGCAAGGAAGAAGCTCGGCGTCACGGCGGAAAGGATCGCAATCAGCCGCACCAGATTATCGGGCCATTTGTCCTTCCAGCGCGCAGCGGCGACACCAAGTGGAACACCGAACAGGAAGGCGATGGTGATCGTGGCAAGCACCAGTTCGAAGGTCGCGGCGAAGGTTTCGCGGATATCGTTACTGACGGGGCGCTTGGTCAGCAGCGACAGGCCGAGATCGCCGCCTACGAGCCCGGATACATAGATTCCATACTGCTGGATCAGCGGCTTGTCGAAGCCGAGTGTCTGGCGAAATTGCTCGACCTGCTCATTGCTGGCCCGAGGCCCGAGCGCCAGGCGCACAGGATCCCCCGGCATGCCGCGGGCGATCGTGAAGATCACCACCGACAGTCCGAAAAGAACGAGCAGCGACCACAAAGCGCGCCTGACCAGGAAGAGGAGGAATTCCAATGTTCCAGCCCTGTTTCAATTCATGAAGGAGGATGCGGACGGCCCTTTCGGGCCGTCCTTTCCGGGCAGTTTGTCATGAGGGTGACGCTGCCCGAAATTCGCTCAGCCGTTACTTGCAGGTCCAGCGGTAACGGGTGAACTTGTAGTCGAAAGACTGCATCGGCACGGCATGGAAGCCCTCCAGGCACTTGTCCATGGCATGCTGCACTGTCTGGGTTTCCAGGAAGACATCCGGCTGCAGGTCGACGATCTTGTGCTGCAATTCCTTGTAGATCTCGGCCTGCTTCGCCTTGTCAGGCGTTTCGCGAGCCTGGTCGATCAGTGTGTCGATCGCCGGATCCTGCAGCCATTCGGCCGAAGCCCAGGTGCCAGCCGCCTTCGAATGGTACTGCGTAAAGAACATGGAATCCGGCGAAGGATAGGTCGGACCGAAGAAGATCTGGTTGACGTTGGGCGTCGATTCCACCTTGCCCGCAATTTCCGTCACGCGGTTCCAGGGATCGGCCTGCTGGGTCACCTTGAAGCCGAGCTGTTCGAGGTTCGACTGCATCAGCAGGCTGAGTTCTTCCTCGAACTTGGTGCCAGCGACATAACCGAGCGTGATCGGGATTTCGCTGCCGGCATATTTCGACTGGGCGATTTCCGCCTTGGCGGCCTCGAGATCGTATTTCGGTGCCGGCAGGTCGCTCGCATAATAGTCGGCAAAGCCTGAAGGCAGCGGGCCGTTCAGCTGACCGCCCGGTACGATGACGCTGCGGATCGTGTCGTAGTCGGTTGCATAGGCGAGCGCACGGCGGATATGGATATCGTCGGTCGGCGGCACCTTCGTATTGAGCTTTAGGTAGAAGCCGATCGTCGTGTCTTCGCTGACGATGTTGAAGCGACCCATCTCCTGCAGCGCCTTATAGGTATCGGGCGCCTGATATTGGCTACTCATCGTGAGTTCGCCGGAGGCTGCAAGCGAGCGCACGGTCGCTTCGTCATTGGTGATGATCCAGCGCACTTCGTCGATCGGGCCATCATTGAAGCCCTTATAGTATTTGGGATCGCGTTCGATCGTCATCGACGCGCCGCGGTCCCAGTTCTTCAAGGTGTAGGGGCCGGCGCCTGCAGTCTTCGTCGAAAGATAGGTCTGGCCGTCATCGTTACCGGCATTGGCTTTGACCACATCGGCATTGACGATGAAGACGGCCGGGACCGTGCTGAGGAACGGTGCGAAGGCTTTCGAGAGGGTGAATTTGACAGTGTGCGGATCGACGGCGACGACCGAGCCCGGCTTCAGCACGTCTGCGAAGAGGTTGGCCGGCCCGAGATTGATCTTCAAAAGCCGCTCGAAGGAATAGACGACGTCGGCAGCCTCAACGGGCGAACCATCGCTGAAATGCGCGTCGGAACGTAGCTTGAAGGTCACTTCCTTGGCATCCGGCGAAACCGTCCAGCTCTCGGCGAGCTCAGGCTGCAGGTTGCCGCTGGAATCGACGGTCACAAGGCCATCGTAAAGGTTCACGGCCGCCATATAGTCGGTGTAATCGGAGATCTTGGCGGGATCGATCGTACCGAAGATCTGGACAGTATTCATGGTCACGGTCGTTTTGGCCGCGGCCGAGCCCGCAAAGCCGGCTGCAAGCACGGCCATAGCGGTAGAAGCAATCAGCTGTAATCTGTTCATGGTATCTCCCGGTTCAAAAGTTCCCTGCGACCATTTTGATCGCTTTTGTTGGACCGCCTTGTGCCCGGCGTTGAATGGCAGCGTAGGCACTGGCACGCATCGGTCTGCTCGGGAGGTGCACCCGGCACTTCGGTTGCCGGTTGGCCGCATTCCTTCGCCGACCCACCCTATTTTCCGCCAGAGGAGGTCTGAGAAGAAGATTGCACAGGCAAAGGAACCTGCTCAACAGACGGCGGGTCTAGGTTTTTGCTTAAATGGTCTAGGTTTTGCGTCCATGGCGAAGCCGAATTCGCCCCAGGATTTTGAATCAGCTGACAAGGCCGAGTGCCCTTGCGGCGCTGATCGCCTCCTGCCGGTTACGGCAGCCGAGCTTGCGATAGACATTGCCAAGATGGAATTTGACCGTCGCCTCGCTGAGACCGAGTGTGCTGGCAATGAACTTGTTGGCGGCGCCTTCCGAAATCATCAGCAGGATCTTGCTCTCACGGCGCGACAGCTCGTTGCGTCCGCCCGCAGAACGGCTCGATAATCTGCCGCTGTCGCGCAGCTTGCGGATGATCTGCTTGATGGGCAACGACGTCGCCAGGAAACCGCCTATGCGCTGGTTGTCGATCAGCTCCCCCAGGAAAACGCGTTCTTCCGAAAGGGGAGCAATGGCACCGAGCCGGGCACAATCCTCGAATATCTTCTGCAGGATGGCGCGGGCACGCGTCAGGTTGCGTTGGCGCTTGGCAATATAGGCAAGCCAAATCTGCGCACTCAGGCGCTGACGGTCCGTCAGATGCAGGTTGCCGATGATGCCTTCGATCAGGCCGTCGAGGCCGGGGCGTGCGGGCTGCTCGTAGGTTATCTGGCGCAGCCATGCGAGGGCGAGCGCTATTTCGTCGCGATCATGCAGATGGACCAGTTCTCCATCGTTGTTTACCAGCCAGTTCCGGTCGATGCGTGACCTGATCGCCGCAAGACATTGCGATGCCTCCTGCCAGCGATTTGCATTCTGCAGGATGGCCGCTTCGCGAATTTCGATCATCACCTGGAATTGCCGGTTGGACACCTGGTAGACCCGCCAGCGATCGAGAAAGCTACGTGCTGCGATCGTCGAAAAATGATCTCCGAGCGCCTGGCTGCCGTAATGCAACGCAAATTCCAGCAGGCTTGGCCAAATTTCGCTGTGGGAAAAATCATCGATCTCAAGGCTGAGAAATCGGGCAAGCGGTTCAGCCCGTCCGGTTTCGTATTCAACGCAGGCCTCAAGGAGCAATTGAAGGCGCCGGTCGTTTGGGCTTTCGAACGGAAGCTCGCGTAAACTTTCGGCAGCCTGGGCCGAATGTTTGCGGGCAGCAAGCGCGTCACCCATCAACAGACGGATCAACGCCTGGTGGAGGCTGACATAGAAGCAGAGCATCGGCGCTTTGGCACGCTCGTAGTGGTGCATTGCACGCTGCGCCACTTCCTCTGCCTCCGCAAAACGTCGATTGCGGATGTAAAACTCGAGCACCGAATTGTAGAAACTGCCCCGAAAGAGATGGTCGTCAAGCGGGAACTCGGCAACGAGTGCGAAGCAAGTTTCCAGAAGCTTTTCGGAGAAGAAATAGTCTTCATAAATAAGCATCAGCAGCCGGAATGCCCTGAATTCCCGGGAAAACACGGCATTCTGGGCAAAGACTGCCCCCGGATCGTTGGCAAGATCGCCGAAACGGTCGGCAAGCAGTCGACGCGCTCGCGATACATCCCCGAGCTTCAGGGCTTGCAAGGCAAGCGCAAGCACCAGCACTTCGCTTTGCAGTGCATAGCTTCGCGGAAAACCGGCGAGAACTCGATCATAGGCATCCGGCCCATGAAAATAGAGCAGAAAGATGCCCTTCGCCTCGATAAAAACCCTGAGCGCGTTGTCGTAAAGGCCGATGCGCTGGAATATCTCAATCGCCCGCACCGGGTGACCACGGGCTGCAAAAGCCTCCGCAATCGCTTTTGCGTCGGCCAGCGCCTTTATCCGCTCCGTAAGCACGTTGTCGAGCGCGTGGTCGATCTCTCTGGCGATCGCCGTTACACGCAAGCCGCCCTCCATAACGAGTGGAAGGAAATGGGGTTGCCCGCGAAAATCACCCCTGCCAGTATCCAGAACGATGCGGAGATCGACCAGGACTTCAGGTGACACGGATTGAAGCAGCTCGCTTTCGAGGAATGCGCTCAAGCGTTCCGCGCTCAGTGCCGGGTTAAATGCAATCAGGGGCCAGCCGCCTGAGGCGCGCATGATATCAGCCGCGCCATCAGCAAAAATCTCTACCGCTTCGTGCTGGTCGATAAGCAGAAAAGCCTGGTCCACGACGTAGGCCTGGCCATAAGCGACAGCCCGCGGGAGACCCGGCAGCAGTGTATCGGGACGTTTTGCGATAAAAATCCGTGCTTGAGCTGAAAGAAAGGCTTCGGGTAAGGCGGCAGGCTTGCCATGGGGTGGGATATCCCAGATGCAGACCTGATCAGGTCGGGCTGCCGGTGCCGTTTCCTCAGCGTGAACATCGGCGCCGAAATAAGCTGCCACCTCGTGCAAAACCGAGGTCTTCCCCATGCCGGCGGGCGCATCGAGAACGACGATCGGCTCGCGGCGCGCCAGAAGAGCATCAAAGACTCGAGGTCTGTGAACCAAATACTGCACTCAATTACCTGAGGCTAACGAGCGTTCCATAAACCCACTCCGCCCATGTCATAGCAGCAGCGAGCCACCGAATGAACTATCCCCTAACTCAAGTTTTTTCATAGTTGCCGACTTTCTCAGGAATGTTAATTTTTACGCATATCGCTAACGCGACCTAGCGCATCGCCTATTTTCTAGGCATTAGTATGCACTTTCTCGATACTTACCAATGCGCAACATACGTCACTCTTGTAAAATCAAATAGATACACGATCTGGCATGGTGCTTGCTTCGATAGAGGCAGAGTTGGTGGCTAGGGTTCCGGCGTTCTCAAAGAGCGCGGCTGGTCCGAGAGCCACCACCGGCGGGGGAGAAATCCCGTCGGGTGCACGGCGGGACAAAAGCCCGGGAGACCTCGTAAGCCAAGGGATTGGCGGCACGATGGTCATTGCCGATCCCTTTTGAAGAAAAGCAAAAGGGGAATTTCAATGCAGACTTTCTCGAAAATCCTTTCCATGACCGCGCTCTCTGTCTCGCTGGCTCTCGGGTTCAGCTCCATCGCCAAGGCCGAGCCGAAGAGCGAATTCAAGGTCGCATGGTCGATCTATGTCGGCTGGATGCCCTGGGGCTATGCTGCCGACCACGGCATCGTCAAGAAGTGGGCCGACAAGTACGGCATCAAGATCGATGTCACGCAGTTCAACGACTATGTGGAGTCGATGAACCAGTACACGGCCGGCGCCTTCGATGCCGTGACCCTGACAAATATGGACGGCCTCTCGATCCCCGCCGCCGGCGGCGTCGACACGACAGCGGTCATTGTCGGCGACTTCTCGAACGGCAATGATGCCGTCATTCTGAAAGACAAGGCGAGCTTCACCGATATCAAGGGCCAGAACGTCAACCTCGTCGAATTCTCCGTCTCGCACTATCTGCTGGCCCGTGCGCTCGAGAGCATCAAGTTAACGGAGCGTGACGTGAAGGTGGTCAACACCTCAGACGCCGACATGGTCGCCGCCTACAAGACGCCCGATGTCAGCGCCGTCGTCACCTGGAACCCGCTGGTCTCGACCATCCTCGAAGACCCCACCGCCAAGAAGGTTTTTGACAGCTCGCAGGTGCCAGGCGAAATCATCGACCTGATGGTCGCCAATAGCGGCGTGCTCAAGGACAATCCGAATTTCGGCAAGGCGCTCGCCGGCATCTGGTACGAGACGGCTGCCCTGCTGCGAGCCGATACTGCCGAAGGCA
>Ga0102588_1000488_pt1 | contig 42059 bp, 41 predicted proteins | sample AraplaMF_Col_mMS_FD_76854 | JGI IMG/M metagenome (GOLD analysis project Ga0102588, IMG submission 76854) | Arabidopsis root microbial communities from the University of North Carolina, USA - plate scrape MF_Col_mMS (SPADES assembly) (version 2) | ecosystem: Host-associated > Plants > Roots >...
TTGACGAAGACGAGCACGCCTCAGAGGATCGGATCGATGCCGAAGTGTCGGAGCATCGGCAGGAAGATCGGTACGAAGATGATGATGATTTCGGTCCATTCCAGCGGCCAGCCGAGGATGAAGATGATCGCCTGCGACAAGATCATGAATTGGACGGGCGTCATGTTGAGCGACAGCACCCACTGCTCGATCAACGCCTGGCCGCCAAGAATGGCGAAGACTGCGGAGAAGAGTGCCGAGCCGACGAAGAGCCAGCAGACCATGGCAGTGGTCTTCGCCGTGAGGAACACTGCCTCCTTTGTGCGTTTCCAGTTGAGCGTCCGGGCCTGGAACGCTAGCAAGAAAGCGCCGGCGGCACCGACGGCGGCGGACTCGGTGGCCGTCGTGATGCCGAACAGAATGACGGCGAGGACGACGACGGTCAGGATCCCGAGCGGCATGACCGACGAGGCCAGCAGCTTCACCACCTGCAGCCGCTCGGCATTCATATTCCTGTAGTAGCGCACGAGGACCACCATCGCCATCGCCGCTATGATCCCGAACGTCAGGTAGAAGCTGGTTGACGGCCCAGTTAAAACCGCCGGGCCGGCATCCGCTCCGGGTCCGCCGAGCTCTTCTAGCCCTTCTGGCACTTCCGCCTCCGCCGAATCCTGGGGGTGGATGACGACATACCACCAGATGAGAGCCAGGGTGAAAGCCGTCAGCGACAAAGGCACGAGCGCGGCGAAGGCATTCTTGACCAGCTTCCAATAGGTGAGCCGTCCCTCCTCCGTTTCGATAGCCATCGCCTTTGATGGTGAAACCAGTGCACGGAGAAGCCCGGCGAGCATGTTGTTCGAATAATGCCCCTGAAAGCGTCCCATCCAGGCGGCCACGGGAACTCGCGTCTGTTCCTCGGGCAAGGCGGGCGCGATCCTTGGGTTGATCATCGCCCAGGCGAGAACGTAGACGAGATAGAGAAATGCCAGAAAGAAGCCGGGAAACATCGTGGCCGCATAGAGCTTGACCACCGATTGCCCCGCGACGGCAGCGTAGACGATGATCATCACCGATGGCGGGATCAGAATGCCCAGCGTGCCGCCCGCGGTGATCACCCCGGAGGCAAGCTTGACGTCATAGCCGGCGCGCAGCATCGGGTTCATCGCGATGACGCCCATCAGCACCACGACTGCGCCTACGAGGCCGCTGGCGATACCCCAGAAGGTGCAGATAATCAGCGTCGCTACGGCCAGCGAGGCAGGCACCCGCCGGAACGAAAGCTGGATGCTGTAGAACATCTTGTCGACCAGCGCGCCGCGCTCCATCACGTAGCCCATCAGCACGAAGAGCGGGATCGAGACCAGGACGTCGTTAGTCATAGCGCCGTAGGTGCGCTGAACCATCAAATCGAAGACGCGATTGTCGATCCAATGTTCGGCGGGATTGTAGAATGCGTAGAAGCCGAAGACCATGCCGAGCCCCATCAGCGTGAAGGCTGTCGGGAAGCCCATCACGATGACGACCACAATGAGAACTAGCATCGTCAATCCGAGGAACGGATCACTCACATCTCCATGTCTCCACCTCGGCCTCGTTGCCGGGCCGCCCTGTCGATATCCTGAGCACGCTCGATCGCCGCCTCGCGCGTCTGCGTATCTATGTGCTCGCTATTGGCAAGCTGCTCCGCGACGACGTCGATTTCCTCCACATCCTTGAGCCGGCCCGGCCATGCGCCGGTTTTCAGGCAGACGATGCAGCGCGCGATCTCGGCGAGCCCCTGTAGCATGACAAGCGCGCCCGCGATCGGAATGACTGTCTTGAAGTAGTAGATCGGCGGACCTTCGGCCGTGATGGTCGAATGCTCGCCAATCCGCCAGGAAAGTGCTGCATAGTCATAACCGGTATAGATGAGCGCGGCGACGCCTGGCAGGAAGAACAGGATGTAAAGGATGAGATCAAGCGTCGCCTGTATTCGGGGTCGCAGCGAGCTGTAAAGAAAGTCGCCGCGGACATGGGCGTTCTGCGCCAGCGCATAAGCTCCAGCGAGCATAAACAGGGTGCCGTAAAGCATGTTGGTGGCGTCGAATATCCACGCGGTTGGCATGTTCATGATGTAGCGCTTGAAGACTTCGACGCAGACGAGCGTCATCAGCCCGATGATCAGCCAGGCGGCGGCTTTGCCGACCCATACGCTGATCGCATCGACCCTGATGATAAACTGCTGAACCTGCACGGCTGGCCCCGAAATAGCCGACTATCTTCGCCAGAGCTTCATCGCTTTCCGGCGATAACGTTATAGTTCCTTCGCAACACCGTCGCGGCCGAAATAATGATCGAAGGCTATCCGACGGTTGGCAAGGGTATCCTGTTCCCATCGCGTTACCCGTTCCGCAAAGGCTATCTGGGACTCGATGACTTCCTTGAACAGCGGGTTTTCCGCCTTCTTCTTCGTCACAACATCGTCATAGATTTCCAGTTGCCTCTTCAGGATTGCGTCCGGCGTTTTGTAGAACTTGACCTTGTCGACTGTCTGCATCTCCACGTAGTCTTTCGAATAGCGGTCGACCGCCTTCCAGGCCATATCCTGGGAAGCGGCCTCCGAGGCGTTGGAGATGATCGCCTTCATCTGGTCAGGCAAAGCATCGTACTTCGTCTTGTTGAACAGAATCTCGAACTGCTCGGCATTCTGGTGAAAGCTTTGCAGCATGCAGATCTTGGAAACGTCCGGAAAACCGAGGGCCCGGTCGGACGAGGCGTTGTTGAACTCGGCCGCGTCCAGTAGACCGCGGTCCAATGCCGCGACGATCTCGCCACCCGGCAGCGCGTTGACCGCGGCACCGAGACCGGTGAACACATCAATGGAAATACCGACGGTGCGGAACTTCAGGCCCTGAAAGTCCTCGACCTTCACCACCGGCTTCTTGAACCAGCCGAGCGGCTGGGTCGGCATCGGTCCGTAGAGGAACGAAACCACATTGGCTCCGATCGATTGATAGAGCTTTTGGAGCAGGTCTTTGCCGCCGCCGTATTTGTGCCATGCGAGCAGCATGTTGGCATCCATGCCAAAGCCCGGCCCCGAGCCCCAAAGCGCCAGCGCCGCCTGTTTGCCGTAATGGTACGCGACCACGCCGTGCCCGCCGTCGAGCGTCCCTTTGGAGACGGTCTTCATCCTCGGCTGGCCGCTGGAATGGACCGAAATCATCATCATCTTCGTACCGATCTTCCTGCCGATGCTCCGACACTTCGGCATCGATCCGATCCTCTGGGGCGTGCTCGTCTTCGTCAATCTGCAGGCGGCGTTCCTTTCGCCGCCGGTTGCGATGTCGGCCTATTACCTCAAGGGTGTCTCGCCGCCGCACGTCACCCTCAACCAGATCTTCGCAGGCATGATGCCTTATATGCTGATCGTCATTCTCTGCATGGTTATCATGTATGTCTGGCCGGGCATGACGCTCTGGCTCCCAGCCTATCTGTATGGCTAAACGAAGTCTCAGCGTTGTATCTATGCACAGCATGGCTTGGCCACATCTGTTCCTAGAAGACATCCTCACTTATTCGGATCGCGTCGACCGCGAAGGAGCGTCAACTGCGGTCTCTGCCCGCATTCGGCTTGAAGTTCACCAGCTGGGATTTGAGCTCAATTTCACGAACGCCCGAGCCGCCTCACTTGGGCTCACCCAGTCAAAGACGCGTTGTTCCTCCGCTACCGTGGGCTTGGCTCATTGAGCCGGTGTGATCAACGCGACAGTTGGGAAATAAGATCGGTACCGACCGACATCTCGCGTTAACAGCGGGAGCAGTTGAACCGCGGCATGGGCGCCAACGATAAAATCCGGCAGGACTCCTGTACGAGAACCACCGGCTCGACGATACCGTGTGAATACTTTTCCGGCGAGAAATAGCGCGGCTCGCGGAATGGGCGCGACTACCAGTCCCGCGTCGTCTATGAACGCATCAAGTTCCTCGATCCGCTCATAGCGAACCGCAAGTTCGGCATAGACTACATCATTGATCAACAATGGACCGGCAAGACTGGCCGTCTCAAGTTGCTCGACCGACCAGTCTGCCCAGGTCGAGTCATTAGTCACAAGGTCGAGCAAGACATTCGTGTCGACAAGCGTCACGCTTCACCACGCGTGAGTGCCATGATCGCATCCGTATCGAGCCCTTTTCCGGCATGCCCCCGAAGCTTTTGAAAGCGGCTGGCAGGTTGCTGTCTATCAGCCCTTGTCAGCACTATGCTACCATCCGCAGCTCGACGGAAGTCGACCTCGCTTCCGGGCACAATGCCAAGCAGCTCTCGCACCGCTTTCGGGATTGTCACCTGTCCCTTGGCTGTTACTGTCGTTGTCATGCTGTGCGCCTCGTAATACCTTTCTTTGACTAGGTATTACTTTCTGATTCCGATTTCAAGATATTTGTCCCATCCGACTGTTGGCTGGAAACCGCTCAAAAGTAAGCGGTGCTAATGGCGTCAGGTCTGAAGTTCCAGGGCATGAGCGCCTCATTGCACGTTGCGAACATGGAATGTGCGTTCGCAATCCTTACCTATGCTCGCACGCCGTGCCCGTTCCCCAAACGACCGGCGGAGGTCGGCTTCCCCGACATTTTGTGTCTGGGCGAGCCCACCGCCCTAGTCCGCCGGACTTTCCTCATCAGACAAACGGTGGGGTCGCCATCGCCAGCGGAAGAAATACTCCACTAAGGTTTAAGCTTGCATTATTCGAGTGTCCCGCAGAAGCCGCGTTGCGACAAAGTCATTGCGGTAGGCTATCCAAACCGAAATTGCTCCTAGATAGTTCCACTGTATCTGGACGAATGGAAAAGCACCTATGGCAACTGGACTTCTCGCACTGCTCGATGACGTCGCGGCAATTGCGAAACTTGCGGCTGCGTCGCTGGATGATGTCGCCGCTCAAACAGCAAAAACAGGCGCGAAAGCGGCGGGAGTCGTGATCGACGATGCGGCGGTAACACCGAGATACGTGGTTGGCCTGTCGCCCGCGCGAGAATTGCCAATTATCGCTAAGATCGCCCTCGGATCCTTGAAGAACAAGCTTCTCTTTCTTCTGCCGGCGTGTATTTTTCTCGGCTACTTTGCGCCTTGGGCGATCACGCCGCTACTGATGGTCGGGGGCGTTTATCTTTGCTACGAGGGAGCCGAAAAGCTCTATGAAGCGATTGCCCCACACGACGCGCACAAGCATGAGGCGGCAGAGATGGGAACATCCGACCCGGTCGCGTTGGAAAACCAGAAGGTTGCGGGCGCAATCAGAACGGACTTTATACTCTCAGCAGAAATCATGGCACTAACCCTCGCGAACGTCGCCGCTTCCAATATCTACACGCAAGCTGCTGTCCTGGCGTCCGTCGGCATCCTCATCACCTTGGCCGTCTATGGCGTTGTCGCCCTCATTGTGAAGGCGGACGACATAGGGCTCGCGCTCGCTACTTCCTCAGTCGGCTTGGTCAGGGCGTTCGGCCGCGGCCTCGTTATCGGCGTCCCCTTGTTTCTCAGCATCCTCGCAATGATTGGGACCGCCGCCATGCTCTGGGTGGGCGGCAGCATTCTCGTCCACGGAATGGCCCAACTGGGCTTCCATGGACCGGAACATTTCATTGACACGATTGCAGTCGGCGTCGGTGCCGTATCGGCATATCTCACGGGGGTTCTGCATTGGACGACCACATCCGCGCTTCAGGCAGTGCTGGCGATTTTGATCGGCGGCATGACCATTGTGTTGGTGCATGCGTCGGCCCGGTTGATCAGGCGGCTCCGACCTCAAAATCCGTAAGTGGGTGTCACCTAATTCTTTCTGGGTGAACTCTGACGAACCGCGATCGGTTTCGGGCGCGCCGTTCGAGCTCCGTCGACACAAAGGCCCACCCGTAGTCGCTGTTGATGGCGTCGGCATCATATCCCTTGTCGGCCAGCAAGCGGCGAGGCCTGTTTACCGGCATCGCGAGAGGAGCTGGAACAGCGAGATAATGTTTCGCCACCCGTTAGGACGAAGCCAAGGGGGCGTCAGCTCGGGCATGGATTGTCATAAAGCCGCCGCGATCGACCAAAAGCCTCCTTATGAGTCCCCCTTTAGCGCCCGCTGCCTGTGAATGGCCCCGAACCGTGGTGCTGTCCAGCATGTGCTGCCAATCGTCCGTCAGGCCCATCTCGACAAGCCAAGAGGGCATCCCATACCCCTTGCTCAGCCCAGCGCCGGAACCGGACATAGACAGAATTCCACTTCCCGTATCGCTCATGCATATCCCGCCACGGGCAGCCGACCCGCAAAACATGCAGCATGCCGTTCATGAACTGACGGTTATCATGGGAAGGGCGCGATTTGCGGCCCGAACAAGCGCTCTTTCAGGATCGTATCGCGCTCGTTCCAGAGCGCGAGCGCAAAGCAGAGCCGCTGGCCGTCGTTCGAGATGCCGCCAAGGCCATCTTCGCCCCAGCGACAGGCCCGCGAGCGCGCCTGGTCGTGGGTGAAATAGTTCCAGAAACCGCCCTGCGGATGTGTCAGCTGGCATTTGAAAGGCTGCTTTTCCATTGACCACTTAATGATCTACATTCTGGTCAATAGGGAGTATGTGCATGAAGCTTTCAGAGCAGGTCAAGCCAATCAGTTATCTCAAGGCGCATGCGCCTGAGATCATCCGGACGCTAAAGGACAATCCGCAGCCGGTCGTCATTACGCTTCACGGAGAGGCGAAAGCCATTCTTCAGGACGTCGGCCAATACGAAGAAACACAAGAGACGCTGGCGCTCCTGAAGGTACTGGCGCTCACCAACCGGCAGGTGGAAGAAGGGAAAGTGCGCCCCGTTGCGGACGCCTTCTCGCGCATCCGCAAGCGTCTAGCCGACAGCCAATCCTGATGCCATATCGTGTCGTTTGCTGAGGAAGCGGAACGCGACATCGAGGATCTCTATCGCTTCATCGCCAGCCGCGATGGGACCGAGGCGGGAGAGCGCGGGCTGTTCTATGGCTGCTCGAGTGAATTAGGCTTCGCCCCCTCGCATTCTGGCAATCGCACTGGTTTGGCGAGCTTCGCCAGCGCCTCATCCTTTGAGCACGGGGGGAAGCCAGCTAGCGGCATCGTCTCTATGAACCGACTGCGCTCCACCGAGCTTAGGCCGGGTTCGTTGATCATGCTCTCTACAGTCAGGTCCGGGTGCTGCTTGAGAGCTTCTGTAGCCGAGGCAGTCGCTTCATCGGTTCGGCCGAGAGCCGCGAGGGAGCTGCTTCGAACCACCCATGTCCACTTTTGGTAGTTGTTAGGCGTCATGCGCTCCAGCATTTTAACCGCGTCCTCATACCGGCCCGCCATAAAATAGGCAGGTGCGAAGAAGTTGGACGCCCACATCGGATAATTCGGGTCCAGCCTCATTACCTGGTCGACCATTTGAGCGCCGCGATCGGGTTCGCCGAAGCGTGCTGCAAAGCCAGTATAAAAAGTCAGGATTTCGGACGAACCCGGAGCTAGACGAAGGGCCGTATCCAGCTCAGACTTGGCACGGCCCATGTCCCCCTTGTTGGCAAGACTCATACCAAACACCGCGTGTGCTTCAGCATCGCTCGGATCAAGCTGCACCGCACGTTCGGCCACATCGTCGGCCGCCTTGCGATTGCCCTCTGGATCGACGCCAAACAACTCCAGAATCTCATGAGCATGGTAAAGTTCTACCCAAGCCCGTGCCAGCGCCGGGTCCAGCTCTACGGCGCGGTTGAGAAGCGTGATGGCTTCCTCCTCATCTGCTCTAGTGAGCTTTTCAATCTTCTCGGACCCCAGAAGATAGAAATCATAAGCATTCAGGTTTTCAGGCCGCTTGCGTTTGGCTGCCGCCCGCCCGGCCTCTTGAACCAGTCCCACACCGCCGCCGAGGCGGTTGGCGACCTGCTCTGCGATTTCGGTTTGAACGGCGAACACGTCCTCATCCGGCCGGTCCCAATTTTCCGACCAAAGATGGTGGCCGTTTTTTGCATCGATCAACTGTGCTGTGATCCGCACCCGACCGCTCTGCCGCTGGATCGAGCCTTCCAGCACAAAGCCGACATGGAGCGCATTTGCGACCTGGCGGACATCCACCGGCTTGCCTTTATAAGCATCCGTCGAGTTCCGTGCGACCACCTCGAATTCAGGAAACCGCGCGAGGTCGGTGATGATGTCCTCAGTCAGGCCATCGGCCAGACGCCCGGCAGCCCCGTCGCCGCTAAAATTGTCGAAGGGCAACACCGCCACCGACGGCTTGCCGCTTAAAGGTTCTGGATGCAGGAACCACCATACCCCGCCGCCCGCCAGAGCAAGCGCCACGATCGATGCTGTCGTCGTTTTTGCCCAGCGCGGCATCATTCCGAAAAGCGGGCGACGCGCCCGTTTGCCATTAAGTCTCAGCCGATACATCCGCACCGGCCGGCTGATGTTCTTGACCTGCTGCTCGCCGGCGAAATCGAGCGGCCAGTCGAGTTTTCCCTGGAGATGATCGTATGCCGTCCCCGACACCATCACGCCGCCCGGCTCGGCAAAATGCTCCAGCCGCGCTGCCACATTCACCCCATCGCCATAGACATCCCCATCCACCAACACCACATCGCCCAGATTGATCCCGACGCGGAACACGATACGCTCAGGCTCCTGTAGGTCGGCGTTACGCGCCGCCACGGCATTCTGAAACTCCGCAGCGCAGGCAACGGCATCAACGACGCTGTCGAAGGCAACGAGCGCGCCGTCGCCCATCAGCTTGATGACACTGCCATGGCGCTGGGAGATGGCGGGATTGATCAGCTCGGCGCGGATGGCTTTCAGTCGCTTGATAGTACCGGCCTCATCGGCCTCCATCGCCTTCGAGTAGCCTACCATATCCGCCGCCAGGATCGCGAGCAGCTTCCGGTCGAGAGCGGGAGTACTCATCTTCGTTGCCCTGCATGAACATGCAATATGTCGGAAGTCTACACCCATCGACGCGCAGCAACTAGCACACCGCCAAAACCGTGAGAGAAGCACGGGCCGCGAAGGACGCCGGTTGGTCGGTCACAGCTCCTATGGAACAGTGATTTTCGGTTGGATTGCGCCAACGCGGGACATTGACAGAGGTGGATGTCATCGTATCTTCGCGTGAAGGTTCGACGGGGTGAGTCATGTCCGCGGTTACGCAACACATCATCGATCGAGGCGACGGCGCGCGCGTCGAACTTTTCCAGACTCAACCTACACCAAACAATGGGGCGATACTGTTCGTACATGGAAATTAGGGTGGGCTTCTCTTAGGTGGAAGAGAGGCTGTCGATGACGGATCGCTGGTTCGGTTTTCATTTCGCCTGGGTGTCACGGCGGCGGCAATCTCTCAGCCTGGTTTTGGTGCATCGGACTGGCCTGCCGATTTCTGCGGGCCGACCACTCAGCAAGCTTGGAGTTTCTGAGGCAGCAGCCATCAGTCGATCCCGGGCGTATAGTTCTCTACGGAAATAGCCGAGGGGCTGTGGCGTCCGCAATGGTGGCCGCGAAAGTTGATGGCCTCAGGGCGCTAATCCTAACCGGTGGCATTTACGATTTTACGAGAAGCCTATGGAAGCAGTTCGAGAGGCTTGCAGCAAGCTATTCAGAAAGAGGCAGGCGTTTCAAACGAAAGCTTTTTGGAACGGTCCGCACTCCATCATTCGCAACAAATTCAAGCTGAAACCTTGCTTCTACACGGCAAGTACGATGATCGTGCATCGGTCGATCAAGCTGAACGATTTTACGAGGCTCTCGCACAGTTGGGTGTGCCGGTACAGTTCCATGCGCTCGAAGGCGGTCATCGCCTTCCCCGAGAACAGGTCACGCCCATCCTCCGGGAATTCTTAACGCGAATATTTTCGCCAGTCGCAGCGCTTCACTGATCTGCGCCAGCTTCGGGGCGACTGCGGACGACATCTCAACCCGCTCCGCTCAGAAATGCGCTTGACGTCGACGCGCCGATTAGAGAAGCGCAAATGCTCTCAAATTCGACGGTCGTAAATGATTGCGCGATCTGGCATTCTTTGGGTCACAATCAGGATTGAACGGAGGATACGAAAATGAGTGAAGAACACAATCAATTTGATGGTCCTCAGTTGCAGGGAACCCATTACAAGCGGGCCGATATGTCAGGCGCTAATTTCGATGGCGTAAACCTTGCAGATGCGCGGTTTTATGCTGTTTTGACTAAGGCAAGGTTCACCGACACCAATTTAAGCGAAGCGGTTTTTGACGATATCACCCTTGCGGATGCGCGCTTTAGTAACGTCAATCTGTCTGGGGCCGCCATCACGAACGCAAACCTTTCGCGCTTAATCATAAGCGGCGTCACGTTGGCAGATTCGGACATCAAAGATGCCGATTTAACTCGGATGCGAATCAACGGCGTTCTGGTGACCGATCTGTTCATTGCCTATGAACAGGCGAAAACCTCAAAGCCATTTACTGCTGAGATAATGGATGACGACTCGCCCCACAAACCGGACACGGCTCGGTGACTACACCTCCCACCCTGATCTATACCGACGCTCTTGCAGCAGGGAGACGAGTTCAAGTTTAACGTCCAGGGTTTTCCTCAACCGTGTTGAAAGAGCATCTGACAAATGATCGCCGCTCCAATCTCGCGTTGTGGTATATACGACATAGGGATTTATCACGCATTTGAAGTCCAACATTAGCGAGATGGCGGTTGGTGCGTAGGCCATATAGCTATGGGGTAAGCCCCCAGCGCAGACAAAAGTCACGACCTGATCGAACCACGCCGCTTTCTTGCCACCTTCTCCTGTAGCGCCTGTTAGCTCTATCAGATTTTTAGCCGCGCTGCCGATGGACCAATTGTAGATTGGGACCGACAGCACAATCCCGTCGGCATTTTTAATAGCATCGTGTGTGTGAAGATATGATGGATGAAGATAGCAATCAGCGTTGTCGAAATCGGGGAGAGAGGTGTTCCGTAGATCAATGAATTGCGATTCATGACCGCGTAATTGCAGAAGGCGCTCCATTTCCCGAGCAAGAACATAACTGCGACTTCGGGGATCGAGACTACATGACAAGATGGTGATCTTCAGCGCTTTCGAATGACCGGTCATACATTCCACAATCGCTTGACAAAATTCCGCTACGAAAAGCAATTCGCCACCTCAACCATGGTTGAGGTCAAGTTAAATAATAACCCGCGGTGCGCCGCCCCATCGCAGAAATTGCAACAATTGATGACCGCAATGGGCCGGCAGGATCTTTAGATCACGTCTCACCCTGAGGGTTGCAGGCTCGGCGGTGCCTTGGCGTCGAGCCGGACAGTACGGCCCTATTATGGGATAAGAACGCAGCAACCAAGAGGGCTTTATTCGCCGGTCGCCACCTGGACCAGCCACCGCCGAATTGTAGCCTCCTCCATCTCACCGAACCCGGCAACCAACTGCTCTTCGAGGAATTGTACCTGTGTACGGCATTCGGCCAATAGGTTCGATCCTTTCTCTGTAAGGCTTACTCGGAGAATGCGCCCGTGCACGGGATGGGGTGATCTGAAAATGAGCGCAGCTCGCTCAAGGTTGGCAATGATCACGCCTACAGTCTGCGGAGTAAGCAAGGCCATCCGGGCTATGTCCGCGCTCGACAATTCTGGATATGCCTTGATCATGGTCATGACTACGAACTGAGGTGGAGTCACGCTCAGGTGGGCGAGAGCACGGTCCATACGATTTCGATGCCCCCCTGCTGCTTGTCGCAACAGATATCCGAGGTGGCCAGTCTCGCCGCGCTTACCCTCACCTGCCTGCGGCGGGATATTTGTCGAACTTTCGACCAGCTTGCTCATGTAGTAAGGACTCTTATATGTTAGCATAGTTCTGGCAACTTGCATATCACATCAAGTTTGAGGCTTTAAGGAGCGCAACGATGGTCAAAACGGTTTTTCTCGCGGGAGCCAGTGGAGCTATTGGACGACGCCTCGCTCCACTGTTGGTATCCGACGGCTGGAGGGTTTTTGGGACAACCCGAACGGCGACAAAGGAGGAATCCTTGCGGGACCTCGGAGTTGAACCGATTGTCGTTGATATTTTTGACAAAGCGGCTGTCATTGGAGCGGTTCTGGAAGCCAGGCCGGAAGTTGTCATCCATCAGCTAACGGATCTGCCACCTGCACTCGATCAGGCCCGCATGGCTGAAGCTGCACCACGAAATGCGCGAATTCGTGACGAAGGCACTCGTAATCTGGTTGAAGCCGCAAGCAAGGCCGGCGCAACCAGGTTTGTTGCTCAGAGCATCGCCTTTGCCTACGCCGATAAGGCCTTGCCGTACGAGGAAGGAGATGCACTAGCCGTCACAGCCGATGGCCGTGCGGGAGTTTCTGCCCGCGGTATAGCAAGTCTTGAAACACAGGTTCTCGGTGCTCCCTTTACCGGTATCGTCCTGCGTTACGGGCGACTCTATGGTCCGGGAACGGGATTCGACAACCCGCCCGGACCTGCTGCTATCCATGTAGATGCTGCTGCTAAAGCCGCCGCGCAAGCGGCGAAGACCGGCGCTTCGGGGATTTACAATGTGGCGGAGGATGATGGCACGGTAACCACTGACAAAGCGCAGCGAGCGCTTGCATGGCAGCCGGCATGGAGAATGAGTTGAGGGTTGTGCCAAGCACCTGAGTGCTCGATGAGGAAGGCTTGGATTTCGTCCAAGGATCGATCCGCCGTGCCTTTTGCCTGGGCACGTGCAACCTTTCGGCCGATTACTTCCCCAACTTGGGACTTTCACCGGCTGATGCTCCGTCTTTGGTGGAGACAATTAGTCTGAAATTTAGCGTGAGATATGGAGACGAGAATGCCCTACATGGCTGAGACCGGCATGGAGAAAGCCGCTTTGCTGATCATGCATTATCAAGCGGACGTCTTTTCGATCCTAGCAGATAATATTCCCACAGACTTGCTCGACCGCACCAATTCACTGATTGCGAAATGGCGCGTGAGCGGCAATCCCGTGATTTTTGCAAATTTTGCGATCGACTATGGGTCCCGTCATGAAAACAATATGCTGATCAACAATATAAAGAAGACTGGATTCTTCCGTGACCCAGCGCCGGTCAGTGGGCTGGATATTGTTGATAGCGACTGGCGATACGCTTGTCCGCGCGCGAACGTCTTTCACGATACATCTTTGCACGCCGACTTGCAGGCTCATGGGATTAATACGCTAGTCATGGCGGGCGTAGCGAGCAGCGGCGTCCTGTTTTCTACCGTCGGATGGGCGAGCGATGCAGACTATCGAATGTACATCGTGCAGGATTGCTGTTTTGATCCGGATCCTACTGCCCACGAAGCGCTATTCCGGACCAGTTTCGCCACGCGGGCGGTAATTCTCTAGTTCGATGCAGGATGCGACCCGCATTCGAGGCAAGGTGCGAAATGGGTCGCCGACGCTGCGTGAGGAAGGCCGAACGGCTGCAAGACCGGACTGCTCAGCGACCGCACCGGCGTCAATCGCTTTTGCGCACTTCAGCACCTCTGCAGAAGCCAAACGCCTGCCGGGCTGAGCCCTGCTCCGATCAGAAAGACGGAAATCCTAGGTTTTCGGATCGCAGATCGGCTGATGCACACAGCCGCAGCGGTTTACGATCCAGACAGCCCCTGCCTTACGCACGCCGGCCAGTGCCGCCCTGTGGTGGGTGACGCCAAAGGGACCGACAAGGGCCGGCGTCTCGCCGTCGGGCTCGAACGGCCACTCGACGTCCCCCGTCGCAACGCGGGTCGGAATCAGCCAATAGTCGCCGCTCCTGTAGTAGCCGAGACTTTCAAACCAGACCTGAAGGCCGCGCTCGAGTTCAACCCAGTCGTCCCGACGCCGCTGAGGGATACCGCAGCGCGTCCGATAATTTTATCTAACTTGACCGATTACGATCTTTTGATACCTGTGACGAAAATAGGCAAAATGAGTGAGGATACCTTCTGACCTTGCCCCCTCATCGAGCAGCGCTGTTTGGCGAAACGGGGGCTGGCCGAGGCGTCGCCAATACGATCATCGAAAAGGACTTCTGGGTCTGCTGGACATTGAAGCGGCTGTTCGGACTGCACGAGAACGGTACGGCCACTCTTGTCTTCACCTGACCACGTGCTGGTGTAGGTCTTCGCCGTTGCCACTCTTGTTGCGCCCCGCCGATAGCTAGAACGTCATCGCACCGCTGCCCCACGGGCCGTGGTGGAAGTCCTTGCCGTCGAGGCGGTCGAAACCATACGCGCCGAAGAAGTCACGCTGCGCCTGGATCAGGTTCGCGGGGCCGCGGCCTTGGCGATAGGCGTCGAATAGGTCAGCGCCGGAACCGGCAGTGCCTCTGCATTTAAAGGCGTTCGAATTTATCAGAACGCGAGTTGGACCTTCATCGACTTCGTGCGGTCGCCGGCAGCTTCGAATGCGCTGACGGCATCCTCGATCGAATAGGTGCCGGTCAAGAGAGGCTTGAGATCGACCCGTCGCTGATTGATGAGATCGACGGCCAGGCCGAACTCCTCATGGAAGCGGAAAGTCCCCTTCATTTCGATTTCCTTGGCAACAACCATGTTCTGTGGGATCGACACGTCCCCACCGAGCCCGAGTTGGACAAGCGCTGAGCGCGGGCGAAGAACCTCGAGGCCGGATCGGACGGCACGCTCGTTACCAGACGCTTCGAACTGAACGTCGAAATATCCCTTGTTGGCGGAATAGGCCGAGAGTTCCTCCGGATTATTGGCAACGTTGATCACGCGGTCGGCCCCGATCTCAAGCGCCTTGCCGAGCACCGTGTCCATTACATCCGTCGCGACAACTTCGCGTGCGCCATGAGCACGCGCGGCGATGATGGCAAGCGCCCCGATCGGGCCACAACCCGTGACGAGAACGCGCTTGCCGATGAGCGGGCCTGCGCGGTTGACAGCGTGGAGCGTCACCGCAAAAGGCTCGGCCATTGCCGCTTCGTTGATCGAGATGCCGGCGGCGACCTTATGGCACTGCCAGGCCTCGGCAACCAGCCGCTGGCGGAATGCGCCCTGGATGTGCGGCATTGGCATGGCGGAACCGTAGAACCGCATGTTGAAGCAATGGTTCTGCTCGCCGCGCAGACAGTATTCGCAGGCGTTGCAGGGTCGGCTTGGCGACACCGCGACCCGATCACCGACAGCAAGGTGAGAAACGCCCGTTCCAAGCGCCTTGACCGTCCCGGCCACTTCATGACCGAGGATCATCGGCTCGCGGACGCGCACGGTGCCGAAGCCGCCATGATTGTAATAGTGCAGGTCGGACCCGCAGATGCCACCAGCCTCTATGGCGATTTCCACCTGACCGGCTCCAACCGTTTCGACCTCACGTTCCTCGACGCGCAAATCCTTGGCCGCGTGAATGACGACTGCTTTCATGATGATTTCCTCACACGACGGGGGTCGGTCGAGACTTGCCGGCGAAATGCGCAGCCAAATTATCGCGCACGAGTTGGCCCATTGCCTTCCTGGTCTCGACCGTACCAGATCCGTGATGCGGCTGCAGCACCACATTGTCGAGCTCGAAAAACCGCGGATCGATGCCAGGCTCGTTGAGAAAGACATCGAGACCAGCGGCCTTGATCGCTCGACGTTGAAGCGCGGCAATGAGCGCATCTTCGTCAACGGTCGAACCACGTGACACGTTGATGAGAATGCCGTCCCGACCCAGCGCCTCGAGCACCTTACCATTGATGATGTTTTTCGTTCCATCACCGCACCGCTCGCGATGACGGAGTAGCCCTCCACCGCCCGCTGGATCTTTACCTGAACGGCCGCACCTCGGCCGGTAACCACTACGCCGGCCCAGCCTTCTGCGGCGCCGTACTGTTCATGTCTTTGTACTGTTCTATCGCAACACGTGCATTGAACAAAAGACGGCGGGGGCCAAGTTGCTTGTCCAATCCGGACTTGCGAACTATCTCGAGCACGCCCGGGTTCAATCCCACGAGCCAAACCGTGACACCCTCTCTCACCGCGCGCTCATCATTTTCGATCATCATCTGGAGAGCTGAATATTCGATGTCGGAGACGCGGCTCATGTCGATGGCCAGCACACGAGGCTTGTGCTCTGTGACCAAGGCCCCGATCTGGTCGGTCACGTCCTGCGCATTGATAAAGAAAAGACGACCTTCCGGACGCACGATTAGCAGTCCCTCGAAGGTTTCGTCGTCGGGATGATCGGGAGAGACGGGGCGAAGCACGTCAGCCCCGCGCTTTTTTCCGATCACTGAGACGCGCGGATGCGCCGCCTGGTAAGCGAGGGTGATGAGCGACAGGATGATTGCGACAATGATGCCCTGCAATGTACCGAATGTCAGGACACCGACCGCCGCAACCAATGCCCACCAGAACTCCATCGCTCGGATCCGCCGAATTTGCACAAACTCTGCCGGCTTTATCAGGCCGACAGAGTAGACGATGACGATCGCCGCCAGGACGGCATTCGGCAGGAGTCCGAGGATCGGCGCGAACAACAACATCGTGGCCAAGGCCGCGGCCGCTATGACGAACGAGGCCCTTTGCGAGCGACCGCCCGCCGAGCGAACGACACTCGTCTGGGACGTTCCGCCGCCCGCTGGCATCGCCCCTAAGACGGCGCCCGCGAGATTGGCGGCACCGGTCGCTGTGAGTTCGCGGCTTGGGTCGATGAGCGGGTCCCCGGGAGCTTGAAAGGCGCGACCTGCCGCAATGGTCTCTGTGAAGCTCATCAGCGCGAGCCCCAACGCGGCTGGCAACAGGCTCTGTGCCAAGGTGAAGTCGGGCAAGGCAAGAGACGGTAAGCCCTGAGGGATATGTCCGACCGTCGAGACACCGAGCTGTGAAAGATGGAAGAGCCAAGAGGCGGCAATGGCTCCCGCTACAATGACGAGCGGAGCTGGAGAATGGGGCTTGAGGTTTTCCATCGCCACCAGCAGAACAAGCGTCAGCCCGCCGACGAGAAGTGTCGGCAAATGAATGTCCGGAACATGGAAGATGACGCTTGCGAGATCGAAGAAGAAGGAATGCTTTTGGATATGAATCCCCAGAAGCTTCGGCAGTTGATCCAGCAAAATGACGAAGCCGATTCCAGCCTTGAAGCCGGTTAACACCGGCGATGATATGAAGTTTGCGATAAAGCCGAGGCGCACCAGCCTAGCCACAATCAGCGCTGCACCGACAAGAAGAGTGAGTGTGGCGGTTGCGGCCGCAAGCCTTTGCGGGTCTTCGTCCGGCACGACCAGACCGAGGGCGGCGCCGGTGAGGATGGCGAGCGTTGTTGTCGAGGTAACGCTCAGTACCCGCGACGACCCGAGCAGGCCATATACGATAGCGGGGATTAACGCGGTGTAGAGCCCAACCGCCACAGGCAACCCCGCGACCGTGGCGTAGGCCATCGCCTTGGGCAGCACCACGGTTGCGGCCGTCAGGCCGGCAATGACATCGAAGCGAAGAGCAGTGGAACCTGATGCCGCACTGCTGCTATCTGTCGGATGGGCCTGCATCGGTCTGACCTTTACGGGAACGGCACCCCAAGCCTAGTCTCTGATCAGCGACGCGGTCAATGCCCGAAGAGCGGGGCTTGGGTAGGGCGCCCCGGAGGGGCGGCTGCTATTGCTGGTACGCGTTATAGTTTGCCGATCCTAGCGTAGGTTCGGCCGCTCGCGGCACCAGCGATCGTATCTGGATGCTTCGGGGCAACCTTGGTATAGTGTGGGCCTCCGGAGCCAAGTAGGGTCGCTCTTCTGTGGAAAATCCCGTTGCTGCGGTCTCATCCCGTAACGCGCCTTTGCGAACCCTGATGTCGGCACAGGCAGCGCTGTCGCCGGCGGAATCCTCCCTGGACCGTCGCGAGCTGGTCCAGTGCATCGGCAGGATCCGAGCGGGAGCCGCGACGACGGGTGATCCCATGCCTTCGACGGTTTCTCTGACGGGTGACCAAGATGCCCGATGAGACGACTCCTGCCGGCGGCACCCACCGTCAACTCGGGCTTGGCACAGCCGGCCTGATCGAGCGCAGCATCACTTTGCTGATGGTCGTGGTCCTGCTTGTCGGCGTGCTCGCAATATTGAAGCCCTTCGCCGCCGCCATCCTTTTCGGGGCGACGTTGGCGATTGCCGCCTGGCCCTTGCGGCAATGGATGATCGGCCGGGGTGTCGGGCCTCGCCTGACTGCAGTGCTGCTTCTCCTGCTTTCGCTCCTGGTGATCGTGTTGCCGGCACTGATCATGGCTCCGGTTCTCACCGACGAACTGAAGGCGTTCACGGAGAGCGTCGAGAACTACTTCTCGGCAACACCACAACGTCCCGGCTGGATCGAGAACGTCCCCCTGGTCGGTGGCAAACTTGCTTCTGCATGGGATGGCCTACTAGAAGCGAAGGGTGACGTCGCCACTGCACTTGCACCCCAATCCGAGATTTTGCAGCGGTGGCTAATCACGGCGGCGCGTGCGCTTGGCGACAGCGTCGTCCAGATGATCCTGGCGCTGATCGTGGCAACCATGTTTTGTATCAACGGGAGCAAGCTGGTTGAAGAACTGGATAGCATCGTCGTCCGGCTGGGCGGGGCAACGGCGCATGCCAGCCTTCTTGCAGCCGCAGGCGCGGTTCGCAGCGTCTCCTATGGCGTGATCGGCACAGCTCTCGCGCAGGCAGCGCTACTGGTGCTCGGCCTGGCACTTGCAGGTGTACCTGGTGCGACCACGCTCGGCTTCGTCGGTCTACTGCTCTCCATCAGCCAGATCGGAGCCCCCCTCCTGGTGCTGATCTGGGGTGGTGCGGCGTGGTGGCTGTTCGGGCAGGACCAGGTCGGATGGGGGAGCTTCATGGTCGCATGGGGAATTTTGGTCAGTATGGTCGACAACGTTCTCAAACCATGGCTGATCGGTCGCGGCATTCGAATGCCTATGCCTCTGACGATCCTGGGCGTTTTCGGTGGCTTTATCGCCTTTGGCTTCCTTGGTCTGTTTATTGGACCGACGCTGCTTGCTGTCGCTTTCGTCCTGCTGCAGGCATGGCGGACGAGTCCGCCCGGCTAACAACTTGCTTCCAATTGGACCGCGGCAAAGACGAGTTACCGAGGATTGCCGCTTAAACTTCCAGAAGATGTCGTCGGACTTCGTCTCCTTGGAGACAAGCGGAATCGGAGGCGCCGATGCAAGTGCTCTAGACATCAACATGGACGCAGAAACGCGCAAGAGCGCGGCGCCTTGCCCGCATCCGGGACAGCGGTGGGTCAAATGCGTTGGCCGGCGAAATATGATATACCCGTGTATATCACGAGGAGGTGAACCTGCCAGATGTAACTGAAGAGGCGCGGTCGACAACGATGATGGGGGGTGAAAAAGGTAAGTGGCTGACGCAACCCAAAACCAATTGGCGCGCTGGCTGCGGGGGTTTCAAGTTCTTCGTCAGTTCCATGATTTTGTTGCAGGGATCGTGCTGACCACCATGCTGGTGCCGGTCGGCATCGCCCATGCCGCAGCGTCGGCGATACCTGGATTTTACGGGCTCTAGGCGACGATTGTCCCTTGTTAGCCTATGCGGTGTTTGGCGTGTCGCCGTCGACCGAGCCGGCTCCATCAGGCGCAGTTCGGGCCGACAGCGAGAGCCGGTGGTTCCTCCGAGCAACGCCGGCTGGCACTCGCAACAGATTGCAGAATGTCCACGCCGCTGCACGAATGCGTGAATGCTGACATACAAGGATGTCGACTTCGGTTGCCAAAATGGGAGCATGTCATGGCAGAGGACAAGATGAAACTGGATGTGGATTTTGACCAGAAGCGTGAGATCCCTGTGGGGGACAGCGGCCGCGTACGCTTTCGTTTCCGCGACATTGCCGTGGAGCCCGGAAAGGCGGTTTCGCTTAAGGATTTCGACCCGGATTTTACCGGCGGCTATGACGACAAGGCCGGGGCGCTCGAAAAAGTGGCGGCAAACGTCGATCGACTGTCTGCGATGCAGGAAGTTCTCTATGCACAGGATAACTACGCCCTGTTGATCATTTTTCAGGCCATGGACGCGGCGGGCAAGGATGGCGCGATCCGCCATGTCATGTCCGGGATCAATCCGCAGGGCTGCCAGGTTACAAGCTTTAAGGCGCCGTCGGCGGAGGATCTAGACTATGGCTATCTTTGGCGCGCATCAAAGGCGCTGCCAGGGCGCGGCATGATCGGCATTTTCAACCGATCCTACTACGAGGATGTTCTGGTCGTCAGGGTTCATCCGGAGTTGCTTGAAAAGCAAAAGCTTCCGCCGCGCGCTCGCAAAGGAGATATCTGGCAACGCCGGTTCAAGGAGATAAACAACTTTGAAAAATATCTTCGGCAAAACGGCACAATCGTTTTGAAGTTTTTTCTCAATGTATCCAAGAAGGAGCAGAAGAATCGCTTCCTGGCGCGGATAGACGAGCCAGAAAAGAATTGGAAGTTTTCGCCGGCGGATTATGCAGAGCGAAAACACTGGGACGACTACCAAAAGGCGTTCGAGGATATGCTGGAAAACACCAGCACGGAGTGGGCTCCCTGGTTCGTCATTCCGGCCGACAACAAATGGTTTGCCCGGCTGGCGATTTCGGAGGTGATCTCCGGGGCCTTCGAGAGGATCGATCTGCAGATGCCTGTGGTCAGTGAAGCGCGAAAGAAGGAACTGATGCAGATACGAAGACAGCTTCTCGACGAAAAGGACTGATGGCGCGGCTCTGTCGCTGGCATGTTGTCCGTGGCCACCCGTGCCTGTCGCCTCAGGGCAGCGCGGTGATTTGAAACACGTGGTAGCCCCACGGCGGCAGATCGAGATAGAGCCCCCTTGAGACGAGGGCGCTCCCGTCGCGGTCATAGCTGGCGAGACCCATCAGATCCTTGAGCCGCACGGCTCGACAGGCCAGGTCGGAGAACGGGAGCTGGACAAAACACTGGCTCTGGTTTGGAGCATAGTTGACGACGATCATCTGCCGCTGGCCGTCATTCTTCTCCCAGGACCAGGAGATGAAGCAATCCGACGTCCAGTTGCCCTCCCAGGCCGGAACGCAATCGAGCAGACGCCACTGGCCATCGCGGACGATCGGCTCCCGGAGCACCGCCAGAAGGTCTTCGTAGAACTGCTGGCAGGCCTCACTCACCGGCTCCAGTGGCGCACGGATCAAGTGTGGCGAGATGCGCTTTTTCCGCCCCTGGAACTGACCCTGATGGAAGAACCGCAGCCCAGGCGAAAGGAAGGTCACAATCGCCGCGGCTTGGTGCATCTCGGGCGTGAAGGTCGCAGCGACCCGGGGCTCGTCGTGGTTCTCCAAAAACCGAGCAAGCTTCTGCTGGTAGTCGAGCCCCGCGTACAGATGCTCGCGCACCGGCCGCGCGCGCCCCTCGCGCAAGCGATCGTAAAGCCCCTTGTCGTAGGCGTAGTCAAAGCCCTGCTGCTGCAGCGTCCATTCCATGTCCCAGTACACCTCGGCCATGAAGGTAAACCGCGGGAATTGTTTGCGGACGCGTTGCGTCGCTTGCGGCCAGAACAGCTCGACGTGGATGTGCCACGTCCGTTCGAATATCTCCGGCAACACCAGCATCGCCATGTCGCAGCGGACCCCGTCGCACTGCTTGGCGATGCGCAACAGCTCGCCGATCATCGCGCGCTGCAAGTTCGGATTGCCGTAGTTGAGCTGTAGCGTGTCGGGCCAGCCGTCGAAATATGGGTCGCGGCCGTAGGCTAGCACCAGCGGCCCTCTGGACGTTCGCACGCGGCAGTAGTTCTGCGGTGCCTTTGCGAAATCGGCGTCGCTGCCGTGGACGAAATAGTCGGGATGCTGTTCGACCCACCGGTGATCCGGCGCCATGTGATTTGGCACGAAGTCGAGCAGCAGCCGCAGCCCACGCTGCTTGAGCCGTTCGCGCAGGCGCGCCAGCGCAGCATCGCCGCCCAGACGGGAGTGCACCGTGTAATCGGCTATGGCGAAGCCCGATCCTGCGATGTCTGTCTCGCGCAGGTCGGGCAATGTCTCCTCAAACTGGTGGCGCCAGTCCAGGTTGGTGCGAGATACACTTTGTGCCGCTGGACCGGTCTGCCAGACGCTTAGCAACCAGATCCAGTCGAACCCCATCTCGGCAAGGCGCTCCAGCTCAGTGTCCGGAATGTCATCAAGCGTGGCCGGCCGGCCGAGCCCTTGGGACAGCTCGGTAAGCCAGACGCGCGTGTTGATCTGAAAGAGCGAGGGATGGAATGCCGTGTTCACCTCAGTTCCCTCTCCGCAATGGCTGCTCTTCTATGCGCTGCCTCGCGAGGCAGCTCCATACGCCCGTTCCCGGACGAGGCGGTCCACGAGCCGCCTTTTCTCCTTCTCCTCCAGAATGTCGGCGGCGCCGGTACGGCCGAAGAGGTCGAGCAGGCGCGCGATCACGCCCGTCCAACCGGTCTGGTGACTCGCCCCGAGGCCCGCCCCGTTGTCCCCGTTGAAATACTCGTAGAAGAGGATGAGGTCGCGCCAGTATGGGTCCTCCTGAAACTTCGCGGTCCCTCCATAGACCGGGCGACGGCCGTTCGCGTCTCTCAGGAAAATGCTCGCGAGCCGCTGCTTTATCTCCTGAGCCACCTCGAAGAGCGTCATGCGGCGACCGGAGCCGGTCGGACACTCGACCGTGAAGTCGTCGCCGTAGAAACCGTAGAGATTGAGGAGCCCACGCACGATTAGCGCGTTGACCGGCATCCAGACGGGGCCCCGCCAGTTCGAGTTCCCGCCGAACATCCCCGTGTCCGATTCGGCCGGCAGGTAGGAGACGCGGTGGGCGTCACCCCCGACATGAAGAACGAACGGGTGGTCCAGGTGGTAGCGGGAGAGAGAGCGGATACCGTACGGGCTCAGGAACTCCCTCTCGTCGAGCAGATAGCCGAGCACCCTCTCGAGGCGTTTCCTGGACAGCGGCGAGAGCAGGCGGCGCCCGGCATAGCCGACAAAGCCGTGCTCGGTTGGAGCGACCTGCGCCACGACGTCGGGATGTCGCTCCCTGAAAAGGTTGACGAGTTCGCGAAGCTTTGGATATCGCTCGAAATCGTCTGGGCCGAAGATTGTGGAGGCGCAAAGCGGGATCAGCCCTACCATCGACCGGACCTTGAGGCGGGTCGCCGATCCGTCCGGCAGCCGCAGCACGTCGTAGAAGAATCCATCCGTCTCATCCCACATCTCGTCATTGTGCTCACCGATGCGGTCCATTGCGTAGGCGATCCACATGAAGTGCTCAATGAACTTGAACGCCGCCTCCTCGTAGACGGGATCGTGGTCGGCGAGTATGAGAGCGATCTCGATCATGCTCTGGCAGTAGAACGCCATCCAAGCGGTGCCGTCGGCCTGTTCGAGCGACCCGCCGGTCGGGAGCGGCGCGCTGCGGTCGAAGACACCGATGTTGTCGAGGCCGAGGAACCCGCCGGCGAAAACGTTCCGGCCATCGGGGTCCTTGCGGTTCACCCACCAGTTGAAGTTGAGCATGAGACCCTGAAACGAGCGCTCCAGGAAGTCGATATCCTCCCGCCCGAGGGCTTGCTCCGTCCTGTAGAGAAAAAGCGTCGCCCACGCATGCACGGGCGGATTGACATCGCTGAAGTTCCACTCGTAGGCCGGGATCTGCCCATTCGGATGCACATACAGGCTTCGCAGCATGAGGAGGAGTTGCGCTTTTGCGAAGTCCAAATCGACGAGCGCGAGCGCGAGCGTGTGGAACGCGAGGTCCCATGCAGCGTACCACGGGTATTCCCACTTGTCGGGCATGGAGATGATATCGCCATTGAACATGTGGAACCACTCGGCGTTGCGCATCCGCCGCCTGGAGGTTCCGACGAGAGGATGCGCCTCGTGCTCCTTGAGCCAGGTGTCCACGTCGTAGAAGTAGTACTGTTTCGACCAGAGCATCCCCGCAAGCGCCTGGCGGTGGACCCGCCGCTCGTCGTCGTTCAGCGACCCGGGGGTAATCCGCTGGTAGAACTCGTCGGCATCCTTTTTGCGGGCGGCCACCGTCGCATCGAAGCTCTTCGCGAACGGCCTCGCCGGCAGCCTTGCCGACAATCGCAACCGGACGATCGAGGCACCGCCCGCCGGCACGTCGAGGATGTAACGCGCGGCGGCCTTCGTGCCGGTCTTTTCCGGGTTTATGGCCCCGGTGTCACCAGAAACGACGTATCGGTGGAACGCGTCCTTGACGAACGCCGTCGGGTTCGGCTGCCCCCAGAGGAGGGAAACATTGCTCTCGTTCTCGGTGAAGAGAAATTCCGGACGTCCGTCGCACGCGAGCGTGTAGTCGCCGACCTCGGGGTGCGAGGCGTGGATGGTCCCACAGGCTTCCCGCAGGAGCGGCTTGGCCCCATTTTTCCCCCACGACCACGTGTTGCGGAACCAGAGCGTCGGCAGCACGTGGAGCCGCGCGGCCTCGGGCCCCCGATTATGCACCGTCACCTGGATCAGCATGTCCTCCGGGTCTTCCTTGGCATACTCGAGGAAAACGTCGAAGTAGCGGTCGTCGTCGAAGACAGCGGTATCGAGCAGCTCATACTCGAACTCCTCCCTCGACCGGCGCCGGCTGGTCTCGACGAGGTCCCGATAGGGGAACTCCCGCTGGGGGTACTTGTAGAGGTACTTCATGTAGGAGTGCGTAGGAGTCGAGTCGAGGTAGAAGTAGTATTCCTTGACGTCCTCGCCGTGATTTGACTCGCTGTTCGTGAGCCCGAACAAACGCTCTTTCAGGATCGGATCGCGCTCGTTCCAGAGCGCGAGCGCAAAGCAGAGCCGCTGGCCGTCGTCCGAGATGCCGCCGAGGCCATCTTCGCCCCAGCGATAGGCCCGCGAGCGCGCCTGGTCGTGGGTGAAATAGTTCCAGGCGTCGCCCGACTCGCTGTAGTCCTCGCGTACCGTGCCCCACTGCCTCTCGCTCAAGTAGGGGCCCCATTTCTTCCAGGCCCCCCCTGCCTCTCTGTCCTCCTCGAGGCGACGTTGTTCCGCGACAAGGACGGATCGCGACGGCTGCGCCGGCTCGGCTTGCGCCCTTGCGCCCGATGGACCATTCGACATAGTTCGGTCCCCTCATTTTCCGTGGATGCGCATGCGCGGTGTTCTGGCTCGCGGCATGTGTCGATTGTAGCGGAAATGCTGGGGTCATGTTGACATTTAGCGGAGAGCTTTCGCGGGCAACGCAAAGCGAAGAATTTCAAAGCCCCAGAGGACTGGCAACGTTTTCACAGGTTGTCGAACTGCTTTCGAAAGGCGTCGGTCGGCTTCCATGCGCCGATTTTTGAATGCAGACTTTGAGCCTGGCGGGCGCATGATCTGACGCGAGGTGGACCTTCGGTCGCCCTCGGCCGAACGCGCGCGCCCCCCTTCGGAAGTACGGAATCCATGGTTTCCCGCCCACTATTTCAGCTGATGCACTCCCTCAGCATTTGTTACTTTTGATGGGAATCGAACCGCTGGCGCATTCTCTCCAGCTTTGCCTATGACACGATCATCGCCGCCGCTACGTCGACCGGCAAGAACGTCATGCTGCGCGTCGCCGCCCTGCTGGACGTCGCGTGGGGTACTTGTAGAGGTGCTTCATGTAGGAATGCGTAGGAGTCGAGGTAGAAGTAGTATTCCTTGACGTCCTCGCCGTGATTTGACTCGCTCTTCGTGAGCCCGAGCAAGCGCTCTATCAGGATCGCGCTCGTTCCAGAGAGCGAGCGCAAAGCAGAGCCGCTGGCCGTCGTCCGAGATGCCGCCAAGGCTATCTTCGCCCCAGCGACAGGCCCGCGAGCGCGCCTGTTGTGGGTGAAATAGTTCCAGAAACCGCCCTGCGGATGTGTCAGCTGGCATTTGAAAGGCTGCTTTCCATTGACCACTTAATGATCTACATTCTGGTCAATAGGGAGTATGTGCATGAAGCTTTCAGAGCAGGTCAAGCCAATCAGTTATCTCAAGGCGCATGCGCCTGAGATCATCCGGACGCTAAAGGACAATCCGCAGCCGGTCGTCATTACGCTTCACGGAGAGGCGAAAGCCATTCTTCAGGACGTCGGCCAATACGAAGAAACACAAGAGACGCTGGCGCTCCTGAAGGTACTGGCGCTCACCAACCGGCAGGTGGAAGAAGGGAAAGTGCGCCCCGTTGCGGACGCCTTCTCGCGCATCCGCAAGCGTCTCGCCGACAGCCAATCCTGATGCCATATCGTGTTCTTTTTGCTGAGGACACGGAACGCGACATCGAGGATCTCTATCGCTTCATCGCTAGCCGCGATGGGGCCGAGGCGGCAGAGTGCATCCTGACGGAAATCGAAAGCACCTGCGCCGAACTTGAAGAATTCCCCGCCCGCGGAAATGTACCGAAGGAGTTGGCGGGTATCGGAATCTCCGAATATCGGGAACTGCACCATAAGCCCTGGCGCATGATCTATCGTATCTTGGCCACTGATGTCGTTGTCTACTGCGTCGTGGACGGACGCCGTGACATGCAGGCGTTTCTGGAGCGAAGGCTGCTGCGCTGATGTTAGGGCGGCGCGGTTTTTGGTTGTCGACTACGACGGGATCCCGGCGGGCGTCGCTGAATGGAACCGACCAGCGTCAGTGAACAGCAGCCGACGTCGGCGCGTTTACCCTGGTGGCCTCTTGGCCAACATAAGTGGATATCAGCATTGCGGCAATCTCGTCCAAGGACCGGTAACCCTCGTTGTATAGTTCTATCGCGGCCAGGCAGAGCACGCTTGTCGACTGCTCATTGGGGATAATGCCATAATGGCGATGCCAGGCCTGTACAGCTTCGGACATCGTTCGAAAATCAGGTTCCAGCTTCTTTGGCACAGGCTGTTCCTAGTTACTTGTTCCGGAGGCCAGTTGAGCCGGCTTGAACGAACGAATCCTGCACGCCTTCTGACGAAATGGCATCTGAACTCGTCTTATCGTCTCCAGGTATCGTTGTCGCACTGAGATGCGAAGGCGAAGACGTCTGGGGCAAGTCGCCGTCTTCGGCCACTTAGCGGTCAGCCTCATACCAATGTCGATCCTGCTGGCCTTCCGGACGACCCTCCGATTCCCACTTCCCGAACGCCCGCCGTCTCACGTGCTCCGTGTCCATGAAAGCCTCCATTGTTGGCATCATAAACGTTCGCTGCACGGAGTGGTTCCTCGATTACTGCTGGGGTCGAAATGACATTTTTGTGCACAATCGAAGCCGCTTACTCGAAGGACTTCGAGGGTTATAACGAACGCATGTTCCAGACCGGCGGTTCTTATCGCGGCAGCAATGCGCACAAGCGAACTGGAATACCGAAGAGAAAAAGCGGTTTCACAACGCCTAAGCAACTGAACGCCCTGTCTGCCGCCAAGGTGGAAGAGTGTGTTCGCGTGCTGAGGCGTCGCCCCGTGACCCCGCGAAATGGTTTCTAGGGGAAGCCACTCGCCGATTTCGGTGGTGTCTTCAACGCCGTGCAAATTCAATTTTCCAGCGGACCTCAGCATGGCTTCGATCGTGCCTCTTGATTCTAAATATGCAAAAGCGACTTTCTGACTGTCGTTTTGGTGACTCATGAGCGCCCATTTTCGCTCTCGCAGGCAATTGCAAGCGTCGCCTGTGCCAGCACATCACAGCCGATGACGGCATGCGCAGGCTCGACATACTCGGCTTCGTTGTGACTGAGCCCATCGCGGCACGGAACGAAGATCATCGCTGCCGGCGCAACGCGATTAACGAACAGCGCATCGTGAAAGGCCCCTGATAGCATTACCGTGCTTTTGACCCCCCGCGCAGCTACTGCCTGCTCGATTGCCCACTGCAATGCTTCGGAAAAGACGCAGGGCGCCATATCGAACGATCGGGCGATCTCGGTCGTGCATCCGAGCCGCATCGCGTCCTCCGCTATGCGCGATGTCACGAGCCGTTCGATATCATCCAGCCGCGATGGCTCTGGATGACGCATATCGATAGTGCAGTGGACCTTGTCGGGGATCGCATTGACCGAGCCAGGCTCGGCTGAAATCCGCCCAACCGTAAACCGCGCGTCCGGATCGGCTGGCATCACCGCCCCGTAGAGGCCCGACAGGGCGGCGGTCAGCGCGCGCAGTGGGTCGCGGCGATACGACAGTCCCGTCGTGCCGGCATGGGCCGTCTGCCCCGTAACCGACACATCCAGCCAACGCGTGCCCTGGATACCCTTTACCACGCCGATCGGAATGTCGTTCGCCTCGAGAGAGGGCCCCTGCTCGATATGGACTTCGATATAGGCGTGAACCGGAAATCCGAGCGGCAGCATCTCGGCCTCCGGCAGGCTCGCAATCGTCAGCGCCAGTTCCTCGGCAAAGCCTGCGCCATCGGTGGCGACCTTGCCCTGCCAGGCGGCCGGAATCTCACCCGCCGAAAAGGCCATGGATCCCATGCATCCCGGCGCAAAGCGGCACCCCTCCTCGTTGGTCCAGGAGACCACAACGACGGGACGCGCCGTCTCGATCCCCGCATCCTCCAGGCTCTCCAGCACCTCGAAGGCGGACAGCGTCCCTAGCGCGCCGTCGAACCGGCCGCCAGCCGGCTGGCTGTCGAGATGACTGCCGATGATCACCGGCGCGAGCGTATCGTCCCGGCCCTTGCGTCGGATGAAGAGGTTGGCCATCGAGTCCTGAAAGACGAGGAATCCCCTCGCCCAGGCAAGCTCGGCCAGCAGCCGCCGCGCCCGGCGGTCGCCTTCTGTCAGCGCCTGGCGATTGACGCCGCCCTTCGCCGTGCCGCCGATGGCGGCGAAGGTTTCGAGCCGGGAGTTGAGACGATCGCCGTCTATATCGAGCATGGTTTCACCTCAGAGATAAGGAGCGTCGTGGAAGGCGATCTCCAGCGCCTGCGCGCGGCCGAAGATGCCGCTGAGGCGGGAACGTTCCTCCAGGCTCATGCCCTCGCCGGCGTCATCGAGCTCTGCCTTCAGCCACAGCGCCTGGGCCGCGAAGTCCTCATGCGCGTGCAGGTCCACCCACTCCTTGAGCAGCGGATCGCTCATCTCGTAACGGGTGGCCTCCTTCGACCAGGTCCAGTACATCCACTCGGCGGCAAACATGGCGGCCACCGTGTCGAGGTAGCCACCATCCCGAGAGATCGCCAGCATGTCGTCGCGAAACGCCGCCACTTCGGGGATCGCGGTGTCGTGGGCCGCGGGATCAATACCGCGCTCGGCGAAGGTCTTTTCGAAATAGGCGATCTGCTGGTTGGCCAGCGCATCGAGAACGCCGATCAGCCAGCGCTTCTGGGCGATCGTCTCTGCCTTGGCGGCTGCAAAGGCAAAGATCGAGATGGCGGTATCGACGAAGGCGCCCTCGAAAACGAGGTAGCGTTCGAAGACTTCCTTCGAGAGCCTGCCTGCCTTGATGTCCTTGACGAAACGATGGGTTACCATCGCATCGAAGACGGCGGCATTTTCACGCAGGATCTGCTCGGACAGTGTTTCGCTCATATCAGCCTTCCAAACCCGGACGCGCGGCTTCGACGAAGGCCTTGACGCGGGAGAGCTCCACAGGATTCCACCAGACGCCGCCTTCCTTGAGCGAGGACGCGACGATGACGCCGTTCGTCCGCTTCAGGATCTCGACGATATTTTCCTTCGTAACGCCAGAGCCGACGAGCAACGGCAGATGGGTTGCGGCGCCGATCGTCTCGATCTCCTCCACGGTCGCCGAATTGCCGGTGCGCTGGCCGGTGGCAATCACCACATCGGCGTCGAAGAAGGCGAGATCGCGGGTCAGTTCTTCGATCGTCCGGTCGGCGGTGATCGCGTGCGCGCCATGCTTCACATGGCTGTCGGCGAAGACCTTGATGTGCTCGGCACGCAGAGCCGAGCGGTAGCGCATCGCTTCGGCCGCGCGACCTTCCATAAAGCCCTCGTTGGCGACATAGGCGTTGGCCCACTGGTTTACACGGATAAACCTGGCGCCGCCGGCCATGGCGATGGCGAAGGCCGGGATTGGGGCGTTTGCAAGCACGTTGATGCCCATCGGGATGCCGGCCGCCCGTCTGATCCGGTCGGTGACGACGGACATGAAGGCGGATGTCTCGGGACCGATATCCTCGGGCTTCGAGAAGGGAATGTCGCCGTGGTTTTCGATGATCAGGCCATGCAGCCCGCCCTCGATCAGCGCCTCGGCATCGCGCATCGCGACATCGTAGATCGCATCGACAGTCGCGCCGCGGTAGCGCGGGGCGCCGGGAAAGGGCGAGCAATGGATCATCCCGATCAGCGCCTTGTCAGTGCCGAATATTTCCCTTATGGCGCTTGAATTGTTATCCGAAATCGTCTGCATTTTCATTTCCTTTCGAAGGCCAGCCATGCCTGCCAATGTTCGTGCTCATGTCATCGGTAACGTCGCCGTCGACGAAACCATATCCGTTTCGACCATGCCGGAAGCCGGGGCTTCGATCCTTGGCCGCGAAGAAACGCGCGACCTTGGCGGCAAGGGTGCGAACCAGGCCGTGGTCATGGCCCGCACAGGCCTCCCCACCACCCTCGTTGCGGCCGTGGGCGAAGATTTCCGCGCCCAGACCATTCGCGATCAACTGGCGCCAGAACCGGTCGAGGCCAAGCTGATCGCCCTTGCCGGCCGTTCCAGCGACTTCTCCATCATCTTCACCACGCCTGATGGCGAAAACGCCATCGTCACCACCACCGATTCAGCCGGATCGCTGACGCCGGGAGAGGCCATCGCTGCGCTCGACACCGCCGTGTCAGGGGACCTCATGGTCCTGCAGGGCAATCTCAGCAAGGCAACCACGCTTGGCCTGCTCCAGGAAGCCCGCCGCCGCGACCTCGTTACCGCCTTCAACCCCTCGCCCCTCAGGCCCTATTTCGGCGACTTCTGGCCGCTCGTCGACATCGCATTCCTGAACCGAGGCGAGGCGGAGAGCCTTACCGGTTCATCCGACACGGCAGCCACCGAAAAGCTGCTGCAATCAGGCGTGCGCCACGTCGTTCTGACGCTTGGCGGCGACGGCGCCCTGCTGGCAAGCCGTGGGGCCGCTATCGCCACCATTCCGGCCGTCTCCACCAAGGCGATCGACACAACAGGCGCCGGCGACACCTTCATGGCGGTGGCACTGGCTTCGGCTGCGTTGCGCGGCGTCGAGCTCGACCCCCGCGCCATCGGCCATGCCGCATCCGCCTCCGCCCTGACAGTCAGCCGTCGCGGCACGCGCTCGGCCTTCCCGACCAGCGAGGAACTGCAGGCGATCCTGGCGCGCTGAGGCCGCGCCAGGGGCCATCGGTGCCTCAGCGCTTCTCGCTCAACCAGCCGAGAATATTCTTCCACAGGCGGCCATAGCCTTCCCATTCACAGAAGGCGGGCGACAGCCAGTGCGGGCCGATATCGGATGTCCAGGCCGCGCTGCGCCCCTTTCCGAACGTTCCGGTGACGAGCAGCGGATGGCCGCCCTGATCGTCCGGCAGGCGGGCGACGACCTCGACATCGGCGCGGTCGCGCACTTCCACCTCGTTGACGCCGAGCAGCAGCGGCCATTCACCGCCCATGCCTGCTACCGTCGGGTGGTCCGCCTTGGTGATGATAGCTCCCGTGCCTTCTGGAATCTCGACGCGGTCATCATAGGGCAGGCAGGTGACGGGGAGCGCATCCTCGACCGGCGTGCGGCGCCAACGCGCCTTGCCGTCGATGCCTTGGAAGGAGAAATAGCCGCCGACCATCAACAGGCCGCCGCCCTTTTCCACCCAGGCCTTGATGAGCTTCAATCTGTTGGGCACCGTCTTCGAATGCAGCCAGACAGCGGGCGGCAGCAGCAGCGAGTTTGCGCCGATATCCGACAGGATGATCACGTCATAGACGTCGAGCCCCGCCATATCGAAGGGGAATTTTTCAACTGCCTCATGGGCCGGCATGTAGGTCAGCTCGTACTCACTGCCCCCGAGCGCCTTTACCAGCGGCTCGGCGCCGAGATGGAAGGTGACGCTTCCGAACTGGTCGAAGCCTTTGTAATGGGTGGCGGAGCTGACCCAGCTCTCGCCGACGAGGAGGACTTTTTTTGTCATGGTCTTTCCATTTCTATTAGCGTTCTGCGATCAGGCCTTGGCCTCGAATACCGATCTCGGATTGTCGCGCATGAGAATATCGAGCTGTTGATCGGTCAGCCCGTGGCGCTTCAGCCGCGGCAAGAAGTGCTTGAGAATGTAGGCATAGCCATTGCCTCCGTAGCGCGTCAGCATCATCTTCAGGAAGACGTCGTGGGAAAGGAGGATGCGATCGATATGCCCCTGCTCCACCAGCTTGACGATGGCGCGCGCCACTTCCTCGTCGCTAGGGCACTGCACCTGCTGGTCGGCGTAGAAGAAATCCATGCCGATCATGTCGTATTCCAGGAAGGCGCCGCGCGAGGCGAGCTCGCCCTGATAGGCAAGATCGTCATGCGACGGGTTCATGTGGCAGAGCACGGTGTGGCGAAGCTCCGCTCCCTCCACCGCCGCGATATCAAGCACCTTGTGGCCGAGCCGGAACCAGCCGGGCAGATGCACCATCAGCGGAAGACCGGTGCGCGCCTGGGCCCGCGCCGCCGCCCTCAGTGACTTCTCTTCCTGATCAGTGAAATCCGAGGACACCCCGATCTCGCCGATCAATCCGACCTTGATGTCGGTGCCATCTACGCCGGCGGTTGCTTCCTGAACGATCTCGTCGGCGATCTGGTCGATCGTCATGCCGGCGACCTTTGCCGGATGCGACGAGCCGAGATAGTAGCCGGCGCCCATGATAATATTGAGCCCGGAAGCCTGCGATATCCGCTTCAGCGCCCGGGGATCTCGACCGATGCCCTGGCAGGTCGGCTCGACAACGGTGTGTCCCCCATGTGCGGCGAAATCCTTGAGCTCGGTGATGGCCAGCGGCTCATCATCCAGCGTGATGTTGTGCTTGTTGACGAAGGGATCCTGGCGAAGCTCGCTCAGGATCTCTATGCAGACGAAGCTGTCGGAGAGGTACTGGCGCTCCGGCGTTTTCGGTGCATGCCACCAGCAGCGGCAGTCGTTGAGGATATGCTCGTGCATCAGCGTGATGCCGAGAGCGGAAGCAGGGATTGCCCCCGCTACCGTCATCACCTTGCCCGAGCGCACATGGGCTTCTGAAAGTTCACTCATGCCGACCTCACTTCTTCTTTCCGCCGAAGCGGAAGTTAGTGGTAAAGATCTTGGTGTTGAGCCAGATTGCCACGAGGATGATGGCGCCCGTTACGATCTGCGTGAAGAAGGGCGAGATGTGCATCAGGATCAGCCCGTTGCCAATGACGGCGATGGTGAGTGTCCCGAGCACCGTGCCGAGAATGCTGCCGCGTCCGCCCATCAGCGATGTGCCGCCGAGCACCACGGCCGCGATGACCTGCAGTTCGAAACCGACGGCTGCGTTGGACGAACCGGAGCCGAGACGGGCAGCGATCAGAAGTCCGGCCAATGCGCAGGCAATCCCTGACACCATGTAGACCGAGGCAACGATCCATTTCGCCGGCATGCCGACACGGCGTGCGGCCTCGAGATTGGAGCCGACCGCGACGACCTGCCGGCCGTATTTCGTGTAGGCGATCACAACGTAGCCGACCACGGCCACAAGCACGGCTATCAGTGCCGGAACCGGCAGCCCGAGGAACTCGCCCCGGCCGAGCCAGAAGAAGCCGGGCGCATCCTTGATCGGGATCGAATATCCCTGCGTCAGCCACAGCGCGAAACCTCGCAGAATGGAGAGGCCCGCGAGCGTGACGATGAAGGCCGGGATGCCCTGATAGGCAATGAACCAGCCCTGGGCGATGCCCATCAGCGCGCCAAAGGCGATCATGCCGATCACTACAGTCGGCCATGGATAGCCCATGGCCATGATGATTGCCGCCACAGCATTGACCAGCGCCACCTGCGAACCGACGGAAAGGTCGATGCCGCCGGTGATGATGACAAGCGTCATCGCAACCGCGACAACAAGGATGGGAGCCGCCTGGCGCACGACGTTGAGGATATTGCCGAGCGTCAGGAAGGTGTCCGTGGTGGCGGAGAAGAAGACGAGGCAAGCGAGGAAGAACACGGTGATCGACAGCACCTGCGCGTGTTCGGAAAGGAAGTCCGCGACCGGCGATCCGGCCGCGCGTTCGGTATAGGCGCTCAATGCTTCTGCCCTCCGACGATGAGCTGCACAAGATCCTGCAAGTCGGTCTTGGCGATATCGCGTTCGGCAACCTTTGTGCCTTCGTACATGACGGCGATACGGTCGCAGACGCGGAAGAGATCCTGCAGACGGTGGGTGATCAGGATGACCGACACCCCTTTGGCCTTGACGCGGTTGATCAGGTTGAGCACGGCCTCGACTTCCGCCACGGCAAGAGCCGATGTCGGCTCGTCCATGATCAGCACCTTCGGATTGAAGGACGCGGCGCGCGCGATCGCGATCGCCTGCCGCTGACCGCCCGACAGTTTCTCCACCTTGGCACCAAGTCGTGGGATGCGGATCTCAAGCGCATCCAGCATGGCGCGGGCCTCGGTCAGCATCCGCGCGCGGTCGAGGAACGGTCCCTTGGTCAGTTCGCGGCCCAGAAACAGATTGCCAACCACATCGACATGGTCGCACAGGCTGAGATCCTGGAACACCATTTCGATATTCCGACCGCGGGCGTCGGCCGGTCCGGTGAAGCGAACCTCCTGTCCGTCGACGGCGATCGTGCCGTCATCGGGAATATAGGTACCGGAGATGACCTTGGTCAGCGTCGACTTGCCGGCTGCGTTATCGCCGACCAATCCCAGGCATTCGCCGGGATAAATGTCGAGATCAACGCCGCGCAGCGCCTGATGCGAGCCGAAGTTCTTGCGGATGCCCCTCAAGGAAATGCGGGGCAGGCGATTGCCGCCTTCGCCGGACTGCCGGGGGAGGATTTCTCCGCCCCCGGATCCCGCGACAGCGATTGGGTGCTGTCCGTCAGTGATCATTTGAAAACGGCCCGGTAGGGTTCGACATTTTCCTTGGTGACGATAGTGATCGGCACCGAGATCGTCTTCTCGACGCTGCCGCCGTCCGAGATCTTCTTCAGGGCATCGACGGCCGCCGCACCCATTGCGGACGGATCCTGCTGGATCACGGCGGTGACGTAGCCCGCGTCGATGCCGGCGATTGCCTGGGCGGTCAGATCCCAGCCGAAGATCTTGACATCAGACTGCTTGCCCTGGCTTTCGACAGCGGCGATGGCGCCCATCAGCGCTGGCTCGCCGGTGGCGTAAACTGCGTTCATGTCGGGGTTGCCGGTGATGAGGTTTTCAGCGGCGGCCAGCGCGTTGTCCTGGATGTTCTGGCCATCGACGACGCCGGCGGTGGTGACGCCTTCGACACTTTTGACGGTCTTTTCGAAGCCTTCCTGGCGGACATTCTGGATGAAGGAGTTCAGCGCGCCGACAACGCCATACTTCGCCTTGCCGCCCATGTTACTCTTCACATAGTCGAGGAAGAACTTGCCCATGTCGGCACCGGCCTTGGCATTGTCGACGCCGATCTGCGCTTTTTGCGGGCCTTCCGGGAGAATCGCATCGATGGCGACAACGGGAATGCCCGCGGCGGCGGCCTGCTGCACGGCCGGCATGATGCCATTAACGTCGATGGCAACGACCGCGAGGCCGTCGACCTTCTGCTGGATATAGGTTTCGATGGCGCTGTTTTGCGCGGCTGGGTCGTTGTTGGCGTTGAAGATCACCAGCTTGGCGCCGGCCGCGTCGGCCGCCTTTTGCGCGCCTTCGTTCATCTGGTTGAAGAACAGCGCCTGCTGATTGATCTGCACAAGCGCGAAGGTCTTTTCAGCGGCGAAGGCATTCCCGAACGAGATACCCGCAAAGACCGTGGTAGCGAGTGCAGTCGTAAACGTCCTGCGTGTCAGAATAGTCATGTCTTGTTCCTCTGGTTAGGTTCATCTTCGTTGCTTTTTTATTGTTTCGACGGCGGTGCAACGGAGGTCCGCACGACGATTTCGACCGGCAGCAGTTCCTCGGAGCGCAAGGCCTCGGCCTCCTGCCAGTTTGTTTCCAGAAGCAGCGCCAAGGCGCGTTCGCCAAGCGCCCGCACGGGCTGGCGTATGGCGGTCAGCGGCGGCGCAAAAAGATGTAGCGGTCCGACGTCGTCGAAGCCGATCACCGAAACCTCGCCGGGAACCGAGACGCCCTCGGCAAGCAGCACTTCGATCAAGCCGATCGCTATTTCGTCCGAACTGGCAAAGATGCCCGTCGCCTGCTTGCCCTCATCGATAAAACGGCGCGCCGCCTGCCGGCCGAATTCCACCGTGAAGTTGCCCTCGTAGCGTGTGACCTGGAACGGCTCTCCCCGCTCCATGAGCGCGCGTTCCAGGCCGAGGAAGCGGCGGCGCGTGCTGATCATTTCCTGTGGGCCGCCGATATAGACGATGTGCCTATGCCCATGGTCTGCTAGATGCCGACCCGCGAGATAGCCACCCTCCTCGTTGTCGGCGAAGAGTTTCGGCACTATCGCATTCGGCACGTCTTCGTCGACGATGACGACCTTGCCAGCCTGGTTGATCACTGCCGCCAGTTCGCCGTCGTCGGGATGGTTGGTGACGAAGATGAGGCCATCAACATGGTTGCGCGCAAGCCCTGTCACATATGAGATCTCACGGCCAGGGCGGTTGAGCGTCGCATGCAGCGACAGGGCGAGGCCGCGCTTGTCCGCCTCTTGCTCGACTGCGGCAACAAGCGTTGCGAAGAACGGATTGGCAATATCCGGCACCACAAGACCGATCGTCTCCGAACGGCCGCGGCTCAGACGGCGCGCATGCGGGTTCGGCTCGTAGCGAAGTTCCCGGATTGCCTTGTCGATCCGCTCTTTGGTTTCAGGGGGAAGTTGAAGCGAACCGTTCAAAAGCCGTGATACCGTCGCTACCGATACGCCAGCGGCGTCGGCGACATCCTTCAGGCTTGTAGCACGCTTGCTGGACATCATGTTTCCCTGACAAGATTGCTAAGCTTGTAAAGCGATTTACTAAACCGCTTTACAATGACACTTGCAATCCCGCTGTCAAGCGTGAAAATAAGGCACGAAGAAAAATTAGGCGGAAGAGAGAGGCGGCAGCAGCGAGGTATTACACCTCCACCGGAACGCAGCTCGACCTCGGAAAGGAATTTGTCTGCGGCAGAGCTGGGCCCGATACCTTCGACGATGCCGCTGTCAGCGGCTCGTTATTCGAGACGGGGCCTGGTCTACAGGCGGCATTGTCTAAGTCGAACACTGGCGCCCACGATGTTTTCTCAGGCCTGTATCGGACTGATTGTCTTCAATTGTCTCGCCTATCGGAAGAATTCCGCCACCGAACGTCGGGTCTCGCAGGAGAACGCTGCCGAGCTACATGTCGTCCAGGAGGTGCCGTCGCTCAGGGTTATTGGCGACGGTCTCTGGCAACGCGTGAAGATGCGCAAGGAAAACTGGCGCGAGGCTAGGACAGAGCGTCATCTCGCTGGGCCGGGGTTCAATCCGCACACGTGCCAAGGATTGGCGTCATCAGCTGCACATGTGCATCGATCCGCTCAAGAACCTTCTCCGGAACGGCCTCTCGCTCTGGCAGCGATCGCCATAGTTTATTCACCCGTTCGACGGTCTCGACAACCGCTCTGAGAACGGCCAGCTTCCCGGCAGGCGTGCGCGATGATCGTCGTCCGTGACGCCGTCATGGGTTTTGACATGCCGCACGAGCAGCTATACGTGCGTGCGATGTAACGATAGCTCATCTCAATTCCGACTTCGCGAAAATTATCGGTAGCGATACGATCATGCCGGCCAGCTAGCTTATAACCAGCACCTTAAAGGGCTGCGACGCCCTCTATGCAAGTTGTAACGTCGCCACCGACCCAAATCCGATCTTCGACCAACTCCACATGAACGCGTCCTTCCCGTCCAAGGACGGTACCTTGGCTGGCAATGTATGATGAAGAAGCGATGCCGTTACCAATCAACCATTGAGCGATGCCTGCATTCAAGCTGCCGGTTACCGGGTCTTCAAAACCGGCCGCGGAAAAGGCACGCACTTCGAAATCCGCTTCGCGCCCATCCTTGGTTAGATCCCAGGGGGCAACGACACCGACCCGTAATCCAGACAGGATGGCGAAATCCGGACGAAGCGCGAGGACGTCAGCCCTGGATCGCAGTTGGACAGCGAGCCACCCAGGGCCATTGTCCACCCAGTTGGCATCGACAATGTCATCTGATGTCAACCGCAAGCCTTTGAGGACCAGCGTCAGTGTGTCGAGTTCCACCGGGCCTGATCGGCGCAGTTCGGGGGCTTCGAAAGAAAGTCGTCCATCGTTGCGCCGAATGTGGATTAGTCCCGCCTCGCACTCCTGGACAATCTCGCCGCTCTTTGGCCTTCCACCGGATGACAGCCATGTGTGACAGCTCCCCAAAGTGGGGTGGCCCGCGAAGGGCAACTCAGCAACAGGTGTAAAGATGCGAACGCGGTAATCGGCATCTGCCGACCTCGGCTGCAGAAGGAAGGTCGTTTCGCTAAGGTTCGTCCAGCGCGCGAAAGCAGCCATCTCAGATTCGGTCAAGGAATCTGCTCCGACGACAACCGCCAGCGGGTTACCTAACAAAGCTTTGGAGGAGAAAACATCGACCTGCTGGAATGAAAATTTAGTGATTCCGTGTCTCATTATGATGTTTGGTGCCTTAATGTATGCAGCGTTTCGGGGCAGATTGGTTCACCGCCCGGTTTGGGGCAGCATTTGTCGCGATTTATAGCGCACTCAGGTCCTCCCACCCAATCGCTGGTGACGTCTGTTTCGGGGCAGCGGCCAAGTTGGTCTCTACGGCCGACGTTAGGGTGCAAAGCCGCTCGATCGCTCTGCTAATACCGGAGCCATTTCCCCCACGTCTATCATTTCCGCTGTAAGCTGGGAGACATCGCCCAAAGGGGATTCAAGACCCATGCCCACAGAGAAGGAGGACTGTTCGCCTGTTGCGCTGGAACAGCGCAACGTAAGCGCCGACCTGGTTTTCAGTGCCTGAACGACAATCGTCCCAGGCCCCGGAGGTGCTGTGGCCGAGTTGGCCACGGCATCACGCGTCCGCTTTCGACGCAGGCGCTGGGGCAAGGATGCCTCGCTCGACAGCAAGTTCTATGAGCCTTGTGCTGAGGCTTCCCAAGGTCTCGGAGGCCCCGCCGATCGGCTGCATGCGTCGATGCACGTCGGTTGTCGTGACACCCGCGGCAGGCCAGGTGCCGCCGTCCGTGAAGAAGTTGTGCAACAAGGGCTGCAAGCGATCGATGGCGTTTGCGAACCGTGATTCCGCAGAAACCTTCGCCTCGAATTCGTCCCACAGCGCCCGGAACTCTTCCGCCTGGTCCTGGGGCAGCAATGCGAATATCCGCTGGGCAGCCTTCAGCTCCCTTTCGGCCTGATTGGCGGCACCGACGCTATCGTAGGCAAAGGTGTCCCCGGCATCGATCTCCACGACATCATGGATGAGCAGCATCCTGAGCACACGCAGAATATCGACAGGTTCGTCGGAATGCTCAGCCAGCACCATCGCCATCACTGCCAATTGCCATGTGTGCTCGGCGTCGTTCTCGACGCGCGAGCGATCCAGCAGAGGGGTTCTGCGCAAGACTGTCTTCAGCTTTTCGACTTCCAGAATGAAAGCCAGTTGCTCGGCAAGGCGCTGATTGCCCAGGAAGTATCCGATAGAATCCGCAGTCATTTGAATGGTCACATCAACACTCCCTGGCGTTCGACACCCGCTGCCCACCAAGCTTCGGATGGTTCTGCATCGGCCCGTAGACAAGTTCGTCGCGGATCCAATTAGCCTTAAGCGCATGCGAAGGAAAGATGCCCGAAACTCTCGGGTGAAGCGCCTTCCGAGCGGAACGACGCAAAATGAGCCTTGATCACATGGGCCGTTTTCACCCTTGTTTCCTGGACGCCAGCCGCCCCGAAACCCGTTCCCTCAACGGAAAAGAACGTCAGGTCGCGCAGTCCAACGATCGCCACAATGGTCTTCAGATAGGGTGTCCGGGAACTTGAAACCGGGGACTACCTGGTCATCAGCACCCCCATGAACAATCTGACTATTCCGTCCTCCTTGAAGGCGTGGATTGATCATGTTGTGCGTGCCCGCCGGACCTTCACGATCGGTGCCGGCGGAAAGGTCGGTATGCTCGAGGATCGTCCGGTAGGGGTCGCCATTGCCTCCGGCGGCCGATTTTCCGGCGAGCAGGCGCGTCAGCCGGATTTCCTGACGAGCGTTCAATCGACTTCTCGCCAGCGGGCGCTCGCGAGCGAGTTACATGGTCAACCGGCCCGGTTGAGAGCCTCTCTCCGGGCCTGGCCAGCGACTGTGCGATATCGACGATGTCGTCGTGAGGCAGTTGGATCCTCACGGTTCCAGGCAACCCCGAGGAAGTCGCCCCGATCAGCGTTGCACGCCGACTTGGTCAGGCTTGCTTTCCGAAAACGGCACTGAGGCCGTCAGCGCAACCAATAACATCACGTTCATGTAGAGGAAGGTACGAGTGGCCGCCCCGCGCGTTGCAACTCGACCAAGGCGCGCTATCTTATGAACCAATCGTTGAGCGGTAACCTATGCCACGCCCTTCAAAATCCTCTTTTGCGCGTGCCAGTGGCGCCGACAAGGAACCGAAAGCGGAGGCAAGCCTCGCACACGATCCCAATTCTCACGAGCAAGAAGAATCCGGGTCGTTCACTCAAACCGATCAGCCCCCCGCTCCCGGAACTTTTAGCGAGAGCAGGCAGGCAGTCTTCAATCTTTGCCGTGCGCTCCGCCACGATCTGCATGCATTCTTCACCTCGACCAAGGTGACGGCAAAGGCGGGAGCTTCCCAACTGTGGACGAAACTTAAGGCTTCGAAGCGAGCGTCTGTCAGACCGGGTGCTATTCGTCTCTGGTTGGCGATTGCACTTCCGAAAACCTTCACGCGTGTTCGCAGTCTTTTCATGGAGCTGATCAGACGCAGCCGGCAGGAATGGCTTCACACCAGCGGACTAAAGATCACGGTCGCATCCATTTTTGTTGCCTTCGTGCTGTTTGGAAGCAGCCTGTTGGTGTGGGCGCTGAAGGATGTTCCCTGGAGCGAGATCCGCGCCGGGACGCTGAAGCCCATCGTGGTTTTGGAAACTTCAAATGGCGAGCCGTTGGTCAGACAGGGGCCCTATCAAGGCCCCTACGCGCAATTCGAAGCGTTTCCACCGCATCTGGTCGATGCCGTCCTGTCGATCGAGGATCGGCGGTTCATGGATCATTTCGGTATCGATGTCCGAGGTATCGGAAGGGCGCTGGTACGAAATTTCGCGGCTGGTTCGGTCGTCGAAGGTGGCAGCACGATCACGCAGCAACTAATCAAGCTGCAATACCTCGACAGCGACCGAACGATAAAGCGAAAGATCCAGGAGTTCGTGATCGCCATTTGGCTGGAGTGGAAACTGGGTAAGAAAGAGATCCTCACGCGTTATCTGAACACCGCCTATCTTGGGGCCGGCGCAACGGGGATGCCCGCGGCCGCGCGGATATATTTCAACAAGGACATTGGTGCGCTCGACTTGGCCGAATCGGCAATGCTTGCGGGATTGCTGCGAGCACCGAGCCAGTGGAATCCGATCGACAATTTCGAAGGCGCCCGGCAACGGACCTCGGTCGTTCTCGACACGATGGTTGCCAACAAAAAGATTACAGCGTCGGTAGCAGAGAGCGTTAGAGCGCGCTTTGCTCAGTTGCATCCGACGGCACCTCCGCCGCGCGCCGGAAGCTGGTTTGCCGACTGGATCTCGCCCCAGGCAAGCGAAATCGCCGGAACATCGCCGGGATCGACCACTGTCCGCACCACGCTCGTTCCACATTTGCAGCAGATCGCTGAAAGGGTCGTCAGAAGAGCTCTGGAAACTGAAGGAAAAACTAGGGGGGCGTCGCAAGCGGCATTGATTGTGATGATGCCAGACGGAGCCGTCGTTGCGATGGTCGGGGGTCGCGACTACAAACAAAGCCAGTTCAACCGGGCGGTCACGGCGATGCGGCAACCGGGCTCGACTTTCAAACTGTTCGTCTATTATGCAGCCCTCAAGGCCGGCTTGGGCCCAACCGACCAAATCCTGGATGCCCCGATC
>Ga0102588_1000492_pt1 | contig 41754 bp, 36 predicted proteins | sample AraplaMF_Col_mMS_FD_76854 | JGI IMG/M metagenome (GOLD analysis project Ga0102588, IMG submission 76854) | Arabidopsis root microbial communities from the University of North Carolina, USA - plate scrape MF_Col_mMS (SPADES assembly) (version 2) | ecosystem: Host-associated > Plants > Roots >...
CCTTTCTCTTCTGCGTATTCTTGTGGCACGAGACGCGGGTCAAGGATCCCTGGGCTCATATCTCAATCCTCCGTCACAGAAACATCGCGTTGGGCTTCGCCGCGATCGCCTGCTTCATGATCGCCAGTCTCGGCAGTTCGCTGCTCGAACCGAACTTCCTGGTCAGCGTGGCGCGCCTGCGTCCGGAGCAGATCGGCGACTTCACCGCACCTTACGCAGTTCTGCTTCTCGTCGCGGCAACCGGCACGGCTGTGGCGCTTGTCCGGACCCTCAAGCAACGTTGGACGTTGATCATCGGCTTCACATGTTTCGCAATATCGGCATGGCTTGGTACACAGTTGACCAGCATATGGTCGCTGCCCGAGTTCCGGCTGATCGTGATCCTGCAGACGTTCGGCGAAGAGATTGTGTTTCTTGCTGCGGTGGCAACCCTGTTCAGCAATGTGAATCCGGCCCGCGCCATATCCCTCGTCGCCTATGTCCAGGTCATGCGCCTGATCTGTTCTGAGACCGTCGCGACGTCGATGACGACCTGGGTGCGCCAGCGCGAGCAATTGCACTCGTACCTGATCGGCCTTCACGTCACCGGAACGACGCCGGGGTGGAGTTCGATGATCGCTCAGCTTGGCTCAGGGTCTGCACCGGCAACGTCGCAGTCTGAAGCCCTGAAACGCGGCGTGGCGGTACTGGCAACGATCGTCCAGAGGGAAGCGAACGTCCAGGCCTATATTGACGGGTTCTGGATCACCTTCATGGCCGCGATTGTCGGGCTAATCGTAGTCTCCCTGATGAAGCCCTCTCCACCGCATCCGCTGACGACGAGATGAGGCAAAACCGCCGCACCGATCGACTGTTGATTGGAACGCTCAATAGCAGGAGTTGCTCCCGTGGACGACCACCACGCCAAGAACATTACCAACTGGCTGATGCAATCCGGACTGAAGGGCTTGCCGGAGGAGGACCTGCTCGCGGGGTTCTGCGAGCGCTGCAACGCTGGTGGACTGCAGATCGACAGGGCAAGCGCCGTCATGGATACGCTGCATCCGGTGTACGAACGCCGAGCCTACCGCTGGGATCGGTCCCCATGGATGCAACGTGTCTTCGAGTTCGGGTTCGCCAATCCAGGTGGCATCCCGAGCGACTGGCAGCGCTCTGCCTTCCACTATCTGAAGAGGACGGGCGGCACGCAGGTGCGCCGACGGCTGCTGAACGGCGATCCGGCCGACTTTTTTCTCGTCGACACGATGAAGCGGGATGGGTTTACCGATTTCATCGCCACGGCACACCGCTTTGACGATCCAGGCGCCATCGGCGGAATTGATTGCTTTTTCTCACAGCTCGGGACCCGCGTGCCCGATGGTTTTTCCGAGGCAGACGAGCAGGCGCTGCGCGACCTCCTGCCGTGCCTTGCACTTGCGGTCAAGTGCGTGGTGGTGAGTGGTGTTGCCTCCACCATTGCAAAGGTCTATCTCGGCGAGGGCGCGGCCAACCATGTGCTGCATGGAAGGATCACGCGTGGCCGGAGCGAACGCATCTCTGCAGCGCTATGGTTTTCCGATCTCGCCAACTTCACCCGGATCTCGGACACGGTCGATCCTGAAGAGATCATTCCCATGCTCAATGACTACTCCGACGCGGTGATCTCCTCGATCGAGGAAGCCGGCGGCGAAGTGCTCAAACTGATGGGCGACGGGACGCTCGCGATCTTCAGAGGCGACGTCGCCAGCCGAACATGCGCAGCCGCGCTCGATGCGCGCGCTTTGCTCGACAAGCGGCTGGTCGCACTTAATGCGCAACGCAGCGCCGAAGGCCGTCCCGTGACGGATGTCTATCTCGGGCTGCATGTGGGAGATGTCTTCTACGGAAACATCGGCAGCCAGGACCGTCTCGACTCCACGGTCATCGGCCCTGCCGTAAACGAGGTCAGCGCATTGCGTCGCTTTGCCAACCTCTGCAACGCAAGTTCCTCATGTCCGCGCCCTTTGCGGCAATCGTGCCACGTTCGGAGAGCGATGGTCTGCAATCGATCGGTTTCCCACGTACTGCGAGGCGTCAGCCGCGCCCAGGAGCTTTTTACAATGACGATCGAAAACGCTCCGCCAGAAATCGGAATGACGTCGGCTGAGCCCGGTGCGGTGCTGGCGAAAGCGTGTTGACACCAAGGTACAATAGGCCGGGAAACGGTGTCGCTTTACAAGGAAGGACGCGTGATGTCATCGCGGCTGGTCTGGCTAAGGCGCAACGAGAAAACACTCGCGCCGATGCAAGTTTTTGCCCCAAACGAAGGATTGGCAAATGGAAGCCCCAGATATGCTCCGCTTCAAGAGAATCCCTCTCTCCCATGGCACCGGCGCGATCCCGGTCGCCGGGTTTGGAACACTGATCCCCGATGCGACTGCGACGAAACAGGCGGTGAAGGCGGCACTTTTGACAGGGTTCCGCCATTTCGACTGCGCTGAGCGATATCTGAACGAAGAAGCGGTCGGCGCGGCGTTCAGCGAATCCATTGCCGCGGGTACCTTGCGTCGTGAAGACCTTTTCGTCACCACGAAGCTTTGGAACACAAACCATCGCCCGGAACGGGTCAGACCTGCCTTCGAAGCAAGTTGCCGTCGTCTCCAGGTCGACTACGTCGACGCCTATCTCATACATACGCCGTTCGCCTTCCTCCCCGGCGAGGAAAAGGACCCGCGAGACGAGTACGGACACGTCATATACGATCCTGGCGTCAAGTTGGTCGACACGTGGCGCGCACTGGAGGAGCTTGTAGACAGCGGCCGGTGCAGGTCCATCGGACTCTCCGACGTCTCGCTCGACAAGCTCAAGGAGATTGTCGAGGCAGCACGGATCAAGCCTGCCATCGTTCAGGTAGAGTCGCATCCATACCTTCCCGAGTGGGAATTGCTGGAATACTGTCAGAAACACGGCATCGTTCTCTTGGCTTTCGCGGCTCTCGGCCATGCAATGGTTCCAAACCTGCTCGAGGATCCGGTCGTCACCACGATAGCCAAACGCCTCGGCAAGACACCGGCTCAGATCGCCTTGGCTTGGGCAGCCCAACGCGGAACGGCATTCCTGACGACGTCCAGGAACCCAAAGCGGATCGAGGAGAACTTCGACTTTTCCACCCTGCCCGAGGATGCGATGCTTCAGATGCGCGAGCATATAACCACGAACATCCGCTTCAACGGCGTGGTCGACACCGGAGTTCCCGGCTTCATTCCCCGCGTTACCGGGGTGCAAGCAGCCAAGTGAGATTGGAAGCGTTTCGAGGAAGGAATGTCCAAGATGGAAGATCGGGAACTCAGGGCGGCGCTCGAACGGCATTGGGCAGCCTCGGACGCCGAGAATTTCGAGCTGGAGCATGAAATCTGTCAGGAGAATGCCCTGCTCGAATATCCGCAATCCGGAGAACATATCCGGGGGCGCAGAAAGATCCAGGAAAGCCGCTTCGTTCAACCAAACAAGAAGCGTTTTTCCGTCCACCGCATCATCGGCAGCGGGAACCTGTGGGTCACGGAGTTTGTCCTCACCTACGACGATGCGCCCTCCTACTCGGTGAGCATAATGGAATTTGCGAATGGCCTTGTAGAGAGGGAAACCCAGTACTTCGCGAGTTCTTTTGAGGCCTCCCAGTCGCGCGCTCATCTGGTCGATCATTCGTAGTGTAATCGTTGTTGATCGGGGCCACGAAGTTGAGGTACGCCTTGTCAATGACCACGAAACCGATACCCGCCCCTGCCAAGAGGCGAACATCCATTGGATCGCGTCGCAACCCGGAAGCCGAGGCTGCTGTGCTTGCCGCCGCCAAGGATCTGATTTCGGAAAAGGGCTACGCCGGTTTCTCAGTCGACGAGGTCGCCCGCCGAGCCGGTGCAGGAAAAACGACGATCTATCGCTGGTATCCGACGAAAGCCGACCTTTTTATCGCGATTTACACCGCCGAGCGTTCGACCTTCGTGCCGGTTCCAGACACCGGGAATCTTGTTGAAGAACTTGTGCAGTACACGACCAGTCTGTGGCGTTTCTGGGAGTCGCACCCGGCCGGGGCGGCGCTTCGCGGCTTGATCGCCGAGGCACAGGGTACGCCGGAGGCGCTAAGTGCGCTGCGCGACAGGTTTCTTCCAGATCGCACCGCCGACGTGAGACGGATGCTGAGTGGCAGTGCAGCGCGCGGCGAGTTGCAGGCCGACGAGGTGGACCACAAGGTCGCACTGTGGGTCGGATTCAGCTGGTTCAAACTGCTGGTCGGCGAGTTGCATGACGAAGGCGTCATAAAGTCGGTGATGATGCAGATTGCAGAAGTTCGGCGCGACAGCTAGCGCCGGGCCAACTCTGATGGTGTGTCGGCGAGGACACCGATGCTGCCTGAAACCGCTGGCCGTAAACGACGCAGGATTGTCTGTTTTTGCCACGGAATTGAAATTCCGGACAGGTGTCGCGCGCCTATATTGGATCGATAGAACCTAGAGCCTGTGCGCTAAGACTGGACCTCAATCATGACGATCAATATCACCGCAACGACGCCGGCGACGGCAAACTTCGAAGAGATAACGGGCGCAGCCATGGTCGTGCGGGCCCTGGCCGACCAAGGGGCTGAAGTCCTCTTTGGGTATCCGGGCGGGGCGGTGCTTCCGATTTACGACGCTCTCTTGGATGAGCCCCGGCTTCGCCACATCCTGGTGCGCCACGAGCAGGGTGCGGCCCATGCCGCCGAGGGATACGCGCGATCGAGCGGCAAGCCGGGCGTCGTTCTCGTCACCAGTGGGCCGGGCGCGATCAATACCGTCGTCGGCATCGTCGATGCGCTGATGGATTCGATCCCGCTGATCGTCATCACCGGCCAGGTTCCTACCCACCTGATCGGCACCGACGCTTTTCAGGAAGCCGACACGATCGGCATCACGCGCTCGTGTACGAAACACAATTATCTGGTCAGAAGCATTGAAGAACTTCCTCATGTCATGCATGAGGCATATCGGATAGCGACCACCGGACGGCCCGGCCCTGTTCTGATTGATATCCCGAAGGATATCCAGGTCGCGCGCGGGCGCTACTCAGGCCCCCGCGAGGCGATCCCTCTCCATCGGTACGAGCCACAGATCAAAGGCAATCCGGCAGGCATCGCACAGGCCATAAAGCTTCTGTCCGAGGCGCGCCGGCCGATACTCTACACCGGTGGCGGCGTCATCAATTCCGGGCCCAAGGCGAGTGCACGGCTACGCGAGTTTGCCGCCCTTGTCGGCGCGCCCGTTACCTCGACGTTGATGGGCTTGGGGGCGTTCCCCGCCTCCGACGACCTGTGGCTCGGAATGCCTGGCATGCACGGCGCATACGAGGCCAATCATGCGATGCACGACTGCGACGTCATGCTCTGCCTCGGCGCCCGGTTCGACGATCGCGTCACAGGTCGTCTCGACGCCTTTTCTCCGGGATCGCGGAAGATCCACGTCGATATCGATCCGTCGTCGATCGGAAAGATTGTTCCCGTCGACGTTGGTATCGTCGGCGATGCCTTGTCTGTTCTGGAAGACCTCATCGCCGGGTGGCCACGCCAGCGTCAGCAAGAGCGCAAGGATAGGATTGCGCCCTGGTGGAAGCAGATCGAGGCGTGGCGTGCACGCAAGGCATTCGGCTATCGCAATTCGTCAGAAGTCATCAAGCCGCAATACGCGCTCGAGCGGCTGCGGGCGCTGACACTCGACCACGACGTCTACGTCACGACGGAAGTCGGGCAGCACCAAATGTGGGCGGCGCAATTCTTCCATCTGAGCGAGCCAAATCGCTGGATGACATCAGGCGGGCTTGGGACGATGGGCTATGGCCTACCGGCTGCGATCGGCGTCCAGCTCGCGCATCCCAGGAGCGCCGTCATAGACATCGCCGGCGAGGCCTCGATACTGATGAACATCCAGGAGATGTCGACTGCCGTACAGTACAGGCTCCCGGTCAAGATATTCATCCTCAACAACGAATACATGGGAATGATCCGGCAATGGCAGGAGTTGCTGCATGACGAACGCTACAGCCATTCCTATTCGGAAAGCCTTCCGGACTTCGTCAAGCTCGCCGAGGCGTACGGCGCCGTGGGTATCCGGGCGGAAAAGCCAGAGGAACTGGACGGCAAGATCATCGAGATGCTGAACACTCCCGGACCGGTGATCTTCGATTGCCGGGTCGAGAAGACCGAAAACTGCTTGCCGATGATCCCGTCGGGAAAGCCTCACAACGAGATGATCCTGGCTGACGAAGTCGTGGACATGGGCTCGGTGATATCCGCCGAGGGCCGTGCGCTGGTGTGACCATGTGTGGAGACCCGCAGAACGGCGCGTTTATCGAAGGTGGCCTCGATGTTGATGCTCCCGCCATCCAGAGCGGGGGGCTGTCCGACGTCCTTTCGGCTGGCCTTCGCGTTGTCTTCTGCGGCCTCAATCCGGCCGTCACCGCTGAGCGGGACGGCCACAATTTCTCGTCGCCCAGCAACCGCTTCTGGCGGGTTCTACATCTGGCAGACTTCACCCCTCGCCTGTTGAGGGCGGAGGAGGAACAGGAACTGCTCGCTTACGGCTGTGGGATAACAGCCGCAGTGTCGCGGGCGACGAGGAGTGCTGCCGAACTGACTGCCGACGACTACGTGACGGCTGCGCCCGAGCTAGAGGAGAAAATCAGCCGGATCTCACCGGACAATCTGGCGTTCCTGGGAAAGGCTGCGTTCGCTGCGATCAGTGGCCGCGGTGATTGCGATTGGGGACGGCAGAACGAGGTGTTCGCCGGAGCGAGGACCTGGGTCCTGCCGAACCCGAGCGGCCTCAACAGAGCGTTCAACCTCGAGCGCTTGACCGGACACTACCGCGACCTAAGATCGAAACTCTAGCCGCTTGCACGGCCCGGAGCCTGCGGGCGGCCCACAAGCAGGGGCAGACCATGCGTATCGCGATCCTCACCATCCCTGGCGTTCAGATGCTTGACGTGGCAGGGCCGATGGACGTCTTCTCGGAGGCCACGACGCAGCTGAAAGGGCGAGCCGGCTATTCGCTTGGAATCGTGGGGCTGACGATGGAGCCCGTCACCGCCCTCAACGGCACTCGATTTCTGCCGGATATGTCGATCAAGGACACGCTGGAAGGGTTCGACACTTTGTTGATCGCCGGAAGTCCCGGCATTCGCGAGTATGAGGATCATCGAAAGCTTCTGCAGTGGATAGGTCGGGAATCGCGCCACGTTCGCCGGCTCGCCTCGATATGCACTGGCGCCTTCCTTCTTGGAAAGGCGGGGCTGCTGGACGGCCGTCGGGCGACGACACATTGGAATTCCACGTCCCGGCTCGCCAACATGTTTCCGACCGTGAGACTCGAGCCAAATACGATTTTCGTCAAGGACGGTCCAATCTATACCAGCGCCGGGGTCACCGCGAGCATGGATCTGGCCCTTGCCCTGGTGGAAGAGGATTTCGGCCGAAGCATTGCGTTGCGGGTCGCCAAGGAACTCATCCTGTTCCTCCAGCGCCCCGGCGGTCAGTCGCAGTTCAGCGTTCATCTCGAAGCGCAGGCAGCCGAGATCGGTCCGATCCGCGACATCACACAATGGATCGTCGACAACATCGCGGGCGACCTCTCGATCGAAACATTGGCGGCACGGCTTGGGATGAGCAGCCGAAATTTCGCCAGGACGTTTAAGCGCGAAACCCACATGACCCCCGGCGATTACGTCGAGGCTGCCAGGGTGGAAGCCGCTCGGCGAATTCTCGAAGAGAGCGACACGCCGTTAAAGAGGGTCGCAAGCCTGTGCGGGTTCGCGGATCAAACCGGTTTGCGTCGCGCCTTCATGCGACGGATAAATGTGACGCCCGTCGAGTACCGCCACAGGTTCCGGCCGTCCGGGGCGACAGCCGTGAACGTGCCACCGCCTCGGACGCTTGCTACGGCGTGAATGAGGCCAATTCGACCGCAACACAGACGACACTTTGGAGACAGTCATGGAAAAGAGCTTCCCGGCGATGGTGATCGACAGCGTGGACGGCAAGACAAGCGGCACGTTTCGTGAGATTTCCATGGCAGAACTGCCGGACTACGACGTTCTGGTCGAAATCGCTTACTCGACGCTCAATTACAAGGACGGCCTGGCAATCACGGGCAAGGGGCGCATCGCCCGACGCATGCCGATGATCGCTGGCGTGGATCTGGCGGGTACGGTTGTGGAGAGCCGTTCGCCAAAATGGCAACCAGGTGACGAGGTTGTCCTGAATGGTTGGGGACTGTCCGAGACGGAATGGGGCGCCTATTGCCGATATCAACGGGTCAAGGCGGAGTGGCTAATCCGCCTACCCGACAGCTTTTCGATGCAGGAGGCGATGGCCATAGGGACCGCCGGGTACACCGCAGCCCTGTGCGTCGATGCGCTGGAGAAATGGGGCACGATAAAGCCTGGCTCAGGCGAAATGATTGTCACCGGGGCGGCTGGTGGTGTTGGCTCGGTCGCGGTCGCGCTGCTTTCGGCGCAAGGCTACAATGTCACGGCGGCGACAGGGCGTCCAGAAACCCACGACTACCTTTCTTTCCTGGGAGCGACCGGCCTTGTCGATAGAGCAATTCTGCAGGAAAAAGGACCGCCGCTCCAAAAGGAGCGTTGGACCGGCGGCATTGACAGCGTCGGTTCGAACACGCTGGTAAACATTCTTGCTCAGACAGTACGAGGCGGCGCAATCGTCGCCTGTGGCCTTGCCGGGGGCGCGGATCTGAACGGTACTGTGATGCCGCATATTCTTCGCAGCGTCGCATTGATCGGCATGGACTCCGTCGCTGCCCCGCTCGAGCAACGCCTCGCTGCATGGAGGCGCCTTGAGCGCGATCTCGACAGGGAGAAGCTAAGAAAGATGACGACCGTCGAACCCATGTCCAGACTACCCCAACTTGCTGAGGACATCATCGCCGGGAGAATACGCGGCCGTGTGGTTATCGACGTCGCCTCGACCTGAGCGATCCACGCTTTTCCTGTTTCCCTGGAGGTCGTGCGTAAGCTGCGTCAAGAACGTGGCGATGGCTTCCTCGTTGCGCTTGTAGAAAATCCACTGCCCCACCCGCCTGCTCGTGACGAGGCCGGCCGCGGTCAGCGCTGAAAGATGTGCCGAAACAGTGGATTGCGCCAGGCCGCTTCGCTGGAATTGGTTGGCGCAGACGCCCATTGCGACGGGATGTTCCTGATGACCAAAATGCGTCTCCGGATCCCTCAGCCAATTCAGTATATCCATTCGTGCCGGGTGCGCGAGCGCCTTGATGACTTGCAATGTTTCCATGGTCCTTCCTTGAACCTCACTCGCTTTACTGCGCGGGAACGAGAGATACGTCGATGCTGGAGCGCCTTTGCCAAGGCATCGTGGACGCACGCTACGCGCACGACGACGATCGATCGGATTGATCGTGGACGTCATGCAGTCCACCTGGCCTCGCGCCCGTCTTTCTGGGAATGAGATCAACTTGAAGCGTATATTGATCGCCATTTGCAGCTATGCGGCGAACGCCGCGTTCATAAACAGGCCAACCTCCGCAATATGGCGCGACATCTGACCGGTCGCCGTTGATGCCGAAGCTGGTCGGCCCGCATAGCCCGCTCGCCCCGCGGATCCGCGAGCTTGGGTAATGGCCCATTCGAGGTAGGGCTCGACGAATGACCAAGCGCCCATGTTCTTCGGCTCCTCTTGGCACCAAGTGATGCCAGCCGTCGGGAAGCGCCCCAGTTCCGCTGCAATTGCCTTGGCCGGGAACGGATAGAGCTGTTCGACACGCAGTAGATAGACGTCGTCGATACCGCGCCTGGCCCGCTCATCCTGAAGATCATAGTAGACCTTTCCCGAGCACAGCAGGAGGCGCCGAATTTTGCCGTCTGGGACCAGCTTGACCGGGTTTCCATCGTCCATTTCGCCCTCGTCGCGAAGGATGCGATGAAACCGCCCCGTTGTGCCGAGGTCGACGAGGTCCGACCGGCACCGCTTGTGGCGCAGCAAGCTTTTGGGAGTCATCAGGATCAGCGGTTTGCGGAAATTACGCGCCAGTTGCCGCCTGAGAATATGGAAATAGTTGGCTGGGGTCGTGCAGTTGGCGACCTGCCAGTTACCCTCGGCCGAACTTTGCAGATAGCGCTCCAACCGTGCTGATGAATGTTCTGGCCCCTGACCGTCATATCCGTGGGGCAGCAGGCAGACCAGGCCCGACATCCGCAACCACTTGCGCTCCGCCGACGACAGGAACTGGTCGAACAGCACCTGGGCGCCGTTGGCAAAGTCACCGAACTGCGCCTCCCAGAGAACAAGCGCGTTCGGTTCGGCGAGCGAGTATCCATATTCGAAGCCAAGGACGCCCTGCTCCGACAGCATCGAGTTGAAAGTCTCGCACGGCGCCTGGTCGGGACTGATGGAAGCCAGCGGCGCGTAGCGCGCCCCGGTTTCCTGATCGATGATCACCGAATGGCGCTGCGAGAAGGTCCCGCGTTCGCTGTCCTGCCCCGAGAGACGAACTGGATATCCTTCAACGGCAAGTGACCCGAATGCGAGCGCCTCTGCAGTCGCCCAGTCGATGCCGGTACCGGCCCCGATCGCCTTACGTCGCGCCTCAAGGAAACGACCGACAGTGGGGTGCGCGTGGAAACCGTCCGGTAGCGTTGTGATCTTTTCGCCGATGGTCCTTAGCGTCGACACCTCGACGCCTGTAGCGCCATCGCTCTCATCCTCGCTTTCCGCCCTGCCAGAGCCAAGTCCCGCCCATTTGCCATCCAGCCAGTCGCCCTTGTTCGGCTTGTATGATTTGGATGCCTCCAACTCGAGATCAAGGTGCTCAACCCACCTCTCGCTGGCGTCCTCGACCTCGCCCTTCCCAACAACCCCCTCCGCGATCAGCCTCTCCGCGTAGATGTCGAGCGTCGACATGTGCTTTCTAATTTCCTTGTACATCTCGGGCTGAGTGAACGACGGCTCATCGCCCTCGTTATGGCCAAAGAGCCGGAAGCAGATCAGATCGATTACAACAGGTTTGTGAAAGGTCTGGCGATATTCGATCGCGAGCCTGGCGACGCGTACCACTGCTTCAGGATCGTCGCCATTCACGTGAAAGATCGGCGCTTCGACCATCTTGGCGACATCGGACGGATAAGGTGAGGACCGAGAGTAGCTCGGGTCGGTCGTGAAGCCGACCTGGTTGTTGATTATCAGATGGACCGAGCCTCCTGTCCGGTAGCCTTTCAGGCCCGATAGGCCGAGGCTCTCGGCAACGACCCCCTGTCCGGCGAACGCCGCATCGCCGTGGATCAGGAGCGGCAGGACCGTCGTGCGCTCGGCTGTATCGCTGTGCTGTTCCTGCTTGGCTCTGACTTTCCCCAGCACCACCGGGTCGATGATCTCAAGATGCGAAGGATTGGCGATCAGGGACAGGTGAACCCTCTTACCGCCGATCTCCCGATCCGAAGAGGTTCCCAGATGATATTTTACGTCGCCGGACCCTTCAACTTCGTCCGGGAGGAATGATCCGCCCTTGAATTCGCTGAAGATTGCCCTGTGTGGCTTGTGGATCACCTGGCTAAGGACGTTCAGACGTCCGCGATGGGCCATGCCGAAAACGACCTCAGTTACACCAAGGGCCACGCCATGCTCAAGGATCTCTTCGAGAGCAACGATTGTGGACTCCCCCCCGTCGAGCCCGAAGCGCGTCGTGCCGACGAACTTCTTGTTGAGATACCGCTCGTACCCCGTCACCTCCACGAGCTTCTGTAGAAGCCGCCGCTTGTGATCAGGTGCCAGTTCGGTCGTAGCGTTCAACGGTTCGACACGTTGTTGGATCCATGTCCTTTGCGTCCTGTCGGAGATATGCATGTATTCGTAGCCGACCGTCCCACAATAACTGACACGCAGGCGATCCAGGATCTCGCGCATAGTGGCCAGTTCGCCCCCGAAGGGGCCGTCTACAAATATAGGGCGGTCAAGATCGGCCTCGCTGAACCCATAGCAGGACGGCTGCAATTCCTCGATTTCGTTGGGTCTCATCAAACCCAGTGGATCCAGCTTCGCGGCCCGATGTCCCAGCATCCGATAGGCCCGGATGATCGCCAATGCCCGCGCCGTATCGCGGTTTGCGGAGAGCCTGTCACCGTCCGACGGCGACCCTTGTCCCGCTTTCACCTCAAGCTCTTTGGCCCAGTTTCCATCAAGAGCGGAAATCAGATCTCCATTGAGAGACATTGGCCAGTTCGCCGACTTCCAGGATGCGCCGGCCGCTGTTCTTCTGATATCGACCGCATCGTCGCCAAGCGCGGAGAAGAAATCGCGCCATTCTGGACCGACAGAATTCGGATCCTCCAGATATCGCGACTGCAGGCTTTCGATATACGCCGCGTTGGCGATGTCGAGAAATGACGTTCTCGAAAACATCTCACTGGGTGGCTGCCGATCGAGCGCGCGATTCATCTGGGCATCCTTTCCATCTTTCGTTGGTTGCACGAGGGCGCCGCGGCGGCGGACGACCGCTCGCAACCCTTGGCGCGTCGTGCAGCCACACGCCGGGCATCCTCGCCATATCGCAAGTCCATTTGCTTGCACGGGCCACACAAAGTATAGGGCTAAAGCAATGTCCGATACTTGAAGCTGTATGCAAAAACGGACAAACTGGACCCATACGCTGCCAGACGCACCCGTCTAACTTGAGCTCAGTCAAAATCGCGGCTGTGCTGCCGCGGCGGCTACCGACACCATGATCGCCGAACCCCCAGTCCATTCCAATTATACGGAAGTATCGAAGCAGACCCCTCCGCTTGGGTGTCGAGTGCGCTCAAACCCATGTGGATCCCGCATCTAGTGCGGTTTAGGAATGTCGAGAAGGACCGATCGCTGACAGCCATGGGCCACGTGGGACAACGCGACCCGCGGCCGCTCGGTGTGTCTATTGGATACTTGCCTTCGACCACCTCTGGCGGGCGCGTTCCACGATTTCACCTTCGGAACGTGCCCCTTCCTGAAACAAGGCGATCACCATAGCAGCGACCTCGACCCTTGCCCTGCGGTCGCGCTCAATTCCGTTCTCGCGACAGATGCTCTTGAGAGCACGCTTGATGAATGAGAAGTCCAGGTAATATGGAGGAATATTGCGGGCCTCGAATGGCGCACCTCGCTGAAGGATGCTGGTCTGAACCGGAGCGCCTGCTCCGAGGTTTTCTGTGTTCACAGCCGTCTTTCGCAAATCAGCCTCCGTGTCGTTCGATAGAGCCGTTAACTGCTAAGATCGAATAAGCGTAGCAGATTTAGTCTTTGCTAATAAATCGCGTGACCGACGTTATCTACAGTTTTATGGGAGGCGCCGGCTGATTGGCAGTGGGCAGGGCTTGGGGACTTCAAGCCCGCGGCTCTTCGGCAGCAAGCGGTCGTCTAAGCGCAGCCTTGCTCAACGATACTGGGTTCTACTAGCGTCACGCGGTATGTATGCCATGGAGAAATCATCATGCGCCTGACAATAGCAATCAGCCTTGCAGTCCTGGTACCCTTGGCCGCGTTCGCCAAATCGCCATCCGACATCGCCGACCTCGTGGGCTCGCGAGCCGCTGGCGCCGAGAGCGAAATGCAGGCGCGGGGCTATGTTGACATAGGCGGCAACAAAACCTGGTGGAACGCCGACAAGAAGCAGTGCGTCAAGGTTCGCGTCTCTCAGGGCCGTTATGCATCGATATCGCAGATTAGGGCATCGTCATGCGGCCAGAAGGCCACAGGCGCCATGAAATGCCCGCCCGATCTGTCTCAAGCCGACCTCTACAAATATCCGGGTTGCAGACTGTAGCGCGGACCCGAATCTGGGAGTCTCTGGTTGTGGTCATGCGCAAATGGGAAGTGGGGCCCTGAACAACGTTGGGACGCTGATTACGGGACTTGATATACGATGCTTAACACTCCCCCGAGCTCGCCTCGACCGAGTGATCAATGCCGCCAACCGGAACGGCTCTGCAGCGCACGCGAATGAGAGCTTCGCATTTGTGCGTTCCAAGGACCGGTGAACCCGGTGGTCCTCCCGATTTCGATTGAGCGGAGCGTCGGAATTGAACCGGCGTCACGCGATCAACCCAACTTAAGTCCCTGAAAATCAAACATTCTGGCGTCGGTTTGTGTGCAATATCGCGAACCTTTGTGGTAAGGTATTGCGCAATCCTGGCGGGCGCAGCGTCAAGGAGAACGAGTTTATTGGTACCATGGCGACCGGGCTTTGACGTTCTCGCGCGTGCCGCGAGCTAACGCTCCGAGCATTTGGTAGGGCTTGGACCGCAAAGACAAGCACGATTCTGCGCCGGTCGGAGAAAATGACGGATCACACAGCGGTGTGGTTCACCCCTTCGAACCAATCGAACTGTCGAACGTTCAACGAGATCATTAGCCGTAACCTCGAAAAGATACTCACTCCCATCAGGACTGCCCGGTGACCTATCCGCAACTCCGATCCGAAGACCCGGAACTGGCGATTGAGACACGAAGCGGGTTACCCGCTTTGGTTTTGGCAGCGCTTGGTGTCGTTTACGGCGATATCGGGACCAGTCCGCTCTATGCGTTTCGCGAGGCTCTGCATGCGACAGCAGGATCGGGATCGCACCGGGAGAACGTGCTCGGCATTCTTTCGCTGATTGTATGGGCTCTGACGATCGTCGTCACGGTGAAGTACGTAACGTTCGTTCTGAGGGCCGACAATCGAGGCGAAGGCGGGACGCTCTCCTTAATGACGCTTGCACGCCAGAGTTTCGCTGGGAAGCCAGCATGGATCCTCGTTCTGGGCGTCGCAGGCGCTTCCCTGTTTCTCGGCGACGCGATCATAACGCCTGCAATCTCCGTGTTGTCCGCCGTCGAAGGAATCCAGGTCGTCGCCCCCGGGCTCTCCGGATGGATCGTGCCGATCACCGTCACCATCATTGCCGTGCTGTTCTTCGTACAGCGCTTCGGGACAGGCGGAGTTGCATCGGTGTTCGGCCCCATCATGGCAGTCTGGTTTCTGATTCTAGGAATAAGCGGCGGCATCCATATTCTCGACGATTTAGAAATCTTCAGCGCCATCAACCCGCTTCATGGCATTCTATATGCCTCGAGCAATGTCGGGCACGCGATCGCTGTCCTAGGAGCAGTGTTTCTTGCGGTCACAGGGGCGGAGGCGCTCTATGTGGACCTGGGCCATTTCGGCCGACGGCCGATCGTGACGGCATGGTTTTTTCTCGTCTTCCCCTGCCTGCTTCTGAACTACTTCGGACAGGGCGCGTTCGTGCTTGCAAACCCGGATATGACGAAACATCCCTTTTTTGACATGCATCCGGAATGGGCGCGGGTGCCGATCGTGTGTATGGCAACCGCGGCCACGGTCATTGCGAGCCAAGCAGTCATCTCGGGGGCATATTCCCTTGTTCGTCAGGCCATGCACCTCAATGTGCTACCGCGTCTCCAGATCCTGCACACCTCGGAAACACACTCCGGTCAGATCTTCATGCCGCAAGTGAACGCGTTCCTTTTCGTATTCGTCGTAGCACTCGTTCTGTATTTCAGGAGTTCGAGCGGACTTTCTGCCGCATACGGTATCGCGGTTACCGGCGAGATGCTCATCACCAGCGTGCTGCTCTTCGTCGTGATGAAGCACATCTGGAAATGGACGACCGCGACCACTTCAGCCGTCATCGTCCCGCTCTTTCTCATTGACGGCGGGTTCTTCGTCGCAAATATCGCCAAGTTTCCTGAGGGAGGATGGGTTCCGGTCACCGTGGCATGCACCATGGGCCTTATCATGCAGACGTGGATGGCGGGACGCCGACTGTTGGCCGCCCGCACACGTGCCGATGAAGTTCCGCTCGAGGGTATCATCCACAGGCTTGCCAAACGGCCGCCTCCTACTGTGCACGGAACGGCCGTCTTTCTGACGAGCGACGTCGAAGGCGCGCCGACAGCGTTGCTGCACAGCCTGAAGCACTACAAGGTCCTCCATGAGCACAATGTCATCCTCAGCGTCGTCACCGCGACGGAGCCGTTCGTGCCTGACGAGGAGAAGATCTTTCTCGAGAGTTTCAGTCCTCTGTTCAGCCGACTGGTGATTACATTCGGATACATGGAGACGCCGAACATCCCGCGCGCCTTGGTGCTTGTGCGCAAGCTCGGACTGAAGTTCGATATCATGTCGACGTCGTTCTTCCTGTCGCGCCGGACCATCCTTCCTTCGAAGAAAGGCGGAATGCCCTTCTGGCAGGATCGGCTGTTCATCGTTCTCGCGCAGAACGCAGGCAACGCCACCGATTACTTCGGCCTTCCCAGTGGCAGAGTAGTGGAACTCGGGCTTCAAACTGTCATCTGACTGTTTGTTGACTGCGACGATGTCGGCGCCTGCTGGCGGAACCGCGAAGACAGCCGTTGCGTTTTCGCTGCAGAGGACGTGCTCGATGTCAAAACATGGCGAGATTTCAAAAGACGAGGTATCTGAACTCGAGTTGGCGCAACAGGTTTCGTCCGAAGCTCATGAGGGGCAGATGGACAAGACCGGCAATCCGTACATCAGCCACTGCAAGCGAGTGGCTGATCGCGTCGAAGGTGCGAAAGAAAAGACAGTCGCTTTCCTTCACGATATCGTGGAGAAGTGCGACGGGTGGAACCTCGAACGTCTTCAACAATTGGGCTTCAGCAATGGCGTCATTGATGCGGTGAACGCTCAGACCCGCCGCAAAGACGAAACCGACGATCAGTTTGTTATTCGAGCAGTCGAAAACAAGATCGCCTGCCCTGTAAAGATCGCCGATCTCCAAGACAATTTGCAGCAGGCCAACGTAGTAGGATCAGATCCCGTGAAATACAAACGAGGCTTGGAGCTTGTCGCAATGATACAGGCGGTTCCAAATTTGACAGGTTTGACTTGAAGGAGTGTCCCTTCCTCCTGTCCAACATAACGAATCCTCCAGCCCAGTTGTTCATTTGGCTCGCCGCTCAGGAATCCCATGCGTTTGAGTATATCACTCCGCATGGGCCAGACAGGCATGCCCGCCATAAATCCGCAAACCGGCTGCAGGCAGGCTTGCGAATCGCATAAGTGTGTGCTTATGTGTTGTCATGATCGAACATGATATTTTCCGCGCTCTGGCGGATCCGACCCGCCGCACGATTTTCGAGAAGCTGGCGAACGGCAGCATGAATGCCACTACGCTGCGCCAGGGCATGGAAATCAGCCAGCCGGCGATGTCCCAACATCTCGCCGTACTGCGAGCGGCAAGGCTGGTGCGCGAACAAAAGGAGGGCCGCTTCGTGAACTATGAAGTCGATCCGGACGGGCTGGCCCTTATCGCGCAATGGCTGGCGAAATACCGCGCCTACTGGCCGGCTCGCATCGACGCTCTCAAGCTCTTGCTGAAGGATATGGATCAATGAACGACGTGAAGGCCAAGGTGCAGGCGAAGGTGCCGGAAAGCGGTTTCGAGCAGAGATACGAACTGGACGCGTCTCCGGAGAATGTCTGGCGGGCGATCAGCATCGCGGAATTCCGGGAGAAGTGGCTGCCGAGGGAGGCGCTTGCCGAGCCACAGTCGCTCTCCGAAACGCCGGGCAAGGAAATCCGCTACAAAATGCGCGACGATACCCCGCCCCATCTCGAAAGCACCGTCACCTTCACGATCGCCCCGAATGGATCGGGCGGAACCAGCCTGCGGATCCTCCACGAGCTGACCGGAGCGACCTTCGAGCGGCTGGCGAAAACGGTCGCCAACGGCAACAGCCCGCCCCTCATGCTCGCCGCCTGACGCGGCAAGCCCCCGAAAAATCTCGAATGATTGGAGTTCGCCGATGCGCGAAGCAATGCAACTCGTCCCTATGGTTGTCGAACAATCGAGCAGAGGAGAGCGGTCTTTCGACATCTATTCCCGTCTGCTTCGTGAGCGGATCATCTTCCTGAACGGGGAGGTAAACGACACGGTCTCGGCGCTTGTCTGCGCACAATTGCTGTTTCTCGAAGCCGAAAGCCCCAAAAGGCCAATCCATCTCTACATCAATTCGCCAGGTGGCGTCGTAACCAGCGGTCTCGCGATGTACGATACGATGCGTTACATTCACGCCCCGGTGCACACGCTGTGCATGGGAACCGCCCGCTCGATGGGCTCGTTCTTGTTGATGTCCGGCCAGCCGGGCGAACGCACTGCGCTTCCCAATGCCAGCATTCATATTCATCAGCCGCTAGGCGGATTCCAAGGACAGGCATCGGACATGCTGATCCATGCCGAGGAAATGCAGAAGACCAAGCATCGCATGACAAGGCTCTACGCCGAGCATTGCGGCCGCACCTACGAAGAATTCGAGCAAGCGATGGATCGCGACCGCTTCATGACGGCGGAAGAGGCATTGGAATGGGGCCTTATCGACCGCATCCTGCAGGTTCGGGCAGTTTCCACCGACCACGTCGGCGCGACGTGAAACGAGCCCGGCGCAAATCCGGCAGCACCGCTACTTCGCGAACGCACCTCATGCGCAGGTTTCGATCGAGCCTCTTTACATTCACCGGTCATGAGATTCAACGTGACATGGCCCCCAGCATGGCGCAGTGAGACCCTGCTGTCCCTCCGGGCTCTGCGCAACTTGGTGATCCAACGTATTGCGCTCATCAAGGGCGATGCGACGATGAGATCGGCGCAAAGCGGCCGAAGCTCACTGGCTGCGATCGACCAGAAAGCCGCCACCGCGAAATCCTGCTCGTGTCAATTTCTCGTCCGCGCTCGCGATCCGCGTGACAAATAGTCACCGCCTTCGCATCATTCAGGCCCTATTGACAAAAGTCGGCACGTTGAACGAGCGCTCTTTCGGCCGGAAGCGCGCCCGTCGGATTTATCGGCTCCTTGTCCACAGTCAGGTATGTGGCGATCGTGTCAGGTGGCGGTCAGGACGCCATCTGAAGGGCTTCGATGCCGTGGCGTTGCATGGCGGCGCCGATGCGGGCAAAGTCGGGTGCGACCTGGGGTTCTGCGGTGCCTATCTCGCGGAAGAACGCCGTCATCGATGGCTCGATCAGTACCAGCATTCGCGCCGGGCTGCCGCTTTCGTTCACATAGTTATGCGGTGTGTGTCCATCGACACGCACCGATGTCCCTGCCGCGGCTGCAATCACGACCGGTGGTTTGTCGGCCGGGAAGTGGCGGATCGTAATCACCCCGTCGATCACATAGAACAGCTCCGGCGAGGCGTGGCTGTGCGGCGGCGTGCCGGAACCCGGTGGAATCTCCACCTCGATCAGTTCGAGCTGTTCGCCCGCAATGCCGCCCAGAAAGCGGACGCGATCGGCAACGACCCAGCGGGCCTCGCCGTCCTCATTCGTTGTCACATAGACGCTCATTTTCCTTGTCTCCTTGGTTTTCGAAGTCATGTCCGCGGTGACGAGCCCGAGGCGACCACGGACAGGATCGTATCGAGCGCCCAAGAGGCGGCTTCACCGGCTTGGGCGCCGGTGAGACCGCCGTAATCCTTGAGGACCTCCCAGGCAGAGGCCGAGTAGAGAAGATGCGCCAGCGCCTCGACCCTTTGGGTCTCGTCCGGCGGCAGGGTGGCGAGAACGGGAGCAAGCGCCTCGCCGAAGCGCAGACGGCGGGCAGGCACCATGCCCGAGCGCATCGCACGCCCCGTGGGCGAGTGCAACGAAGCACGGATCGCTGCCTCGTGGTTATCGAAACGCGGAAAGGCGTCCTGTGGACCTGCCACGATATCCGCGACGCTGTCGGGTGCGATGGAGGCTCCGATCAATTCGTTCAGCCAAGGCCAGAAGGCCATCAACAAATCGTCCTTGGTCGGAAAATGACGGAATATTGTGCGCCGTTGGATTCCAGCCTCGGTGGCGATGGCGTCCATGCTGATCTCGTCCGGGCCGGCGTCGGTGCACATCAGCCGGTAAAGCGCACTCAGGATTGCCTCGCGCGTCTCGCGGGCTTTCTCCTCGCGGAGCGGACTGTTGTAGCTGCGGGTCTCTGCCATCTCGGTCTCCAGTGAGTTCGTGGCATTGTATGTGTCATGAATTTTCAAAGGAGTCAATTCATGCCATTAACAGTGACATTAAATCAGTCTGAATGAAAAATGCCAGGCGCTCAATGAAAGGCCGGGCATTGCGGACGCGGGTGAACAACGGCGGCATCTGGTACAGCTCGCCTTGGCGGTACCAGCTCGTGTAACGCGCGCCTTCCTTCGCGATCCGGTCGATGTTTGGTGTTGCATGCCTATGCGCCGCACCGCCTCCCGTATAGGCAGGTCGGTCCAAAACCGACAAACGATGCACCTGACAATCGATATACTTGCTGAGCGAGAGCAGCCCGCTTTTGGAGAAACGACTAGCTCGCCCGCAAGGTTGTGAAGTCTACACCTGCTTCGACCAACTATCACGAAGTAGCCCGAGCCGCGACGGCTAGGCTCAAAACCTGTAAGTTGCAGAGCTTGAACGGCGCTTCCCTTTAAGGCGCCTAGAATCTGTCCGCAATCGTGGGCCGGTTCAGGGTCTGGTGTGCGTGGGTCGTACCGCCTCTGGCAATGTTCGCCTTCGTGATCTCACCATGCCGTGGTCCGTGGTTTCGGCTTTAGTCGCGAGCCTTTAGAAGCGTCGCGCACACCGTCACAGAGGCACACGCTCAGGCGCGCCAATCCCGCACCAGATCCTCTTTGCGAACAACAACTCATGGCTCACCAACACAATTAGTGCGACACTGCAGTAGACATAGCAAGCCAGCGCTGACCATCCGATGCCGGTGCTGAGCCGCGGCCTAGATCGGTATTCTTTATGTAGTCATCGATGGCAACGCCGCCAAATACTCTGCAGGACCAATGACAGGTTGGCGAAGTGGAAGCACAACAGAGGAACAGGCAGTGTGAGCGAAGAGACCGTAGCCGATTTGGACGTCAATTCCGCGATATTGTCCATTGAGAAGGGTGCCGACGGTTTTGCGGCGGGGCTGAGGGCGCGGTTCTCCGCCTTGTCGGATTTGCCCGGCGAGTTGGCAAACTTGCGGAGCTCCCTGGTGGGTGCATCGACCTCGCCGGTCTTGCTTTCCCTTGCAATCGTCCTGGTAGTAGTGTTGACGGCGGGCACCTTCCTCGTGCTAGCGCTGCAAGTGAACAAATGGACTGCCACGAGTGCCGGTTGGCGTAGATTTGGATTGAGTGCAGCGGCCATGGGCGTTGCTCTCACGGTGGGTCTTGTCGCAGCTCGAATGCTTGCGCCGCCGGCCCTGCCTTTGCGAACCCTTCGGCTATGGGTGGTTGCGACTGTCGTTGTCTTTGTCGTTTTATATCTGACGAGACTTATATTGACAGCATCGCGACGGCCGGAGGTCCGCGGCCGGTCCTTTCATGTGCTGGCTCTGTCCCGTGACCTGTCGATCGCTATAGGTTGGGCTATAGTCGGGGTTGCCCTTGTCACCACATTGCAGATTTGGGATGCAGGGCCGGGCCTCAGGGATCTGACGCGGACGGTTTTGATGGCCATCCCGGCCTACCTTTTGCTTGCAGGTATGGTGTGGCGACACAAACGCACGATGGCCGCTGCCGTTGCCGGTCCGCACCCGCGAAGCCGTTGGCGCGGTCGTCTTTCGCGATGTTGGCCGGCGATCCTCATCGGATTTCTCGTCATCACGTTTGTCAGCAGCCAGACCGCTCTGACATTGGGGGCGCCGCTCCCCGGATCAGCGGTGATTGTAACTGTCCTCATGCTGCTTCTAACACCGCATCTCGATGCGATGCTCGGAAGCTGGGCGCAGCGTAAGTTGGAGGCCCCGGACATTTCCATCCCTGCTGCGGCTGGGCGGCAGACACTCCGCTTTGCCATCCTGATTGGTGCATTTTCCATGTTGGGTGTGCTATGGGCGACGCCATTGGCTCTCGGACTTGGCTTCGAATTGCGAAGCGTCGCGCGCGACGCGCTCGGGATGGCGTTGATTGCGCTTGTCGCGGCCTATCTCTGGAATGTGGTCGGGACGGTGACAGAGCGTGCCGTGCTCGTAGCGGGTCCTACGCTCGGCGGTGGAGAGCCAGGAGTACCTCGTTCGAGACTGGGCACGATCGTCCCGCTGATCAGCGCCGTCGGAAAATCGAGTATTCTAGCACTGGCGCTGCTCTCGATCCTGGTGTCACAGGGCGTCAACGTCTGGCCGCTCATCACCGGCCTGAGCGTCTTTGGGCTTGCGCTCGGTTTCGGTTCGCAGACGCTTGTCAAGGACGTCGTATCCGGACTTTTCTTCCTGATCGACGATGCCTTCCGTTTCGGCGAATACATCGAGACGTCGGGTGCCAAGGGAACCGTGGAGAAGATTTCTATACGGTCCGTATCGCTGCGCAACTCGCGTGGTGCAATTGCGACGGTGCCCTATGGCCAGATCGGCAAGATCCAGAATTTCAGTCGCGATTGGGCGATCGAAAAGCTGAGCTTTCGTGTTGCGTTCGACACCGACGTCGAATTGGTCCGAAGGCTCTTCAAAAAGATCGGGCAGGACATCGCCGCCGACCCGGAGCTTGCCCCAGACCTCATCGAGACTTTCAAGAGCAAAGGAATCGGCGACGTTGAGGACGGGACGCTGATCATCAAGGCGTCGTTTACGGCAAAACCCGGCAAGCAGTCGATGATCCGCCGCGCGGCCTTGGTGGCGGTCCAAACCGCGTTCAGGGAGAACGGTATTAAAGCCGTGCCGAAACCAATGACGACAAATGCCGGTCCAGCGGACTCTGGTTAGCCAACCGGCTGCTCTTCTTCTTTCTCCGGGACGCTGCCGGTCGGGCACCCTGCAGCGTCAAGTGTGCGTTGCAGCAAGCTGACACAACCACGACGACTGGTTTTGGCGCAAACCTACCGCCTGGCTGATCCGCCGAGATGTCCGCTTATGGGAGCCTGCTAGGGTGCAAGCTATGTGCGGGATGCGGGCGCAAAGCTGTTATAGCCCGAGACATTTGGTCTTGAACGGAATCGAACCGTCGGTCCTTAACTTGATTTGATCACGCATCCGATTCGCCAGTGCGCGGTATAAGATCCTCATGGGCAAATCGGCATGGCGCTCGGTGGCCACAGGTAGCATCATTGCGCGAATTCTACCGCCGAACACCAAGGATATCGATCGAACACCGTTTGGGCTTCTGATCCGCCGGTGACGCCGAAGATGATGCGACGCCAAACGCCCGCGCAAGTCGGTCGCGCCGATCGCAATTGCATCATCGTGACCGCTGCCAGCGCTTGGCGGCTTGGCGCTCTCCGGTATTGCCATAGTGCGTCCAGCAGCCGACATCGTGGTCTGGATGTCCGGCCACATCTGCAATGTATTCAGCATGCGATAGCGGTTATTGCCCGAGCGCAGGAGCCTGCCCGATTTCGGTTGAGCGGAGCGTCCGAATTCAACCGGCGCCGAAGCCACCCGCTTGCCGGCGATCACAGACGTCCAAGAACCGTCCGCTTTCCGTGGATAGTCATTTCCGTGTCGTCCGCGTCGGCGCCATCTGTACAAAGAAGGATGACGGCTCGATGGAGATGGAGATCGCCAGGGCCCTACCTCTTAGCGCTTGTTGACTCACCCGCGGTTGAACAATAACTTGCTAACTCAGTCGTTAGGCTTGTCCTCTTATGACGGATCAATCTCTTCAGCGTCGCCTTGCTGCCATCGTCGTTGCCGACGTGGTGGGATATTCACGCCTGATGGAGGCTGATGAAGTCGCCACGCTGGCGAACCTCAGGGAACTCCGTTCTGGCGTTATCGAGCCGGCTGTGATGCGCCACAACGGTCGCATCTTCAAGGTCGTGGGAGACGGATTCTTAATCGAATTCAGTAGCGCGGTAGGCGCGGTCGCAGCAGCGTTGGAAATGCAACGGGCCACCACTGCTGTTGAGGCTCCCGGAGACCGGCGCCTGCTTTTGCGTGTAGGCGTCAATCTGGGAGATGTCATTGACGACGGTTCAGACGTCCTCGGCGACGGCGTCAATGTCGCGGCGCGCCTCGAGACGCAGGCCGCACCGGGAGGTATCTGTATTTCAGCGAACGTTCACGGCGAGATCGTCGGCAAGATCCGCGACCAATTCTTTGATGGAGGCGAACGCTACCTAAAGAACCTCACTCGCCCGGTCCACGTGTGGCATTGGCCAGATGTGCCGCAGAGCATATTGCCGCTGCCCGAATGTCCCTCGATCGCTGTATTGCCGTTCACGAATATGAGTGGGGATGAAGCGGACGCGCCTTTCGTCGACGGCTTGACCGAAGACCTAATCATCGACCTTTCCCGTACGGCTGGCCTGTTCGTCATCGCGCGCAATTCCGTGAACGGCTACAAGGGCAGGCCGGTTGACGTACGGCTGGTCGCCCAGGAACTCGGCGTCCGCTACATCCTCGAGGGGAGCGCCAGACGCGCGAGGGGCCGTGTCCGCATCAAGGCCCAATTGATCGATGCGCTTGGCGGCCAGCACTTGTGGGCCGACCGGTTTGACAGGACGGTGGAAGATGTTTTCGAGTTGCAGGATGAAGTTAACGCCAAGATTGTTGAAGCCCTCGTCGGCCGGCTGACCATCCCGAAGCAGCGCAATCGGCCGAAGAACCTTGAGGCCCACGATCTGTGTGTGCGCGCCCGCCGTCTGACGGAAGAGTCGCCGCAAACTGAGCGTGAGGCCTATATGCTGCTCCAACGCGCGGTTGAGCTCGAGCCATCATATGCCGAGGCGCTCGGTCTGCTCGCCTACAACCGTTGGCTTGCCTGGACTCATTTCGGCGAGCCTGAAGATCCTAACCGTCGGATGGCGGTGACGTTCGCGCAGAAGGCGGTCGACCTGGATCCCAACGATGCCGGCTGCCGTTACGTTCTGGGAACCATTTTGGCTTATGAGCGGCGATGGGAGGAATCGGAGACCGCCTTCGCCAAGGCCCTGGAGCTGGACCCCAACCACGCCGACACCTGGGCCGCCATGTCGGACATGTCCGTGCTGGACGGGAGGGTTGCCGACGGACTAGCGCAGATCGAAAAAGCTTTGCGACTCAATCCCTACCCAACCTGCTGGTATCTTTGTCATCTTGGGCAGGCGCAATACGCCGCGCGTGACTATGAGGCGGCAACCGCTACACTCCGCAGGGAAGACACGTATCGTACCAACTCACGCAAATTCCTGGCTGCTGCGCTTGCGCAGTTGGGCCACAGTGAGGAGGCACGGCGAGAAGCAGAATTGTTCCTGATCGCCCACCCTCATTTCACCATCGGCCATTGGCTCAGCTCCCAGCCGCTGCGCGATGCATCGGTACGAGACCACTTTGTCGACGGCTTCCGTAAGGCCGGCCTGCCGGAGATGTGACAGCAGGTGGGGACAACCGCGACGCGTTCGAGAACGTGGCAAACATCCCAAGTTCCGTTGACGCGCGCCCCTGAGGATTGCATTTGATGCCAGCCTATTGATTTCCATGAAAACTGGCGCGGGAGCAGACTTTTGGACAATACCTCAGAAGCCGTCCCGAAGGAATGAAGCGAGTTCGTCGACAACCGCGGATGCGTCGTGCGTAACGTAGACGCCGAATTCGGCTGCAGGTGCCGCGGGCAAGCCGAATTTGGCATGTAGGACCTCGCAGTCGGGTGGTATCGCCTCAGGAAACAGGATGCCGATTCCCAGTCCTGCTCGAAGAGCAGAAAGCATGGCCGGAAGCGACCGCACACGACACCCGACGGTCCATGTGAGCCCCTCTTCGGCAAGCGATGCAATCATCCTGTCTTGCCAGGAGCACGACGTATCGAAAAGGATCACTGGTATTGGCGCATCCTCAACAAATTCCATCATCCGGCTGGTGCACCAAACAAGTTGCCGCGATATGGAGCTGCTCGGCGGGATATCGAAGCGTGCCGGATCGGCGATGACGATGTCGCTGCGGCCTTCTTTCAGGCTCCGTGCCAATTCTTGCGAGTAAGAGGAGAAGAGTTCGATCTCCACCGATGGGTGATGACGACGAAACTGGGCGATGGCGGCCGGAAGGCGGGTGACGGCAAGGTCCTCGAACATGCCTATGCGCACACGACCAGCAAGGGTCTTGTCACTCAGCGAGCGCTGCATGTTGTGGGTCAGAGCAACCATTTTTCTCGCATAGGCCAGGAATTGCTCACCCCTATCCGTCAACGAAACCCCGCGCGGCGAGCGCAGTACGAGTTCGGCATCGAGAGCTTGCTCAATCCGCTGCAGTTGCATGCTTACGGCGGCCTGTGTCCGAGCGAGACGTTCGGCTGCCTTGCTCACCGCGCCGGTCTCGGCGACCGCAATGAACATCCTGAGCAGCCTGAGATCGAAATCAACATCCATAAATTATCCTTATATCGAATTAACAACTATAAGACTACACGCGGGAAGTTAGTGTTGGCAATATGGCCTCGCCATAGCAAGGAACCAACATGTCGACCTACAAACAAAAACTCGAAGCCTGCGGTGTCGAGTGGCCCGAACTGTCCCGACCGGATCTGCCTTTCGCACCGACAAAGAAAATCGGCGAAGTCCTGTATGTCTCGGGGCAAATCCCGGAAAAGTCCGGTGACATCGCCTATGTGGGACAGGTCGGCGGCGAGATCGATATCGGTGCAGCGCTGCAGTGCGCCCGGCTCTGTGCGGCGAACATCATCTATTGGGTCGATCGTGCGCTGGAGGGCAATCTCGACCGTGTCGTTCAATTGGCCAAACTGACGATCTTCATCAACGCGGTCCCAGGCTTTGCCGCCTTTTCAACGATCGGAAATGGTGCATCTGAAGTGATGAATGCCGTCTTCGGCGAGCGCGGGGAGCATGCCCGATCTGCGGTTGGCATGGCAGGATTGCCAGCCAATGTCCCGGTCGAGATTGAAGCCGTATTCTACGTGCGGTGATCGGGGCGACGATGTCATTGGTTCATTTCAATCATAGCGGTGCGGGCCTCCCTGCACCGGAAACCTTACAGACGATCACAGATTACCTCCGCTCCGAGGCCGAGGTTGGCCCTATGGAGGCCAGTCAACTGGTGGGTGTTCAGAGGGCGGAAATTTACGAGGTCGCCGCCCGCCTGCTCGGTTGCGGCCCGCATCATGTGGCTTTTGGAAGCGGGCATGGTCAGCTCTACGGAGATATCATCTCAGCAATTCCGTTGAAGGGGGAAGACAGGGTTCTGGTCAGCCGCCAGGAATGGATGGGCAACGTCATCTGCCTACAGAACGCCGCCAGACTGAGCGGTGCAAGCCTTTCCCTGATGGCGTCGGACGATAGCACCGCCGTGGACGTCGAAGTACTCTGCGCCAATCCCTCGCCAGACGTCCGCATCCTAGCTCTGACTTGGATTGGCGCGAGCGGCGCTTTGATCAATCCGGCTGCGGCCATCGGTAGGGCGATCAGGCAAAGCCGCTCCTCCGCATTCTTCATAGTCGACGCCAGCCAGGCAATCGGCCAATTGCCGATCAACGTTGAAGAGCTCGGCTGCGATGCCCTTGTGGCGTGCGGGCGAAAGTTTCTGCGGGGTCCTCGCGGTACGGCCATCGCCTATATCTCCCCTCGCCTCGCCGCCGAGGTGGTTCCGCGCAAGCTCGATAATTTCTCGGCTGCATGGAACGGCAAGGACGTTGTTCAGGTAAGCGACGCGCGCGTCTTCGAAACCGCGGAGGAGTCGGTTGCCTTGAGGCTCGGGCTCGGGAAGGCAATCGAACAAGCTCTCGAACTGGGCCTCGATAACATTCGCGAAAAGCTGAATCATAAAGCGTCCGCCCTGCGCGATGGCCTGGCGGCGCAACCGAAGGTTCAGGTGCTTGATCTGGGTAAAGAGAAAGCCGCTTGCGTCACCTTTACCGTCGGTGGCCTTTCTTGCGGCCAGGTCAAAAGAGCCCTCGCCGACCGGGGAATAACAATTGGCATGAACGGCAGTGGCTATACTCCATACGAATTTGGAGCTACGCGGCATCACCGAACTGCTCCGTGCCTCGGTACACATGAGCACCTCTGACGAGGATATCGAAACGCTCGTCGGCGCGATCGCCGAACTGACAGGCACGCGAGGGGGATTGGTAAATTGACCGGCTCCAATTCTGTACGCACCGCCCTTGTCCTTGGCGGTAGCAAAGGCCTAGGCTTCGGCGTTGCCGAGGCACTGGTAAAGCGAGGCGTCAACGTCGCTCTTGTCGGCCGCCAGGAAGCGGCTCTCAATGCAGCCGAACAGAAGTTTGCGGGGCAACCGGGATCAACAGTATCCTTCGCCTGCGATCTGTCTAACCGCGACAGTGTTTCCCGAATGTTGCGCAGGATCGATGAGCGCGGGGTTGAAATTGATATCCTTGTGCTGAACGGCGGCGGCCCGCCACCGATCGCCGCATCGGATTTCGACGAGGCATTCTGGCACGCGCAGTTCGGCGCGATGTTCATGAGCCAGGTCGAAGTGGCCACGCACTTCCTCCCGTCAATGCGAAGGCGGCGCTTCGGCCGGATCATCGTGGTTTCGTCGACGAGCATTCGAGAGCCGATCCCTGGCCTTGCTGCTTCGAATGCCTTGAGGTCGGCACTTGCAGGCTGGGCGAAGACTCTTGCGACGGAGGTCGCCGGCGACGGTGTCACCGTCAATGTCGTTCTGCCTGGCCGTTTTGCGACGGATCGCACTGCACGGCTTGATGCTGTGGACGCAGCCGACCGCGGTGTCGATCCGGCCGTCATTGCTGCCGAAAGCCAAAGCGAGATACCGACGGGGCGCTATGGGTCAGCGCAGGAGTTCGGTGCGGTCGTGTCCTTCCTGGCCAGCGAGGAGGCCTCCTACGTGACAGGCATTGCATTGCCCGTCGACGGCGGCCTGAGCCGCTCATTGGTCTGAAGATTCAGCACGGGGGCTTTCCATGATGGTCGACACGGAAACCGTAGAGCACTACAAATGGGGTCAAGACTGCGACGGCTGGATTCTGGCGAATGCTGATGATCTTCGTGTCATCGAGGAGCGAATGCCACCCCAAAGCGCAGAAGTTCGTCACTATCATGCGCAGGCCAAGCCGTTTTTCTACGTGTGACGGGCGTCCTGACAATGAAAGTGGATGGTGATCTCCACCTGATCACGGCGACCGAATTGCCGTTCCCGAACCATAAGGCAGCCTCGGACTCGGAAACCGTCAATTCGAAAGCGAGTTTGAACGGCTGAAGTGGCCGTGGGCGCGCAACGCCCTGTCCAAGGACGTGCGAATTCCAACGAATTGAGCGGAGGACTTTTTAGCTCTCGAAAGGATTCGAACCCGACCCTGTCGTTGCCACCGCCATTCGTCTGATATTCCTCAGTAGCTGGCGATGAGCCCGTAGCCCAGAATGAAGACAGGATGCTTCGCAAAACATTTAAGCAGCTTCGCCGAGACATGATGAGCAGGCGGTTCAAAAAGCCACGAATCCCAATACTTGCGGCATCTCGCCCGCTCTCAAATGTCACGATTTGAAAGCACAGCATCCTCAGGATGTTGAGAGACGGAGGTCGTGTTCGCCCGAAAATCTGTATTGAAGCCAGTCGGCGCTGCATCGATGGCAGGATTTCGCGAAAGAGATACAGGCCTGGTTGCGAGCAGCGAATTTCAGCGCTCATCAGCAATGCGCAACCAGACATAGACGGCCTTCGGTTGCAGGTGCGCCTGCGTGAACGCTTCGCGATGGGCTCTCACGAAGGCCCTGCGATGTGGTCGACAAGGCGGGGTGCTTCCTCGGCGATCGCCAATATTATGCCCGACTTTCGGGTGGAGGCGAAATCCAACCCGGCGAAGTAGAGGCCCGGCAGGGCGGCCACGCCATCCTCGTGGACCGGCTGTCCCGCGGCATCGAGCGCACCGGAAAGCCTCATCCAACTGAAATCGCCCTTGAAGCCCGTGCACCACACCACGGTCGTTATGCCGGACCGTGAGAGATCAAGCGACGCGATCGCCGGGTTCGGCCGACGCATCGCGACCGTCTCCGCCGGGTCGGGTTCGGAAACGGGTGCATCGATTCCAGCGCGGCTGATATAATCGTCGATATGACGTTTGATGTTGTCGGAGGCCTCATCTGCAAAACGAGCATTCGCTTCGAGATCGTCGGCGATCGAGAGGCGGTCGCCATCCTCGACACCAGTCAATCGCCCAAGAAGCACGATACCTTGGGCGCTGAGCGCCTGAAGGCTTATTGTGTGCAACGACCCAAGCACGCCACGAGGCGGGATGCGTCCCGCAAGTCGAATGACCTCCTCCCGTCGCACGTCAAGAAATCCGCATTCGAGAAGCCAGACCATGATGTCGCGGCCTCGGTAGCGACGGGGGAGCCGTCCGACACGACTGGTGGCAAGGAAGACTGTTCGTCGCGCTTGCGCAAGCTCCTCCGCGATCTGGACACCCGACTGGCCGCTTCCGACGACCAGCACCGCCCCATCGGGGAGATCCGCAGCGCTGCGATAGTCGGAAGCGTCGATCTGGCGAACGACGGGCGGTAACGACGCGGCCCAAGATGGGCGCACCGGACAATTCAGGTTGCCGCTTGCGACGATCACGTTCCGCGCCAAAAGCGTGCCGCGTGAGGTAGTCAGTCGATACGCGTCATTCTCGTGCGTGAGTTCGCTGACCGCGGTTCCCGCTTCGATCGGCAGCGCATTGCGCCTGGCAAAGTCCTCGAGGAGAGCGACAAACTGGTCGCGCGTCAGGGCACCGGACGGGTCCAAACCATCGTAGGAATCGCCAGGCATGACTGTCTGCACGTTGGGGGTATTCATCCGAAAGGAATCCCATCGCTGTGTACGCCACGTCTCTCCTATGCGGCCTCGCTCCAATACGCTATGGCGCATCCCTCTTCGTGCGAGCCAATAGCTGACGCCGAGGCCCGCCCAGCCGGCCCCGACGACGACAGCATCGAGTACATCGGCACTATCATCCACTTGCCACGGTGATCTCATGATCGGCAGCCCCCAAGCCATCCCCGCGCGGCATTAAGCCTTGTTCCCGGCAGTGAGTCCAGCGTGGTGGTTCTCCACACGACTGGCCGAGCAGACTCCGATCGGTAGCCCTGGACACCACGGAAATTGTGCCACGATGCTTTCGCCAGATCGGAAGAGCAACTTGCCTGATTCGAAGCAAATCACTCGCCGGCGCGGTGACGCGGCGCGTGCTTGCGAGCCTTGCACAACTAGGACGAACGGACGAGGCTCATCAGGAAGGCGAGCTGTTCATGGCGAGCAATCACATTTCACAATCAGCCATTGGGTCGCTTTACAGCCCTTTCGAGATCAGGCCACGTGTGAACCATTTCGTCGACGGATATCGCAAAGCAAGCCTGCCAGATTGAACGAGAGGTGAGCGTCCTCCATGCGATAGAAGACTTCCAAATCGCAGCGAAAGGTTTTCGGATCCTAATTCACGCATCGACGAATTCATTCAATCGCCACCAGTTGAGGAAAGACCGCGGCCCCTTTAGTCTATCCCACGTTCTTTCCTAGAGTTTAATTTCAGCCCTCCAGAATGCTCGCCATCCTAACCAGATCTGCAACTGAGGATGCGTGCATTTTCCGCATCATGTGGCCGCGATGAAGCTTCACTGTGGCCTCGGCGAGTTGAACCTCAGCGGCGATCTGCTTGTTCAGCTTCCCGGCAACAACCAAAGTCATAATCTGCCGCTCGCGGTCGGTGAGTTTGGAATACCTCAGGCGCACTGCTGCCGTTTGATTTGCATCTTCCCGTCGGGCGCTATCACTTGCCAAAGCGCGGTTCACGGCTTCGAGCAACTCCTGTTCGCGTACTGGCTTGGTAAGGACATCGATTGCTCCGGCCTTCATGGCGCGGACCGCCATCGCCACGTCGACATGAGCACTGATCAGCACAACAGACCTGGGGTGTCGGCTTTTCGCGAGCACCTCTTGGAACTCCAGTCCGCTTTGACCCGGCAGGCGAATATCCAGAACAATGCAGCCAGCCCGATCCGGATCATCCGCAGCAAGAAACTCTGCCACCGAACCATGGGTTTCGGCGGTCAATTCGACAGATTCAAAAAGCCCTCTCAGAGCTTCGCGGACACTTTCGTCATCATCGATGATGATGACGGTCGGCCGGCCTCTTTTGCGATCATCCATCATAATACGCCTGTATCCTCCGCCCTTGGCAAGGTGAATGAGAACACTGCTCCTCCCCCATTTTCCGCCTCTGAAGCCCAGATCCGGCCACCATGCGCTTCGACGATGGAGCGGCAAATCGACAAGCCCATTCCGATACCATCGGCCTTCGTGCTGTAGAATGCTTCGAAAATCCGATCCAACTCGCCGACCGGTACCCCACGGCCTGTATCCGAGATACTCACGATTACACGCTGTTTCTGAACCGCACATCTGATGGCGATGCGCTTTGCCCTTGGCGAAGCTGTCATCGCTTCAGCGCTGTTCATGACCAGGTTGAGAACAACCTGTTGCAGTTGCGTCCGGTCTCCTACGACTTCGATAGGCAATCCCCCCATATCGAGGCCGACCTCTACCTCACGCCTTTGCAGTTCGCCCGTCAAAAGACTCAACACCTCATGCAGGGCACCTTGTAAATCCGTCTGCTCCATTCGCGCTGGTGATTTCTGAGCCATTGCGCGGATGCTCGTGATAATATCGCCCGCGCGATGTCCGTCCCGAACAACCCTTTCGGCGGCCATCCGCGCCTGCTCCAGATCAGTGTGGCCCGGTTGCAGCCAGCGAAGACATGTGCCAGCATTCGTGACGATTGCCGTCAGCGGCTGGTTGACTTCATGGGCAATCGAAACGGCAAGCTCCCCTGTGGCCGTCATCCGCGTCACGTGCGCGAGGTCACTCTGGCTCTGCCGCAGGGACTCTTCAGCCCGCTTGCGATCCTCGATATCAACGACGACGCCGTACCATCTCACAACATTTCCGTCTGCATCCAACAGCGGGCTTTGTCGCAAGTTGAACCATCGATATTCGCCATCGGCGCGTCTGATACGAGCATCGACCGGGCGACTTATTTTCGAAGCAACAATCTCGTCCCATGCCGCACGCATCGGCTCGACGTCATCAGGATGAAACATGCGATAGAAGCCGAAGCCGACAATTTCATCAAAAGGCAGACCGACATAATCGATCAAGTTGCGATTGAAATATTCAAGCCGTCCATCCTGGGTGCAGGACCAAGCCATCGCGGGTATGGTGTTGATGATGAGATTCAGCTTATGCTCACTTTCCCTGAGCGCAGCTTCGCTGTCCCGGAGGGCAATCTCCGCACGTTGTAGGTCTTCGATATCGATATTGCAGCCGAACCAACGCACGACGCCGTTGGCATCAACCAGCTTGCGGCCCGCGAAATAGAACCAGCGGTAGTTGCCGTCGGCTCCGCGGATGCGTCCCTTCAGAACGGTGTGGTCGGAATGCTCAAGGTCTCTCTTCCAGATGTCCACCATGCTCGGGATATCGTCAGGATGATATAAGTCCAGAAAGCCCCATTCGAGGATTTGATCAGCAGGGCGACCTGCGTAATCCAACCAGCTCTTATTGACAAAATCGGCGCTGCCATCCGGTCTTGCTGACCATACGAGAACCGGAAGCGAATTGATAATCAGGCTGAGGTTCTCTTCGCTGGCCGCAAGTGCAGTCTTGGTTTCCTTCAATGCGTTTTCGGCCTGCTTGCGGTCTTCGATATCCAGGACAACGCCATACCATCTCGTGACATTTCCTTTGGCGTCGAGCCGAGGTTTCTGCCGAAGCGTGCACCAGCGATATTGGCCATCTACGCGCTTGAGCCTGCCCACGACCTCTCTGGCAGTCTTCGAGGCCATAATAGCATGCCATTCAGAAGCGAGATGTGCCGTGTCGTCAGGGTGAAACAGCTTGTAGAAGCCCTCTCCGGAAATTTCCTCAAGCGGCGCACCGATAAATTCGAGAAAATGCTGGTTGGCAAAATCCAGCATGCCTTCCGAGGTTGCTGACCACACCATGGCGGGAATCAGGTCGATAATGGGATCGGTTTCCGGCTCTCGTTCCACAACCCTCTCCGTTCAGAGTTCGGGACGACTTCGTGTCAGGAAATGTAGAAGGATGGTCAATCGTCCGCCGGAAATAGTTACGGGATTTCTGCGGGTTGCGTAAGGACAAATCAATAGACGAAGGTCTAGGACGGCAATGCCATTGTCTAGTTGCGAGTGACCTAGATCGCAATTGAGAGCAGTTGAAAACCAGCCTACTCCTATCCATCGAGGCGCTTAATGAACGACGACGACGGCCGGTCCGCCGGCGCGTTCATACCCAAGATTTACGTGCATCGAATTCCACACAACTGACACTTCCGACCTGGGGCTGTCGCCTCCGCTACGTTGTTTATCGCGACCGCGCTTGCTCGGCCAAAACGGCAAAATTCAAAACCAATTTTCGTCTCATCTCGACTTATGGGGAGATTATCATGCGTAGCTTGATTATGTGCCTGATGCTGGCGACCGCCAGCATGACTGCCGCAACAGTTGTGTCCGCGTGTCCCGCGCAGGCCACGACAGATGTTCGCGAGGCTCCGGTTCCCATCCACTACCGAACTGCAAAGATCGATGGCCTCGATATCTTCTACCGGGAAGCCGGTCCGGCCGACGCTCCGGTCGTGCTTCTGCTCCACGGCTTTCCCACATCTTCTCATATGTTCCGGAATCTGATTCCGCTTCTTGCAAACCGGTACCATGTCATCGCGCCGGATTATCCGGGTTACGGGCAAAGCGCCGCTCCCGATCGCAGTGCGTATGCCTATACGTTTGCCGCAGCAGCCGATATCGTCGACAAGCTGATGGTTCGTCTGGAGGCCAAGAGCTACGCGATGTACGTCATGGATTATGGCGCGCCCGTCGGCTATCGCCTGGCGCTGAAGCATCCGGAACGGGTCAGCGGTCTGATCATTCAGAACGGCAATGCCTATGATGAAGGACTGAAGGAATTCTGGGATCCCATCAAGATCTACTGGTCCGATGGATCAGCAAAGAGCCGCGAAGCTCTCTCCGGCCTGCTCACGTTCGAAACCACCAAGTTCCAGTACACCGACGGCATGGAAGACGTGTCGCGCATCAGCCCGGACAACTGGGTTCACGACCAAGCCCTTCTGGATCGCCCTGGGAACAAGAACATCCAGCTCGATATGCTGTATGATTACCGAACCAACGTGCCGCTATACCCTGACTTCCAACGGTTCTTTCGTGAGCGCAAGCCACCCACGCTCATCGTCTGGGGCAAGAACGATTTTATCTTTCCCGAGGCAGGCGCTCATCCTTACCTCAAGGATCTGCCGGATGCAGAAATCCATATCCTGAACTCGGGCCATTTCCTGCTCGAAGAAAAGCTGGATGTCGCTGCTCCCCTAATCAACGACTTCCTGGATCGCAACGTCGCCAAGAAGTGACTAGCCATGGTCGCCGGCGGTGTGACCGAAGCTCCGCCAAATCGAGGTCGCACCGCTGAATAGCGGATACTATATTTCGAACTTGGGAGCTCACCCCATGCCTTACCATTTTTTGGAAGTTGCAATCACTCCGAATGTGCGGCGGGCCCAAGCTGAAATGGGTGCTGATCAGATATGGTTAGGCGAGCACCATTGCGCGTCTGATAGTCTCACCGAGAGTGAACTTGCCTTCATAGCGGCACGAGACAGCTTCTATATCGCCTCTGTGTCGGAAACCGACTGGCCCTATGTCCAGCATCGCGGTGGGCCGCAGGGCTTTCTTAAAGCGGTCGACAACAAGACGCTGGCTTTCGCCGACTACCGGGGTAACCGCCAATATATCAGCACTGGCAACTTTGTCGCAAACGACCGGGCCTGTCTGTTTTTAGTCGATTATCCGCGGCGCGCCCGTCTCAAGATCTATATGCATGTCGAGAAGCTGGCACTCGATACCGACCCGGCACTAACCGACCTTGTTTTCGATGCGGGCTACCGGGCGAAGACCGAGCGGATATTACGGCTACGCCTGGAGGCCTTCGACTGGAATTGCCCTCAGCACATCACTCCCCGCTACACCGAAGGCGAGGTGGAGAAAGCGGTGACCCCGTTGCGCGAGCGTTTGGGTCAACTGGAATCGGAAAATACAAAGCTGCGTGCCCGGCTCGCCGCCGCCTTGGGAGTAAAATAATGGACGCCACAAGACCACCTTTGCCTCGATTTGCGGATCCTTGCCGCGGATCGACGCTTCCACTGGCCGCTTGGCCGGCGACCGGATGAACACCCTGCCTCAGCGATTCAAACGGGACCTGCCGAATGCCGAGATTCGCTTCGTCGATACAGGGCATTTTGCACTAGAGACGCATGCCTTTGAGGTCGCCACTGCAATCGTAAATTTCCTTACCTAGCTGCCGTTGCAGTAGCCGGCGTTCGTCCCCAGCAAGGCCAAGCCGCGATGCCTCCTCGCTCTCTTATGGAACTTTTCAAGGACACTGCCATGGATCGTCTAATAGGCTCGCGCCAACTTGTGCTCGAGGAAGATATCATTGAGGTGAGAGCATTTATTGACCTGTTCATGATCGCACCGCAGACGGTCGTGGACGAGGCTAAGTTTTGTTGCATGCAGCTGGGTGCAGGTTGCGCAATATCGCTACCCGCAGCGCCCGCAATCGGTCTCAACCGCATTCTTGGTCTTGCCGCACTCGATGACGTCGGAAAGGCCTACGAATGGATGACCAAAAAGACAGGCCGCCGCTATTTGCAAATGAACACCGACGTCGTTCCTCTTCAGGTACTCGATTGGATAAGGACACGAGGCCTGTTTCCTGAGGGGAACGGATGGGCAAAGCTGCGACGAGCAGCTCCAGCCGCTCCGCTCGCCCACGCTGGAGAAGTCACCACCAGAGAGGTAAATATAGACGAAGCCGAAATTTTCGGTTCGATGATGTGTGCCGGATTTAACTTTCCAGAAAAGCTGATACCGCTCTGGTCTGCAATCGTCGGGAAAGAAGGTTGGACTTGCTTTTTCGCTAAGCTAGGCGGCAAGCCGATAGCGACAGGTGCGATGTACGCGTCAGGCAACTTTGCATGGCTCGGCGGCGGCGCGACAGTTCCCGAGTTTCGTAATCGCGGCGCGCAGAAGGCTCTTATTGCTGCGCGTCTAAATCATGGCGCCCGTCAGGGCGTCCAGACATTCGTCGTCGAAACCGCCCAGCCGTCGGCCCAAGAGCCGAACATCTCTCACGCGAATCTCATCGCAACCGGATTTGAACAGATCTACTCGAGAGTTAACTACCGATTTACGGATGCTTCATAAGATGCGTCAAGCACCATGGCTCTGAGCCTCGAGTTGCTGCTTTCTTTCAAGTTGTCGTGCTTGGCCCACGAGCGCTTCGAGCGGTCGCCGTTGCCGTAACTTCGGTCTCCGACCGCGATCGCCGTCTGAGTGTCCGCAGGATTAGAAGCAGTTGCCACTACAGCCTGCACAAATCGCCTGCCGCCGACCGGAGTTGTCCCGCCAACTGTGCAGCAAGTCTGGCGATCACATCAGGTAGGAAACCTCCTTTTCGAAGAACCTGGAGTTTTTTGCATCGGCGATCTTTTAGCCGGCGGGCCTTTGCCTTGCGCATCCGAAGTCCATATTTGCCTGCAATTAGATCCTAAGATCGTGTACTGTGCCAGACGTCGAAATCGAGGGTCAGCGGACATGGAGGAGGAGGGCTTGGCTGAGATCTCAGCCTGGTATGTTCGCTTCGCCGATGAAGAAGCCCTCGGCCGTTCGCCGCTCTATGAGGCGTTAGCTCGTGCGGTTGCTGCAGACCGTGAGACCCTCAGCTTCCTATCGACCCTGCCGGACATGAAAAGGCAACCGAACCTTCTGCTTGCGGCGGTGCGTCACCTGTTCGGCACGCCGACGGGCTGGACCGAGTTCCGACGGGTGCTCCTGGCCCATCCCGACGCTGTTCGTTCGCTGATGCTCGAGCGTTCGACACAAACCAACGAACCAGGAAGGTGCGCTTCGCTGCTTCCCGTCCTAGCGCGATTGCCACAGCCGCTGGCGCTCCTCGAAGTCGGGACCTCCGCAGGGCTCTGCCTCATGCCCGACCTCTATGGCTACGACTACGGCCACAAGGCGATCCGCGCACCCGTGATGGCCTTGGAGCCGCCCGTGTTCCGTTGCTCCGCCAGCGAGATGACCCCATTGCCGGCGGCCGCACCACATGTCGTCTGGCGAGCGGGGTTGGACCTGAGTCCGATCGATGCTTCAGATCCTGCGCAAGTCGCATGGCTTAAGACGCTGGTCTGGCCAGAGCAGACGGAACGGCTTGCCAATCTGCAGGCCGCCGTGAAAATCGCCGCCACGGTCAGGCCACGGATCGTGAAGGGTGACCTGCGCGGGAGCGAGTTCGTTCGGCTCTGCAGCGAAGCTCCAAAGGACGCCACCCTTGTCGTCTTTCACACGGCCGTTCTCGACTACATCTCCGACCTCGCAGACAGAGAGGCCTTCGCCGAACAGGCGATGCGTCTCGCTCCGTATTGGGTATCGAACGAGTTCCCCCGCGCATTCCCGTCCATCGCCACGCGAGCAGGAACAAGCTGGCCACCCGGGCGCTTCCTCCTATCTGTGAACCGCTCTCCTGTAGCCTGGACCGACCCGCATGGTGCTTCGCTCACATGGATCGCGGACGAGCTCAAGGGCCCGGCCGATGCAGAGCATTTGCGCTAAAGCTTGCTCAGGGCGGGCCCTCCCGAATGACCGGAACGTTCGGCCTCGCCTTTGATTGCAGACATTAGCCAAAAATCCGGGAGCACGCCAAGAAGCAGAAATCGCATGAGCTTGATCTCTGCTATGGAACTTCGGCATAGCGGATGATGCTCTGATTTTGTACGTTGGCAACTAATTCATCAGAACGAGACAAAAATCGGCGGAGCAAAGGTGAGGAATTTGAATCGTTGTATCCTAAGGTGAGATCAATTGTCGGAGGCACACCCTCTAGTGCTCTAGCAACGACATTTGGCGTCAGCATATTTTGCGCATAAAGCGGAATAAGCGTTATTCCACCGGTAGACACGACGAGCGACATTGCTGAAGGTAGGCCGTCACCCTCGTACTCTGCCTTGAGGGTGATCCCAATGTTCGACGCGTAGTCTTGGATCACAGATTGCAATACGGGAGAAATTCTGGCCGAACTGACGTAAGTTTCGCGGGCAAGGTCCTGCGGTCGGATCTTTTTGCGCGACGTCAAGCGATGGTCCGCCGGCAGTACGGCGATCAGTGGCTCCTTGGCTAAAAACTTGAAGGACACACCAACACTCTGCGTCTCGGGGCGAAGGAAAGCGACGTCCAGCTTGCCTCGCATCAGCGCCAGAGCAAGGTCCGGGGAAGACTGACTGGACAGTATGATTTCAACCTCCGGCGCTTCCTCACGAATAATGCGCAATGCATGCGGTAGCCACACGACCTCTTGTCCTGCGAGAAAACCGATAACGAACGACTGCTTTTCCGGCCGTTCTGCCCGCCGAGCCCCTTCCGCAGCCGCCTCGACTTGCAATAACGCCAGCCGCGCGTGATCAAGAAACACTTTACCGGCGGCGGTAAGCGTCACGCCGCGCGGCTGCCGTTCCAGCAGTTTTACACCGATTTCGGTTTCCAGATCGCGAATTTGCCTGCTGAGTGAGGGCTGGGAAGTGTGTAGCCGCCGCTCGGCTGCGGTCAGTAAGCTTCCCTCCTCGGCAACAGCAACAAAATAGCGCAAATGCCTCAGTTCCATTGGGTCCTCGCTATACCTTTAAGGCATAGCTCGAACGTACAAGGTATTTGTCTTTGATAGAAGGAGATTTAATTAACGTCGCAATTTTGGGATATAATCGAACGCGCCTCACCGGAGGTATTTCGCAATCAACTGTGTCCAAAAAGGAATGTTCAACAGGGCAGATGGAGCGACTCGATGCCTACAATCACTACCACGGACGGCGTAAATATCTTCTACAAGGACTGGGGCTCAGGCCAGCCGATCGTTTTCAGCCACGGCTGGCCGCTGTCGGCGGACGACTGGGACGCCCAGATGACCTTCTTCCTTCGCCAGGGCTACCGGGTGATCGCCCACGACCGGCGCGGCCACGGCCGGTCCGACCAGCCCGGCACCGGCAACGACATGGACCACTGGGTTGCCGACCTCGCGGCCCTGACCGAGCACCTCAACCTGCGTGACGCGATCCACATCGGCCACTCCACAGGTGGCGGTGAGGTGGCTCGCTATGTCGCCCGCCACCCGGAACGCGTCGCGAAGGCGGTACTGGTCGCTTCCCTGACGCCGAACATGTACCGGAGCGAGGAAAACCCGTCCGGTCAGCCGCCCGAGTGGTTCGAAGCGATCCGCGCGGGCGTGCTGGGCAACCGGTCGCAGTTCTTCCGGTTCGTGCCTGAGAACGCGTTCTACGGTTACAACCTCGACGGGGCAGAGCCTTCGGAGGCGATCATTGCGAACTGGTGGCGCCAGGGCATGGCCGGTGGTGCCCTGGCTCACTACGCGACTGTCGACTCTTGGCTGGAAGATTATACCGAAGACCTCAAGAAGATCACCGTGCCGGTGCTAGTGATGCATGGTGAGGCCGATCAAGTCGTCCCCTTTGCAAGTTCCGTGCCGCGTGCGGTTGACCTGCTCAAGAACGGGTCGCTGAAGACCTATCCGGGCTACCCCCATGGCATGCTGACCACACATGCGGATGTCCTCAACCCCGACCTGCTCTCGTTCATCAGGTCTTGACGACATCGACCGGACCGCGCCGTCACCCAACGTCGGCCGGAGGATCTGTCACCCGGCAATGCCGGGTGACACCTGTCGCCATCGACATGCCAGCATGGCCGGCGTTGCTGTCGTCTTTGAGTTTTATGGCGCCCAGCTCGCTGGCAGCTTTTTGGACACTGACCATAGTGTCTGAACGGCTGAAATCGGGGCGCAAAGCTGTTATTGCCCGAGGCACCTTGGTCTAAAAGGGAACAGATTTCCGCGAGACTACGGCATCTCTATCGAAGCCATGGATTAACAACTTTCAATCCAACGGCTTCGAAGGGGCTTGTATCGCGTGTTGTCACCAAAAGGCGGCTGCTGTGGCTGCAATATATCGATCCGCCTTAGCGATAGCCTTTCCGGATACTCGAGCGCGCGCCATCAGTTCTGAGTAAAACTGCGACGTTGCGAGATCGAAGGGGAGGATGCGCTCGGCAAAATGCGGAGCACTTCACCTTCGAGTCGATCGTGAAGAATGGTTTGCCGTTTGCCCGGGGGCATGGCTGCGATCTACTGCCGAAGTGCGCTCGGCCGCATGTGACTTACCTCCTCACCGTTTTTTGCCCGGCATTGCGCTTTTCATAGAATGTAATGAATTCTTCGAACGGGAGGGCTTTCGAGTATAGCCAACCTTGCCCGAACTGAACGCCGGACTGACGCAGGATCGTTTCCTGTTCCGCTGTTTCGATACCTTCCGCGACCATCTTGAGTTTCAGGCTATGGGCCATCTCGATGATATGAGGTGTAACCAGGCTTGTCGCGGCATTCCGACCGATAGCATCGACGAAGGACTTGTCGATCTTGAGCACCGTGATGGGCAAACTCTCAAGCAATGACAGACTGGAGTATCCCGTCCCGAAATCATCGATCGCGATCACATGGCCGGCGTCGCGCGCTTTCGCCAGGGTGGTCCGGGCAATGTCGGCGTGAATGAAGCCGCGCTCCGTCACCTCCAGCCAGACCTGCGACGCTTGCACGTCAGCCGCATGAATCTCGTCGGTGATCAATGTCAGGAACTGACCGCTTTCCAGGTCCTGCGGCGATATGTTGATCGCAACATGCATGTCGCGATGCTCGGCGAGCGCCATT
>Ga0102588_1000495_pt1 | contig 41674 bp, 31 predicted proteins | sample AraplaMF_Col_mMS_FD_76854 | JGI IMG/M metagenome (GOLD analysis project Ga0102588, IMG submission 76854) | Arabidopsis root microbial communities from the University of North Carolina, USA - plate scrape MF_Col_mMS (SPADES assembly) (version 2) | ecosystem: Host-associated > Plants > Roots >...
GAGGGTCGGGGCGGCCGTCAAGCTGCAATGCGCCAGATGGGGCGGCGAACCGGCCCCATCGTAGGAGCGGACCTGGCCGCGACCGCTCTTAGCGAAAGGCAGCAGGCGCTGCGGCCCCTCGCGAAAAGCGGTCGCGGCCGGGTCCGCTCCTACATGCAAGGCGCGGCCTGCCGCGCCTTGCTGGCATAATGGGCGATCTTCGATTTTCCTCACGCGCCCCCCATGACCCAGGCCAGCGAAACCCTCGTCCGCGGCATCCTCGACCGCGTCATCGACCCCCATTCCGGCCAGCCGTTGGGCGCCGCCCTGCGCGCCGTCGGCGTGGACGGCGACCGCGTGTCGGTCGACATCCAGCTCGGGTACCCCGCCGCGGGATACGTCGAGAAGGCGGCTCACGAGGTGCGGGCTGCTCTCGAGGCCCATCCGGCCATCGCCTCGGCCGCCGTTTCCATGGGCTGGCGCGTCCATGCCCATAAGGTGCAGGGCCAGCTTTCCCCGCTGCCCGGCGTCAAGAACATCGTCGCCGTCGCGTCCGGCAAGGGCGGCGTCGGCAAGTCCACGCTGTCGGTGAACCTCGCGCTGGCGCTCGCCGCCGAAGGCGCGAAAGTAGGCATTCTGGACGCCGATATCTACGGCCCGAGCCAGCAGCGCATGCTCGGCCTCAGCGGCAAGCCGGTGTCACCCGACGGCAAGAGCATCGAGCCGATGCGTGCCCACGGCCTGCAGGCCATGTCCATCGGCGTGCTGATCGAGGAAGACACGCCCATGATCTGGCGCGGCCCCATGGTCACCCAGGCCCTGATGCAGCTGCTCAACGACACGCGCTGGGAAGATCTCGATTACCTGGTGATCGACCTGCCGCCGGGCACGGGCGACATCCAGCTGACGCTGTCGCAGAAGGTGCCGGTTTCCGGCGCGGTGATCGTCACCACGCCGCAGGACATCGCGCTGCTGGACGCCCGCAAGGCGCTGGGCATGTTCCGCAAGGTGGAAGTGCCGGTGCTGGGCTTGGTCGAGAACATGGCGACGCACATCTGCACGAACTGCGGCCACGAAGAGCACATCTTCGGCCAGGGCGGCGGCGCGCGCATGGCGGCGGATGCCGGCATCGCCTACCTGGGCGACCTGCCGCTGGACATCCGCATCCGCGAGCAGGCCGACATCGGCAACCCGACCGTGGCCTCGATACCGGATTCCGACCTGACCGCGCGCTATCGCTCGATCGCCCGCCATACCGCGGCGAAGCTGTCGCTGCAGGCGCGCAACAAGGCCATCACGTTCCCCAAGATCGTCATCCAGAACACGTAAGCGCGTGCCGGGTGGCACGTTCGCCGACGTTCCTATACCTTTCCGGCTCCAGCGAGGGAGACAGTAAGTGAGCATCAAGTCCGACAAGTGGATCCGCCGCATGGCCGCGGAGCACGGCATGATCGAGCCGTTCGCGCCTGGCCAGGTCAAGGAGCGCGACGGCCACCGGCTGGTGTCGTACGGCACGTCGAGCTACGGCTACGACGTGCGTTGCGCCGACGAGTTCAAGGTGTTCACGAACATCAATTCGACGATCGTCGACCCGAAGGCGTTCGACGAGCGCAGCTTCGTCGACATCAAGTCGGACGTCTGCATCATTCCGCCCAATTCGTTCGCGCTCGCGCGTACCGTCGAGTACTTCCGCATTCCGCGCAAGGTGCTCACCATCTGCCTCGGCAAGAGCACGTACGCACGCTGCGGCATCATCGTGAACGTGACGCCGCTCGAGCCCGAGTGGGAAGGCCACGTGACGCTCGAGTTCTCGAACACCACGCCGCTGCCCGCGAAAATCTACGCCAACGAGGGCGTGGCGCAGATGCTTTTCCTCGAGTCCGACGAAGAGTGCGAAGTGTCGTACGCCGACCGCGGTGGCAAGTATCAGGGCCAGCGCGGCGTCACACTGCCGAGCACCTGAACGACCCTCCCGTCGCACGCCGCGCGAGACATTCCCGCGCGGTAGACTCGCCCTTTCCCAGGCCTCACCCGATTCACGGAGACACCGCATGATCCGACTTCCCACCCTGATGGCCCGCGCCGCCGCGGCGATCCTCCTCGCCAGCATGCTGGTGCTCGCCGGCTGCCATCGTGGCGCGTCGAAGACCGATGCCGCCGCGTCCACGCAGGGTCAGTTCGACTACACGATCAAGGCTTACAAGAGCGGCCAGTTCCTGGTCGATGGCGCGGTGCTTTCCGCCGCCGATACGGGCAGCCACTTCGCCTACCTGAAGGATCAGGGCAAGCTGCCGAAGACGGTTCTCGTGCTGCCCAGCGACGACTCCAAGATCCGCGACAACCACCTCGGTTTCATGGCGCGCATGCAGCTGGATTACGGCTTCACCGTGTACTACGACAAGAAGGGCGAACTGGTTCGCCTGAACGCCGTGGAAGAGAACGCCCGCCAGCTGGAAGACACCCCGCACAAGGCGGCCCTGCCGGATCGCATGCAGGGCAAGGAAGCATCGAGCGGCGCTTACGACCCGCAGACGCAGCAGTAAGAAAAAGGGCGCCGACGGCGCCCTTTTTTTTTGGCGAGAGCCAGCCTGCTGGCGAATCAGCCTTGCGGCGAGCTCCCTTCGCCAGCAGGCTGGCTCCCACCGAGTCCCGCCAGTCTCTGGCGCACGGCCACGATTCGATGCTCGGCCGCCTCGTCGCTGTACGCCTCTGCCTTACCAAACCCCCACACCGGCCCCGGCCACGCCGCATCGCCCTCCACACGCGCCACCACGTGCACGTGCAGCTGCCGCACGATGTTGCCCAGCGCGCCGATGTTGAGTTTGTCGCAAGGCGCCGTGGCGCGCAGGGCGTCCGCCGCGGTATCCACTTCGCGCCAGAGCAGGGCGCGTTGGTCGACGGAAAGATCGGCGACCTCCACGAGTCCCGCGCGACGCGGCACCAGCACCAGCCACGCGTAACGCGCATCGCGCATCAGCAGCACGCGACACAGGGGCAGGTCGCCGACGACGAATGTGTCGCCGGCGAGTCGCGGATCGAGGTCGAAGCTGCCGCTCACGCCAGTTCGCGGGCGAAGAAGGCCAGCGTGCGTTCCCACGCGAGTTTCGCGCTAGGTTCGTCGTAGCTGGCGCGCACGTCGCAGTTGAAGCCGTGGTCGGCCGGATACACCCAAGTATCCATCTCCGGCTTCAGTTCGCGATGCTTCTCCACCATCTCCGGCGGAATCGAATGATCGCGTTCGCCGAAATGGAAGATGACGTTGGCCTTCGCCGGCTCGGTGAGGAACGGCACATTGCGCGAGCCGTAGTAGCTCGACGACGGCAGGCCGTGACGCAGCGCGGCCAGCAGCGCGACGGTGCCGCCCCAGCAATAGCCGACCGTGCCCACCTTCACCTTGTACTGGTCCGCGAGATACGTCGCCGCCTTCACGGTGTCCTGCGTCGGACGCAGCAGGCCGAGCTCGGAGATGAGCTTCACGCCCTTGTGCATGCCTTCCTGGTCGTAGCCCAGCTCCACGCCCTTCTCGACGGGATCGAACAGGGCGGGCGCGATCGCCACGTAGCCCTCGGCGGCGAACCGGTCGGCCACGCTGCGGATGTGCGCGTTCACGCCGAAGATCTCCTGAATCACCACCACGCCGCCCTTCGGGGTGCCGGAAGGCTCGGCGACGTACGCGTCCATGCTCTCGTGTGGGCGGGAGGTATCGAGGATGAGGGTGCGACCCATGGGAAAACTCCGGGGAGGGGTGGGAAAGTCCGCCAAGATTAACCGCCCGGAGGTGTCGGTAGCGCACAGGCGGCGGCGATCGGGCCCGGAAGGGGGCAAAGGGATCCCCGGCGGCACCCGAAGCACGTCCGCTATGAGCCGCCGGAAACATTAGACTGTAGGTCGGGAGCAGGCGGATAAGGGGGAAGCATGACGGACGACGAATTCGATGCCTTCGTCGCGAAGGTAAGCGAAGAACTGAAATCGAAGCAGGCGGAGCTCACTTCTGCCTACGACCTCGGCGCGATGAAGCGCTGGTGGTTCGAGCAGCAGGGCGCCAGGCTTCAGTTCTTCGACGATAACGACGACCTGGCCGTCGAGGCGGACGTCGTCGGCATTGGAAGCTTCGCCCCCGCGTCCAGCAGCTGGCGATGGGCGTGGAGTAATCCGACGTTCCTGCCGGAGCTCCGCGAGCGAGCGCTCCCTTTGAGGCAACTCAAGCCCATCACCGGATTCGACCTGTTCGGGAATCAGGAGACCTTCTCGATCGCCGATGAAACGATGGCGTGGGAGTTGGCTGCCCTGGCGGTTCACCATCTGGGGGCATTGGGCTGCTACCGGGCGCCATCGTCGGAAGCCGGCGGTCCGACGACGTTTCTTGCCATTTCGGCGCTCAGGCGCGTGGCGGGCCTCGGCTGAGAATCGACTACGGCGCGGCCTCCACCGCGGCTCCCGGGAGCATGAGAACGAGTCCGGATCGCTTTTCGCGGTGAGGCAGCCGCACCGGCTATAATTTCCGGTTTCCCACCCCCGGTACCCACGGCAATGTCCCAGGCCGCTCCCAAAGTCGGTTTCGTCAGCCTCGGCTGTCCGAAAGCGCTCGTCGACTCCGAACGCATCCTCACCCAGCTCAAGGTCGAGGGCTACGAGATCGTGCCGAGCTACGGCGAGGCCGATGCCGTGGTGGTGAACACCTGCGGCTTCATCGACTCCGCGGTGCAGGAGTCGCTCGACGCCATCGGCGAGGCGCTGCACGAGAACGGCAAGGTGATCGTCACGGGCTGCCTCGGCAAGCGTCAGGAACTGATCCGCGACAGCTATCCCGACGTGCTGGCGATCAGCGGTCCGCAGGATTACGCGAGCGTGATGACCGCGGTGCATGCCGCCATTCCGCCGACGCGCAACAAGTTTCTCGACCTCGTGCCCGACACGGGCGTGAAGCTCACGCCGAAGCATTACGCGTACCTCAAGATTTCCGAAGGCTGCAATCACCGCTGCAGCTTCTGCATCATCCCGTCGATGCGCGGCGACCTCGTCAGCCGCCCGGTCGATCAGGTGCTGATGGAGGCCGAGCGTCTGGTGAAGGGTGGCGTGAAGGAGCTGCTCGTCATTTCGCAGGACACCAGCGCCTACGGCGTCGATGTCCGCTACGCGGAGCGCGAGTGGCGCGGCAAGGCGTATCGCACGCGCATGACCGAGCTCTGCGAGGGTCTGTCCGAGCTCGGCGCGTGGACGCGCCTGCACTACGTGTACCCGTACCCGCACGTCGACGAGATCATGCCGCTGATGGCCGACGGCAAGATCCTTCCGTACCTCGACATCCCGTTCCAGCATGCCAGCCCGCGCATCCTCAAGCTGATGAAGCGTCCGGGCAACGTGGAGAAGACGCTCGAGCGCGTGCAGAACTGGCGTCGCCAGGTGCCGGATCTCACCATCCGCAGCACCTTCATCGTCGGTTTCCCGGGCGAAACGAACGACGAGTTCCAGGAGCTGCTCGACTTCCTGCGCGAGGCGGAGCTCGATCGCGTCGGCGCGTTCGCCTATTCGCCGGTGGACGGCGCGAAGGCGAACGACCTGCCGGGTCAGATCGACGAGGAACTCAAGGAAGATCGTCTCGAACAGTTCATGGCGGTGCAGGCGGAAATCTCCGCGGCGAAGCTGCAGCGCAAGGTCGGTCGCACGATCAAGGTGCTGGTCGACGAGATCGACGCCGATGGTGCGTGGGGTCGCTCGAGCGCCGATGCGCCGGAAATCGACGGCGCCGTTCGCATCGACGACGGCCAGCTGCTGAAGCCGGGCCAGTTCGTCGACGTGCTGGTCGAAGAAGCCGACGCGCACGATCTGTACGGCCGTCTGGCCTGACCCCATGCGCTACGTGGCGCCCACGCGCGACACGCTGGATCGACGCGTGCTCGCGTCGCCGCCACTGTCGCACTGGTCCGGCTACGCCGCCTTCGTCGAAGGCGAGCGCTGGCCGCACATCGACGCGCTCAATGCGCTATGGCCCGCCGGGGCGGGCCAGCGATTCGTCGCGCAGGACAAGGCATTGCTCGCCGACGGCCTGCATTACGAGGAGCGCATCGCGCGCCTCGGCGCCATCGCCACGCGCGAGGAAAACTGGCACGACCTCTTCAACGCGTTCGTCTGGCTTCGCCACGGCGCGATCAAGCGGGCGCTTAACGCGCGGCAGGTTGCCGAGATTGCCGTGATGGGGCCACGCGAGCGATCGCGCCCGCAGTGCGCGCTCACGCATTTCGACGAAGCCGGCATGATCGTTCGCCTGCGCGATCCCGCCATGCTCGCCGCGTGGGACGCGCACGACTGGCACGGGCTGTTCTGGACACATCGCGACGTGTGGCTGTCGGGCGAGGCGCACGTCGAGGTGTTCGGGCATGCGTTGCTCGAACACGCGCTCACACCGGGCAAGCTGCTCGTGGGCAAGGCGCTCGTGGTGATGGGCGAGGGCGATCCGCTGGCGCGTTGCGCCGGGGCGATCGCCTCCGGCGAAGTGCTCGACGATCCGCTGGAACTGCGTCCGTTACCGGTGTCGGGCGTGCCGGGGTGGCATCCGGAAACGGGCGACGAGGCGTTTTACTCTACGGCGCCGTGTTTTCAGCCGCTGCGGGCGGGGCGCACGTATCCGCTGCCTCTGGCTCCGCTGTCGTAGGAGCGCGCCTGCGCGCGACAGCCGTTGAGGCCGTGAGCAACAGGCCCTGATGCTCTTCGCGAAAAGATGTCGCGCGCAGGCGCGCTCCTACGGTCACGCCAGGCGGGCTCGCCTCACACCAACCCGTGATCGCGCACGTAGTCGCCCAGCAGGCTGTCGTGGTCGACGCCCAGCTTACGCATCGCATCGCGCTTCTGGCGGCTGATGGTCTTCACCGATTTGCCTTCGCTCTCGGCGATCTGCTGCAGCGAACGTCCGGCCACGAACTGGCGGATCACCTCGGTTTCGCGCGGTGACAGCGCGGCGCCGGGCATCGCCTCGGACACCTCGTCGGCCTCGTTGAGGATATCGAGCAGGGTCTCGCTGAGGTAGGTTTCGCCGGCGGCGACTGCGCGGGCGGCGGTGGCCAGTTCGTCCATCGGGGCGCGCTTGTCGACGATGCCGAGCACGCCGCGGTTGAGCATGGACTGCAGCGCGGCGGGCCGGTTGATCATCGTCAGCACCACGACGGCGATACCCGGATACTGTTTGACGATGGTGTCGAGGAGGGCGAATCCGTCATCCTGCCGATCGCTCGGCATGAGAAAATCCGTAATGACGACGTCGCATTCGCGATCCGCCAGTAGGGCCAGCAGCTCGTCCGTGGCCCGGGCTTTGCCCACGACCTCGACGTTGGCGTTCTCCAGCGCCAGCGCGCCGCCGACGAGGACCAGCGGATGGTCGTCGGCCAGAATGACCCTGAGTGCCTTGGATGGCATGCGTCGTGTTCTCCTGCTTTCGTTGCGGTCGAGCGTACAGGCCCCGATTATGCCCACCAAGCCTTCCCTGACGAAGCCCACGACGTGATCCGACGCCTGCTGCTGTTAATCCTGATCCTGCTGGCGCTCCCCGTCGCTGCCGCGCCTGAGACGCCACGGTCCCGCCAGGACGCCGAATGGCTACGTCGCCACCCGGTGCTGACCGTCGGCGCCTACCGCGAGGGCTACCCGCCCTTCGAGGAGCTCCGCGACGGCGAGCTGGAGGGCCTCGGCCCCGACTACCTGCGCCAGATCGCCTCCGACCTCGGCGTGACCCTGCAGACGCGTACGTACGCCTCGTGGCCCGACCTGCTGGCGGCGCTGGCGCGCGGCGAGATCGACGTGGCCACCTCGGTCACGCCGCTCGAAGCCGGCATGCCGGGCATCCGCGTCGGCGCCACCTACTTCGAATCGCTGCCGGCACTCGTGGAGCGGACGGACGCGCCCGTGATCCATCGGCCGGGCGATCTGCGCGGCAAGCGCCTTGCCGTGCATGCGGGCTACTTCGACATGACGGCGCTGCGGCGGGAATTGCCGGAATCGACCATCGTCGAGACCTCGTCGACCGCCGACGCCCTGGAGAAGGTGCGCTCGGGCGGCGTGACGGCCTACCTCGACAACCCGTTCTCCGCCCGCGAGTTCGTGTCGCGCCTCGGGCTGGAACACGAACTGCGCGTCGGCGCGCCGCTGGCACTTCCGATCAGTGCGCTGGCGTTCGCCGTGCCCGCCGATCGCGCGCCGCTGGGGCATGCCATCGATCACGCACTCGGGGAGCTCACGGCGGCCGATCACGGCCGGCTGCGCGCGCGGTGGGTCGGTCGCGAGATCGCACCCCGCCCGCGCGGCACCGACATTCCGCTCAGCGAAAAGGAAAAGGCGTACCTGAAAGGACTGCCTGCCCTGCGGTTGGGCGTCGACCCGAGCTACGCGCCCTTCAGCCTGCTCTCGGGGCAAGGCGAAGCCGAGGGCCTGGCGCTCGACTATGTGCGCGAGATCGCCGCCGAGCTCGGCCTGCGGCTGACCCAGGTCACCAGCGAGAACTGGGCGGGTACCGTCGCGCGCGTGCGCCACGGCGACGTCGACCTCGTCGCCGCGATCAACAACCCGCAGAGCGCGACGTTCCCGTTCCTCGAACCCAGCGTTCCGTACCTCGATTTCCCCATCATGATCGTGACGCGCGAAGGCGCCCCGACGATCGCGGGGCGCGAGGACCTCGCCGGCAAGCGCGTGCTGGGCAACGTCACCCGCGAACCCATCCGGCGCCTGCTCGCGCGCATTCCCGGCGCGACGGTCATACCCGTCGACACGGAATTCGAAGGCATGCGCCGGCTGGCGGCGGGCGAGGGCGATGCTTTCGTGGGTAACCTCGCGTCCGTCGACTATCACATCCGCGAAGCCTTCCTCGGCCAGCTCAAGGTGGCCGCGCCGACGGGCGAGAGCGAGGCGATCGCGATCGGCGTACGCAGCGACCTCGCGCCGCTGGTTCCGCTGATCAACCGCGTACTGGTGAACCTGTCGACGCATCGCCAGCAGGAAATCCGCAACACGTGGTTCGCGGCGCATTACGTCGTCGGCCCGACCTGGCGCGAGATCGCCGGGCGGATCCTGCCCTTCGTGCTGGTGCTGCTCATCTCGCTGATCGCGATCAGCTACGCGTATCTCAACCTGCGCCGCGAGACGCGCCGCCGTGAACGCACCGAACGGCGTCTCGCCGAAGTCACCGCGCACGTGCCGGCGGTGGTGTACGAAGCGGTGCGCGGCACCGATGGGGCCTACGCGATGACCTACGTTGGCGGCGACCCGTTGAGCATCCTCGGCATCGAACCGGGCACGTTGCTGGCGGGCGATGCCACCATGCTTGCCCCCGTGCCGGTCGAGGATCGCGAGCGCTTGCGCGATGCGTTCGAGCGGTCGGCGCGCGAACTGACGCCGTTGCATGTCACCGTACGAGCGCAGGTCGGCGAGCGCATCCGCTACATCAGCTCCGACGCCGTGCCGCTCGCCGCGGCCGACGGCAGCGTGCGCTGGAACGGCTATTGGGTAGACGTCACGGCGCAGGAACTCGCGGCGCGCGGCGTCGCGCACGCGCGCGACGAGGCGGAGGCGGCCACGCGCGCGAAGAGCGACTTCCTCGCCACCATCAGCCACGAAATCCGCACACCCATGAACGGCGTGATCGGCCTGCTCGACGTGCTCGAACGCACCCCGCTGGATCACCGCCAGCGCAAGATGGTGTCGACGATCGAACACTCCGCCGAAGCGCTGCTGCACATCCTCGACGACGTGCTCGACTTCTCGAAGATCGAGGCGGGGCATCTCGAACTCGACCCGCAGCCTGCCGACCCGCGTGCGATCGTCGAAGGCGCGGTCGCGATCATGGAGGCGCAGGCCGAGGCCAAGGGCCTCGTGCTTCGCACGCATGTCGACGCCGCGCTCGCGGCCGCGGTGATCGTCGACGACGGGCGCCTGCGGCAGGTGCTGCTCAACCTGCTGGGCAATGCGATCAAGTTCACGGCGAGCGGCGAGGTTCGCGTGGAGGTTCGCGTGGACGACGAGCACGGCAACCGCCAGCGCCTGCGCATCGTCGTGGCGGACACGGGCATCGGCATCCATGCGGCGAAGCTGCGCCACGTGTTCGCGCCCTTCAGTCAGGCGGAATCCTCCACGACGCGGCGCTTCGGCGGCACGGGTCTCGGACTCAGCATCGCCCGCCGACTGATCGAGCGCATGGGGGGGCACATCGCGATCGAAAGCGAGCCCGGGCAGGGCACGGCGGTCACGCTCACGCTGGAGCTCCCGCTGGCCGACCCCGCGACGGTGCCACGCGTCGCCGAACCGGAGGCGTTTCGTGTCGGACATGCCGCGCGTCGCGATGCGCGCATCCTTCTCGCCGAAGATCATCCCGTGAACCAGGAGCTGGTGCGCGTGCAACTGGGTATGCGCGGCTACGTCTGCGATATCGTGGACGACGGCGTCGCCGCGCTCGAGGCGATCGACGCGGCACGCTACGACCTGCTGCTCGTCGACTGCCACATGCCGCGCATGGACGGCTACGAGGTGGCGCGCGAAGTGCGCCGGCGCGAGGCCGGTTCGGGGCGGCGCATGCCCATCGTCGCCATGACCGCCGATGCGCGCGCCGACCAGCGCGATGTCTGCCTCGCCGCGGGCATGGACGATCTGCTGCGCAAACCCATCCGCCTCGAGGCCTTCCACGAAGCGCTCGATCGCTGGCTAGCGCCCGACGACGACGATGTGCCGGCCGTCGACATGGATCGCCTGCGCCGCGCGTTCGGTTCGGACGAAAACGTCGCGAGCGTGATCCGCGCCGGTGTCGAGGCGACGCGCGAGGCGCTTGCGCGACTGCCAGCGGTGCTCGACCGCGCGGACGCTACCGAGATCGCCGGCTGGATCCATCACATCCTTGGCGGCGTGAACGTGTTTGGCCATTCGGACGTCGGCGAACGCGGCGACCGGATGGAACGGGCATTGCGCGAGGGTGGCGCGGTGGATGTCGGTGCGGTGGAAGCGTTCGGGGTGGACGTCGCCGGGTTCAGCGATGGGCTGGAGAAACTGACTTCGAAGCTTTCGGCGACGGTGTCGTAAACCCGTTCGCGCGCCAGCGCGCTTCCCACAGGTGCCCCGGCGCCGTGCGTGGGAAGCGCGCTGGCGCGCGAAGGGTGCTTGCCTCAGTCGTAATCCACCGCCACGATCGCGAAGCGCGTCTTGCCACCCGGTAGCTCCGCGTCGAACTCGTCGTCCACGCGCTTCTTCAGCACCGCGCGGGCCATCGGCGAGTCGATGCTGATCCAGCCTTTGCGTGCGTCGGTCTCGTCGGGCCCGACGATGCGATAGCGCACCGACTCGCCGGACTCCACGTTCTCCAGCTCCATGGTGGCACCGAAGAACACCGCGTCGCGTTGCGACGGCGCGGCTTCGACCACCTTGAGCACCGGAATGCGCTTGCTGAGATAGCGCGCGCGACGGTCGATCTCGCCGAGCTGCTTCTTGCGGTACGTGTATTCCGCATTCTCGGAGCGATCGCCTTCGGCGGCCGCCGCCGCGAGGGCTTTCACCACGTCTGGCCGCACCGTATGCCAGAGGTGATCGAGCTCGGCCTTCAGCCGCTCGAAACCGTCGCGGGTGATGATGGCCGTGGACGACGGTGCCGGTGGTCGCCAGCGGCTCATCGGGTCACCGGCCGCGCCGCGTCGATCGCGGTCAGAAACGCCTCGATGTCGATGCGCAGCGGATGGTCGGGACGCTCCGCCAGGAGGCGCTTCGCGACAGACCTCGCTTCATCGTGCTGCCCGAGGCGCTCGTGCATGCGCGCGGCCAGCAGGCCGTAATGAGGTGCACCCATGTCGCGCGGCCAGGTGCGCGTGTAACCCTCGGCGAGATGCAGCGCGAGGCGCGTCATGCCGCCGTGCGCGGCGGTGTCGGCGAGCGGGCCGCAGGTGATCGGGTCGTCGGGCAGGAACGCCGGGTCGACGCCGATGCAGTCCTGCACCACGCCGAGCGCGCGGCGCGTTTCTCGGGCGGTCACCAGCGCGGCGATCCAGATCTGGCCGTGCACGAGCAGCTCCGGCAGGCGATCCTGCGCGCGCAACAGTTCGCGATACCGCGTGTGCATCGTGGCGGGCGCCAGACCTTCGCGCAGGCGCTCGGTGAGGATGTCGGTGGCGCCAGGCACGTCGTCGCGAGCGATCAGGTCGACGTGCGCGAGCAGCGCCTGATCGTCGTCGGGTTCGACGGCGGCGGCGATGTCGATCGACGCGGGCTGGTAGCCGAGCGTCTCGTGCTTGTGATGGATCAGCGCGCCCATGAGGTGGAAGTTGTACACGGTGAGGTAGTTCGCGACGAGGTAATAACCCAGCGTACCGAAGAACGTCGGTCCGTGGTCCTTCAGCGCGTATTGCGCGGCGGCCTGCAACAGGCTGCTGGCGAGCACCATCGCGAACAGCATCGCGTAGCTGCGCCCGAGCCTGCGAATCGCTTCGAACCACGTGAGCGGGTTGAGCGCGGCGCCCACGCCATCGAACGCGAGCGACATCGTGATCACCGGCAGCACCAACGCGAACAGCAGCGATACCGCGAGGCCCGGAAACCCGAACAGGATGGGGGCCAGCACTGCGATCGCGTTGCCCGTGAGCTGGATCACGATCAACGCGACACTCGTGCCGTCTCCGCCATTCACCGCCGCCTCGGGCGGGTCCGCGTATCCGTCCGCGGTATGCCGGAGGCATTCGAACGAATACGTGTAGAGCGCGACCCAGCCCAGCGCTAGCACCAGCAGTTTCAGGCCCGTGACCGGCAGGAACGCGATCGATTCGAACAGCGTGATCGCGCCGATCGTCCAGATCGCTGCGCCTCGGAGTGGATAGCGCCAGCCGATGAGAATGCGTTCGGCGAACGGGGTGCCTGGGTCGGCGAGTTCGTGACGCGGCATGGTCAGCGCTTTCCGCCGAAGATGCTGCCGAGGATGCCTCGCACGATCCGCTGTCCGGCCTGCGAGCCCGCCGTGCGCACCATGGATTTCGCCATGGTCTCGATCATGCCTTGCCGGCGCCCGGTGCCGAACACCGCGTCGCGCACGACGCCGCCCCAGCCGCCGGTGGCGTTGCCCGCGTCGTCGTCCTTGCGGGCCGTCGTCGCGGGTGGTGCTTCGGTCGCGTTCTTCTCGGCCGCGCGCGCCGCGAGCCGCTCTTCCGCCGACTCGCGATCGATCGCGGTGTCGTACTTGCCACCGACCGGCGAGCGCGAACGGATCGTCTTGCGCTCGTCGTCGGTGATCGCGCCGATGCGACACGTGGGCGTGGACACGAGCACCTTCTGCACGGGCGACGGCACGCCGCCGTCGCCGAGCGTGGAGGCCAGCGCCTCGCCGGTGCCGAGCGTGCCGATGGCTTCCGTCACGTCGAGCTTGGGGTTGCGTGCGAACGTTTCCGCCGCCGCTTTCACCGCTTTCTGGTCGCGCGGCGTGAACGCGCGCAGCGCATGCTGCACGCGATTACCGAGCTGGCCGAGGATCTCGCCAGGCACGTCGTCCGGATTCTGCGAGCAGAAATACACGCCCACGCCCTTCGAGCGGATAAGGCGAACGACCTGTTCCACGCGCTGGCGCAGCGCGGGCGGCGCGTCGTCGAACAGCAGGTGCGCTTCGTCGAAGAAGAACACCATCTTCGGTACGTCGAGGTCGCCTACCTCGGGCAACTGTTCGAACAGTTCCGAGAGCAGCCACAGCAGGAACGTGGAATAAAGGCGCGGCTTCATGATCAACGCATCGGCGGCGAGCACGTTGATGACGCCGCGACCGCTCATGTCCTGGCGCATGAGGTCGGCGAGCTCGAGCGCGGGCTCGCCGAAGAACGCGTCGGCGCCGTCCTGCTCGAGTTTCAGCAGCGCGCGCTGGATCGCCGCGACGCTCTGCCCGCTGATGAGGCCGTAGCGCGCCGAGATGTCCTTCGCGTGTTCGGCCGCGAAGCCGAGCATCGCGCGCAGGTCGCCGAGGTCGAGCAGCAGCAGGCCCTCGTCGTCGGCGACGCGGAAGACCACTTCCATCACGCCTTCCTGCGTGTCGTTGAGCTCCATGATGCGCGAGAGCAGGGTGGGGCCCATCTCCGACACGGTGGCCCGCACCGGGTGCCCCGAGGTGCCGTAGATGTCCCAGAACACGACCGGATTGGCCTGCGGCTTCCAGTCGGCGAGGCCGAGCCGGGCGAGGCGCGCGGCCAGTTTCTCCGACGGGGCGCCGGCGGCCTGCGACAGGCCGGCCAGGTCGCCCTTGGCGTCCGCGAGGAAACAGGGCACGCCGAGGCGGGAAAAGCCTTCGGCCAGCAGCATCAGGCTCACGGATTTTCCGGTGCCGGTGGCACCGGCGATCATGCCGTGCCGGTTGCCGTAACGGGCGTCGAGGTCGACGGCCGTGTCGTCGTTGCGTCCCACGAAGATGCTGGCCATGCTTTTCGTCCTTAAGAAGATGCTGAACAAGTCTACGCAACGGCTCGCCGTTACGGGAATTTTGCCGTCGTGCCGCTTGAGTCCGCAGGCCCCGGGGGGTAACGTGGCCCGCATTGTCCGACCCGTCCGAGCCCGTGCATGCCTGTCCGCGTACCGCGTAACCTCCTGCTCCTTCCCCTGGCCATTCTTGCCGGTTGCGCGTCCGGCGGCGCACCCCGCCCGACCAGGGCGACGCCGGAGGTCAATGCGTTGTACGACCGGATGAACCAGGCGAGCAAGGGGTACGAGGCGTCGATCGACCAGGCGCGTCGTGGCGATACCCCCACGGCGGACCGCACGCGCAAGCAGGCGCTAGACCAGCTGAAGGACGCCTCCGCGCGTTGCGGCCTGACGCCTGGCTGCGATCCGCAGCGCTTCGCCGCCGTGTTCGACCGGCTACTGCGGCTGAAAGATGGCAGCTTCATCGAAGGCGAAGACGCCGACGACACCACGCAGGGCGCCGAGGTCGGCGCACAGCCGGGCGATGCCGGTCCGTCGGTCGCCCTCGGTTCGCTGCCGCAGGCGCAGCGCAGCGTCACCATGCTGAAGGGCCAGCAGTTCTCCGATCTCATGGTGATGAATGGCCCGGTGAAGGCCGCGCTGGAGATGTGGCTGACGCAGCTGCGCCCGAACCTGATGGATGCCTACGTCAACTACCAGATGATGCGTTACAAGATGTGGCCGGCTTACAAGAAGGCCGACCTGCCCGAAGCGCTGCTCTTCGGCATCATGGCCAAGGAGTCGGGCGGCAAGGTGCACGCGGTGTCGCGTTCCGGCGCGTCCGGCCCCCTGCAGTTCATGTATGCCACGGGCCTGCGTTTCGGCCTGTCGAACGAAGACGGCTTCGACCAGCGCTTCGATCCGACGCTGGCCGCGCAGGCCAACGCGGAATACATCGACGAGCAGCTCGGCGCCTTCAATAACAACCTCGAACTCACGCTCGCCGCCTATAACGGCGGTGAAGGGCGCATGCGCCGCATCGCGGCGACGAGCCCCGGCGCGAGCTTCTACGATCCGCAGATCTACGGCCAGATGTCGGCCGAAACGCGCGACTACGTGCCCATGGTGCTTGCCGCCGCGTGGCTGTTCCTGCATCCGGACAGCTACCACCTCACGTGGCCGAAGGTCGACGGCGAAGGCGGCCAGATCGTGCTCAAGCGCCCGGCGTCGCTCACCGAACTCACCGTGTGCCTCGGCTCCGCGCAGGGCATGACGGACGGCTGGTTCCGCACGTTGCGCAACCTCAATCCGCGGCTCGATCCCCAGCAGACGCAGCCGATGGGCGCGCGCCTCGAGGTGCCGAAACAGCTCGAGAAGACCTACGCCACGAGCTGCACGGACGGCCCCTGGCCGATCCTCGCCAGCGACCTGCACAACGCGGTGAAGATCATCGCGCCGCCGCCGCCCGCGGCCACGTCGTCGGCACTGGCCGGCGGTTCGTCACCGGCGTCGAAGCCGGCATCGGGCGGGTCGAAGAGCTACACGGTGCGCCGCGGCGACACGCTGGTGAGCATCGCGCGCAAGAGCAACTGCGCCGACGTCGAAGACATCGCGCGTCTGAACGGGCTGAAGGGTCACCAGCTTCGGGTCGGGCAGGCGTTGCGCGTGCCCGTGTGTCGCTGAAGCGGTCTACGCCACCGCCTGCGGTTCGGTCATCCACGCCGCGGTGGCGTCACGTCGTTCCGAGGCGGAGAGTTCCTTGACCTGACGCATCAGGCGCAGGATCTGCCGATGCAGGTCCTCCATGCCGGGGCGTCGCGAATCGAGGGTCTCGTGGTAAACGGCGGCCACCCACAACGCCACGCCGCGCGTGGCGATCAGCGGATTCTCGGAGCGCGCCTTGCCCAGCCCGATATCGGGGCCATGGCCGTAGGTGCTGTAACGCTCTTCGGGCGGGGTGCCATAGAGGTGAGGAAAGTCGCAGGCGGCAGCCTGCTCCATCTCGCGCCGGACCAGCTGCTGCAGGTCCGCATGGGCACGCACCGGAAGGGCGAGCACGACGCGTTCGATGTCCGCGAGCTGGCGACGAAGCCGGATTTCGCGATTGACGGCAATGAGATGGGTGACCAGACGCATGGACTACTTCCCCTAGTACGGATGCTTCTTGCGGTCCCGTCGGGCTTCCCCAGCGAACGACGGTCGACGCAGGATACGCCGGCCATGAGTCAAATGTAAGACGTTTTCGTCACATTGTGACGCGCGTCGTCACGTGCTCAGGGTTGTCCCGCCCACCGACCCAGCCGCTGACCAACGACAACCTGTTGTTGCGGTTGAAGTTCGTCCAGCGCATAGCCTTCCGGCAAGAGCAGGATGACCGTCGATCCCATGTTGAAGCGGGCCATTTCGGCGAAGCGGTCGAGGTGCACCCCGCGTTCCCGGCAGTCGTTGCGACGGATCGCATGGGCGTACGGGGGGATGGTCAGGCCGTCCCACACGGTGGCGACGCTGGACACGAGGATCGCGCCGACCATCACCGAAACGAACGGGCCATGCGCGCCGTCGAAATGACAGACGAGACGCTCGTTGCGCGCGAACAGGCGCGGAATCGCCTCGACGGCGAACGGCGCCACGCTGAAGATGCGTCCCGGCACGTGCGTGGTGCCCGTGAGGTCGCCCTCCAGCGGCATGTGCACGCGGTGGTAATCGCGCGGCGAGAGATAGATGGTGACGAAGCTGCCGTTGCGGAACGGCGCGGCCGCGGCCTCGTCGCCCAGCAACTCGGCGGCCGTGTATTCCTGGCCCTTCGCCTGGAAGATGCGGCCGTCGCGGATGCGTCCGGACTGGCTTATCCGGCCATCCGCCGGCGACACGATGGCCTGCGGATCCGGATCCGCGCGACGGGCATCGGGCTTCAGCTTGCGGGTGAAGAACGCATTGAAGTGCTGATAAGCGAGCGGATCGGGCTGCGCCGCCTGGCTCATGTCGACGTCGTACCGCTTGACGATCTCCCCGATGAGGAAGTTCTTCCATGGGGCCCATTCCCAGCGGGTCGCCTGGTAGACGATGCGGGAAAGGAACCGGTGCGGGAGGATGTACTGCAGCAGGACGGATGGCTTCATGCGCGGGAGTATAGGGGAGCGGGCCCGATCCTCCACGCCCCGGCGTCTTCTACACGTTTTCTTCATCGCGGTCGGCCGATAAGCGGCGAAGGTCGGTTCGCGACGGAAGCTCGAGCGGACCGGTGCCGCGCGACCGCCATGAACGGCGGAGGCGAGCTGCGCGGGGTGGGGACCCCGGGCCGACGCCGGCGACACGGACGATGCCTTGCGCTCCACACCGCCATGCAGGGTGGTGGTCACGGGGTAGACAACATGGAACCGTGGCATTCGGATGTCCGTTCCCACCGGAACGGCTCGCGGGCACATCGCGTGCTCTTCGTCGCCGTGGCATTGGCCCTCACCGGTCCGCCGTACACGGCACTCGCCCAGACGGTGACGCTTCCGCCTTACAACCCCATCGACAACGACGGGAAGGTGGGCCAGACCGTGGTGGCCGCCGGTGCCACGGTGACGATCTCGGGCCCGCAGCAGTTCCAGCCGGGCATCGCGGGGTCGCAGGACACCACGTTGCGCGACCTCGATACCCTCGGGCGCATCGTGTCCGGCGAGGAGTGGATCGGCGCCGGTCGGCTCAATCCCGGTACCCAGAACTTCGGTGTCAGCGTGCCCGATCCCATCACCGGGGGGCGTCGGGTCGTATCGGCGTACAACACGGCCAACCTCGTACCGCTCGATCCGTACACCTACGACAGCCGCGTGCCGGATGCCATCAACGTCAACGACCAGCAGTACATCGACGCGCGCGTCGGTACGGTCACGTCGGGAGGCGGCACACTCAACGTCGCCATCGGCGCGCCGGGTGCCGAAAGCACCGCCGCGACGAATGCCTGGACCATCGCGGCGAAACAGAGCTCGCTCTTTTATGCCGACGGTACCGGCGGCGCGGTCAGCAACATCGAATGGACCTCGAACAACCGCATCGTCTTCATCGGACAAGTCGCCGATCCCAATGTGCCGCAGACATTCGGCGTGACGTTCGTATCGCATTACGGCGGCACGTTCGGCGTGACCACCACCGACGGCGTCACGACCACGCACACCGTCAACGACGATGCCGGGCTACGCGCGTACAACGATTTCCTCATCGCGCAGATGCAGGCGGGCAACCTCGATCCCGCGCGCTACGCGGGGCTTTTCGCGCAGGGCTACACGTCCACGAGCGAGCAGATCGTCTACGGCATCACGGCCGACAGCCCGCCCGACGAAGTGGCGCAACCGATCGGCAATCGCATCGCCATGCACCTGGTGGGGCCGAACGCTCACGGACACCTCGCGGCCGGCGCCGTGCTGGAAGTGCAGAACGCCAACAACGGCGCGGTGCGCGCCGAGGGTGGGGCGACGGCGGTGATCGACGGCACGCTGGCGACGTTCCGTTCCACGGGCGACGGCACGGCGCTGATGCTCACCGGCAACAGCGCCGGCACGAACAACGGCGTGATCAACGGCAACTTCTTCCGCGACGCGTCGGGCCTGCTCATCAACGGACAGTTCGGATCGAACGTGGTCGACGTGGTCGATGGCAGCACGTTCGACAACCCGGGTATCCTCAACCTCGCGACGGGCACGGCCAATGGCGCCGGCAAATCGACCGGCATCCGCGTGGGCGCCGGCAGCACCGCGACGAACGCCGGCATCGTCAATGTGGGCGTGACGGGGTCGCGTTCGAACGGATCGATGGATGGCGTGTACATCAACGATCCGTCGGCCACGTTCACGAACACCGCGACGGGAACGATCTACATCGGCCGCGGGCCGCAGACGCTCGCCGGTGCGCCGCCGTTCGACGTGGCGTTGAACCAGGGCACGATCACCACGGGCATCAACGTGCCCGCCGCGGGCACGGTCAGCAACCTGGGCAACATCACGATCGGCACGCTGACGCAGAACGCCGCGGGCATCCTCGTGACGTCGCCGGGAGCGCGGGTCGACAACGCCGGCACGATCACCATCAACGGCCGCGCCGCCGCGGTACCGCGGGAAAACGTCGGTATCCTCGCGCAGAACGCGGGCGCGGCGGGCAGCGTGTCGAACAGCGGCAGCATCGATCTTTCCGGCGTCAACGGCACCGGCATCAAGGCCCTTTCGACGGCCGGCGTCGCGTCGCTCGTCACCTCGACAGGCACGATCAACGTCGCGGGCGGCGCGGATCCGTCGAGTGGCACGCGCAACATCGGCGTGTGGGCGGAGGGGCAGGGCGCGGCGACCGCGCGAGCCAACGTGCAGGGCGCGGTGAACCTGCTCGGCGACGGTGCCATCGGTATCCACGCGCGTGGCCGCGCTACCGTGGACGTCGCGGCGGGTGCGGCGCCCGCCTTTGCGAGTGGCACGAAACAGATCGGCTTTTTCGCGTTCGGCAACGACGCCCACATCAACGTCAACGGCGGCTCCACGCTCGACGTCTCGACGGCGCAGTCCACGCTGTTCCGCCTCGACTCGGGCGCGGATTTCGACGGCACCGGCCTGACCATGAGTGCCTCGGGCGCACAGTCCACCGGCATCCTCGGCAGCGGCACGGGGTCGGTGCTCAACACGCGCAACGCCGTCATCGGCGTATCGGGCACGGGTGCGACCGGTGTCGTGGCGGAAGGCGGGTCGACCGGAACGATCGACGCCGCGACGACGATGTCGCTGACGGGAACCGGTGCGATCGCAGGCATCGCCGATGGTCAGAAGCACGCCCTGACGGGCGCGGATACCGGCGGCATCGTGCCGGCCACTTCGCTGACGAGCCTGGCGGTGCTGAACGCGTCGCAGGCGGGTGTGACGGGTTACATCGCGCGCAACGGGGCGACGCTCTCGAACGAGGGCGCGATGAACTTCACCGGCGCCGGTGCGACGGGTTTCATCGTGGAAACCAATGCGCGAGGTACGAATCGGGCCGCCGTGACGTTGTCCGGCCCGAACGCGACCGGTGCGTTGCTGCGCTCCGGCGGCACGTTAGCGAACAACGGCACCCTTCGCGTCGGCAGCGGCACGGGCGTGCGCGTCGAAGGCGCGGGCACGCAGCGGCTCAATCCGGCCGGGTCCATCGCGGTGGACGACGGCATCGCGGGCGTGCAGCTGATTGCCGGCGCGGGCCTTGTGCTGGGTGCCGGCGATTCGGCCATCGTCACGCGGGGGACCGCGCATGGCGTGCTGCTCGACGCCGGCGCGACGTCGCTGGCCGCCACGGGTACCACGATCGAAACGCTCGGCAACGGCCATGCGATCGAGAACGCGGCGGAGGTCTCGGCCATCATGCTGTCGGGGGCCACGCTTCGCGTCGGCGACGGGGCCGGGCTGCGCACCGCGACGAGCATCGATCCGGCATCCACCGCGACGATCGAGGTGGATGGCGGCGGCGTCGGCTACGCGTTCCGCACGGCGAGCGGTACCGCGACGACCGGCGACCTCGCGATCGGGTCCGGCTATCTGATCCACGGTAACGGCGCCGGTGCGACGGGTATCCAGGCGCTGACCACCGGCGCGGTCACCACCGCCGGCACCGTCGAGATCCGCAGTGCGGCGGGTGGGTCCGCGCTGGTCGCGGGCACCGCGTCGTCGGTCGCCAACAGCGGCTCGCTCTCGTCGGCGAGTACGACCGCACCGGTGGTGGATCTCGCCAACGGTAGCGGCACGCGTTTCGACAACACGGGAACCATCGCGTCGGCCAGCCCGGCGGCGGTGGCGGTACGCGGCAGCGCGGGCAACGACTCGGTGACGTTCACCGGCGGCGCCGTGCGCGGCGATGTCGCCACGGGTGAGGGCGCCGATGCGTTCACGTGGACGGGCGGCACGCTCGACGGCGGCCTGACCATGGGCGACGGCACGGGCAACGCGGCGAACGTGGGCGTGGTCGACACGTCGACCACGTACCATCTCGTGGCTGGCTCGGGCGGCGGCAACACGCTGACGTTCGGCGGCACGGAAGCGCGTGGCGGATCGTTCGGCGCGGACACGCTCGACAAGGGCATCAACCTCGGCACGGGCTGGAACACCATCGCGTTCAGCGATGGCGCGATGTTCACGTTGACCGACAACCTGCGGCTCGCGAACAGCGACGTGATCATCGATCCGACTTCGACGTTGTTCGCGGGCGACGGGGTCCACCCCGTGATCGCGGGTGGCAGCCCCGGCTCGGCGAACGTCGCCAACGCCGGCCTGATCGACCTGACCAACGGCAGCGGGTCGCCGGGAAACAGCCTCACCATCGACGGCAACTACAGCGGCGGGCCAGGCAACCTGCGCCTGATCAGCCGGCTCGACGCGGGTGGCGCGCTTGCCGCGCAGGCGACCGACCGGCTGCTGGTGCAGGGCGACGCATCGGGCGAAACCACCATCGATGCGATCGCCGCGGCGGCGAGCACCGGTGCCTACACGGACACCGATGCCAGCGGCTACGTGGGTGCGAGCGAGGGCATTTCGATCGTGCAGGTGGCGGGCGCGGCGACGGGCGGCACGTTCCGCCTGGCTGGCGGTTACCTTGCGTTCGGCCCGTGGCAATACGGTCTCTACGCGTTCGCACCAGGGGCGAGCGACGCGGCGCAGCGTGTCGTCGGCGGGCCGGGCAGCGGCAACGCGTTCTGGGATTACCGCCTGGCGAACGTGATCGTCTGCGACGGCCCGTGCCCCGCGCCAACCACCGCGTCGCCTGCTCCGACACCACCGGCGGGAACGACGTATGCCGAGCCGCCGCCTCCGCCACCGGGCGGCCCGATCGTCGCCGAAGCGCGTGCCGCGGTCGCGCCGCAGGTGCCTGCCTATATCGTCTCGCCCTCGGCGCTGGCGATCTTCGGCTATCGCGTCGTGGACAACCTGCATCGGCGGCTCGGCGAGATCCGCGACATGGAGGAGCGTGGCGAAGGCCTCGGTGGCGAGACGTTCGTGCGTGTCCTCGGCGGCGATTACCATTATTCGACCGATCGCTCGTTCCGCGAGTTCGGATTCGACTACGACGTCGACACGCGTGCGGTGCAGGCGGGCGCGAACATGCTCGCGATCGACGGCGACGCGTCGGTGTTGCGGGCCGGCGTCGCGTATACGCATGGCACCACGCGGATCGATCCGAAAGCGGTGGACGGGTACAGCCACGTGAAGTTCACCACGAACTCGATCGCCATGTTCGTGACGTGGCAGATGCACAACGGGTACTACATCGACATCGTCGCATCCGGCGACCGCCATCGCGGCGACATCGACACGGCTCGCGCGAAGGATGTCGCGCGCGTGCGTGGTTCCGGATGGACCGGATCGATCGAAACGGGATATCCGTGGCGATTCGACGGTGACTGGCGCCTCGAACCGCAACTGCAGCTGTCGCGACAGCACATCGGCCTGCGCAACCAGACCGATCGCGATGGCGCGACGACGCGATACGACGCGTTCGAGCAGACCATCGGACGCGCCGGCGTGCGTTTCGACCGCACGTGGATCACCGATGCCGGCAGTCGTGGCACGCCGTATGCGCGGCTGAACTACATACACGGCTGGGGCGGTCGCTCCGCCGTGGCCGTGGGCGCGGAGGGCTACGACGCGTCGCAGACGTTCGCCGGTGGCCGCTTCGGACGGATGCTCGAGGTGGGGCTGGGCGGTACGTTCACCTGGAAACGCGGCATCTCGCTGTACGGCGAGGCCGACTGGCAGCGGAAGTTAGGCGATGCGGGTGCGCGAGGCTGGTCGGCGACCCTGGGAGCACGCTGGAACTTCTGACGCCGGTGCGAGCACCCATCGCCGATACGATCGGCTCCCACCCTTCGGTAGTGAGTTTGCCTACCGGAGGGTGGGAGCCGATCGTATCGGCGATGGCCGTGCCGCGTACCCGATGATTACCGCGGGGTTTCTACATGCGACGTCAGGAAATCGATGAACGCCCGCACGCGCGGCGGCACGAATCGACTGTGCGGATAGAGCAGGTTGTACGGCCGCGAGCGCCCGCCGAAGGCGGGAAGCACTTCCACCAGCGTGCCCTCGGCAAGCTCCCGCTCCACGACGAAGCGATACGTCTGGAACAGGCCGGCCCCCGCACGCGCGAGCGTGACGCCGCCGAGCACGTCTTCCGATACCGCGAAGCAACTCTCGGTCTCGTACTCGATGTCTTCCTTGCCGTCGCGGAACAGCCACGGAATGCGGCGGCCGCTGCTTGGCAGGTCGAACTGGATGCATTCGTGGTCGTCGAGGTCCTTCAGCGTCTTCGGCGCGCGATGGTCCTTCAGGTACGCGGGCGATGCGATCACCACCAGCGGTGCGTCTTCGAGATGGCGCACGATCATCGTGGAGTCCGACTGCGGACGCACGCGGATCGCCAGGTCGAACGCTTCTTCGGCGAAGCCGACGTTGCGATTGCTGATGTGCAGGTCGAGACGCACGTTCGGATGCTCGCGATGGAACGCCGGAAGGATCGGCAGCAGGCGATGGTGCCCATACGTCGTCGGCACGCTGATGCGCAGCCGGCCGGATAGCTGCGTGTCTTCGCCGGTGGCCATGCGCTCCGCGTCCGCGAACTGCGAGAGCGCCTGCCGGCACTGCTCCATGTAGACGCGCCCGGCGTCGGTGAGGCGGATCTGCCGCGTGCTGCGCACGAACAGGCGAACGCCCAGACGCGCCTCCAGTCGTGCGACCGCCCGGCTGACCGCGGCGGGGGTCACGCCGGCTGCGGTGGCGGCGACGGTGAAGCCTCCGAGCTCCCCCGCGAGGCAGAAGAGCTCGACGCTGCCGAGCATGAGGTCGTCGAACTGTCTGTGCATGGATTACACCATGTAACGATTAAATTGCTTCCGATCTTATTTATCTACGGGACGCGCATCAATAGATTGTGTTCCAGCCCCGGGGACATCCGGGACGCCTGACCACTAATCGGAGTCAATCGTCATGAGTACCAACCAGACCGTCGTCGTCACCGGTGCCTCCAGCGGGCTCGGCCTCTCCATCGCCAGGGCGTTCCTCGACCTGGGCTACAACGTGGTCGGCAACGGCCGCAGCCAGGCCCGCCTCGACGAGGCCGCCGCCGTCCTCGGCAACCCGGAGCGCTTCCTGGGCGTCGCCGGCGACATCTCGCTGCCGGCCACCGCGGAGATTCTCTTCGAGCGCGCGATCGCCCGCTTCGGCAAGGTGGACGTGCTGGTGAACAACGCCGGCATCTTCAACGCCAAGCCCTTCGCCGACTTCACGGTGGAAGAGATCGACGCGCTGATCGACACGAACCTGCGCGGCTTCGTCTATCCGTCGCAGGTGGCCGCTCGCCACATGTCCGCCCGCAAGGAAGGCCACATCATCAACATCACGGCCAGCGTCGCGCTGCACCCGGATCGTAACGTTCCGGCCACGATCGCCGTTTTGATCAAGGGCGGCCTGAACGACGCGACCCGCGCGCTGGCCCTCGAACTGTCGCCGTACAACGTGAAGGTCACCGCTGTCGCCCCGGGCATCATCGAAACCCCGATGCACGCGCCGGAAACCCACGGCTTCCTGAGCGGACTGAATCCGGCGGGCCGCCTGGGCCGCCCGGAAGATATCGCCGACGCGGTGGTCTACCTCGCCAACAGCTCCTTCATCAATGGCGTGGTGCTGCCGGTCGATGGCGGCGCGACGACCGGTCGCTGGTAACGCCGACATGCCCTTCATCAGCGTACGCATCACGAAAGAGGGCAACACGCCCGAACAGAAGGCCCAGGTGATCCGTGAGATCACGGACACCATGGAACGGGTGCTCGGCAAGCCGCCCGAAGTCACGCACATCGTCATCGAAGAGGTGGCGATGGAGGACTGGGGGTATCGCGGGGTGCCGACCTCGACACTTCGGGGTCCCGATCCCGGCCCGAAAGCGAAGTAAGGGAGGGGGCGGAACGGGACGTTCCATCCAATCCGCCCCCCATCGATCGCAAGAAGATTTCCGTGCCCACCCCCTGTAGAGGTAACGCCATGAAAATGCATCTCCTCGCCGTCCTCCTGGCGGCCGGTTCGATCGTTGCCGGAAGCGCCGTCGCCGGCGACGCGGCTCCATCGCCCCAGGCGGGTGGCAAGGCGGCGACGACCGCACCCGCCGCGAAACAGATCCGCGTCGAGAAGGTCAGCCCGGAATACTGGCGTGTCGTTCTGCACAACCCACCGTTCAACATCTTCGGGCCGGAAACGATCCCGCAACTGAACGAGACGATCACGGCGATCGAGAAGGATCCGAACCTGCGCGTGGTGGTGTTCGAGAGCGACGTGCCGGGTTTCTTCCTCACGCACTACAACTTCATTCCGCCGCTGACCGACACCACCAGCATGCCGAACGGGCCGCTGGGCATGCCGCAGCTGCCCGACATGCTGATCCGCCTGAGCAAGGCGCCGGTGGTGTCGATCGCGAAGATCCGCGGACGTGCCTCGGGCGTCGGCAGCGAACTGGCGCTCGCCAGCGACCTGCGCTTCGCCAGCCGCGAGAAGGCGTTGCTCTCGCAGTTCGAGATCGGCGCGGGCTTCGTGCCGGGTGGTGGCCCGATGGCTCGCCTTCCCGAGCTGGTGGGGCGGGGCAGGGCGCTGGAGGTCGTGCTCACGGGCAACGACTTCGACGGCGACCTCGCCGAGCGCTACGGCTACGTGAACCGTTCGCTGCCCGACGCCCAGCTCGACCAGTTCGTCGACACGATGGCACGCCGCATCGCGAAGTTCGACAAGCAGGCCCTGGCAGACACGAAGGCGCAGGTCGACGCGGTCAGTCTGCCCTCCAACGAACGCATCGCGGCGGGCTGGGACAGCTTCATCGAATCGGTTCAGCGACCCGCGGCGCAGACACGCATCACGCAACTGATGAAAGAGGGGTTGCAGAAGAACCCCGACGTCGAGCGACGGTTGCCGGTCTACACCGGACAACTCGGCGGCGACGCACCCACGAAGTAACGAAAGTCACAGCGACATCCCCGACCCGGATCTCGCGATCCGGGTTTTTTTTGCCTTTTTTCCAAACCAACCAGTGAGAACATCATGAGCAACGAACAGAAAGTCGCCGTCATTACCGGCGGTTCCCAGGGTATCGGCGCCGGCCTTGTCGAAGGCTATCGCCAGCGCGGTTACCGCGTGGTCGCCACCTCGCGTTCGATCAAGCAGGGCAGCGATGCGAACGTCGTCGCCGTCGCCGGCGACATCGCCGACCGCGACACCGCGGAGCGCGTCATCGACGAAGCCATCTCGCGCTTCGGTCGCGTCGACACGCTGGTCAACAACGCCGGCATCTTCATGGCCAAGCCGTTCACCGACTACACCGCGGAAGACTACGCCGCGATGATCGGCACGAACCTCACCGGCTTCTTCCACATCACCCAGCTCGCCATCGCCCAGATGCTGAAGCAGGGCAAGGGCCACGTGGTCAACATCACCACGCCGTTCGTGAACCAGGCGATCGCCGGCATTCCCGCCGCGCTGGCCAACATCACGAAGGGCGGCCTCACCTCCGTCGTGAAGGAGCTGGCCGTGGAATACGCCGAGAAGGGCATCCGCGTGAACGCCGTCGCCCCGGGCTTCGTCCGCACGCCGCTGCATACGGCCGAGGCGCTCGACTACCTCAAGGCCTTCAACCCGATGAAGCAGATCGGCGAAGTCGGCGACATCGTCGATGCCGTGCTCTACCTCGAGTCGGCCGGTTTCGCCACGGGCGAAATCCTCTACGTCGACGGCGGCCAGAACGCCGGTCGCTGATTCACGTCAGTACGATGGCCCGAAGCGGGCCGTCGTCATCACTCTTCGAGAAACACGATGAACGCGAAATCCCCCGCTTTTACGCTTCAGATCGCCTCCGACGTGATTTGCCCGTGGTGCTATATCGGCAAGCGCAGCCTCGACAAGGCGCTTGAGCGCCTGTCCGCGCAGGGCATCGACATCGACGTGGAATGGGTGCCGTACCAGCTCAACCCGACGATGCCGGCCGAAGGCATGGACCGCAAGGCGTTCCGCAGCGTGCGTTTCGGTAGCTGGGCCAATGCCCAGGCGATGGATTCGCGCGCGGTCGCCGCCGGTCGCACCGTCGGCGCGGTGTTCGATTACGACGCGCAGACCCGCACATCGAGCACGCTCGCCGCGCATAGTCTGTCGCGCCTCGCGTACGCCGAAGGCGGCTCCGCACTCCAGCACGACATCGTCGAGGCACTTTTCGTCGGCTACTTCGCCAAGGGCGAGGACATCGGCGACCACGCCGTGCTCGAGCGCATCGCTGTCGACGCCGGCATGTCGCCGGGCGCCGTGGAGCGCGCGCTGCCGTACAAGGCCGAGGTGACGAAACTCGAAGCCATGGTGCGCGACGCGGGCATCACGGCCGTGCCGAGCTATCTGATCGACGGACGCATGCTCTTTGCAGGTTCGCAGGATGTGGACGGTTACGTGATGCTGCTCACGGCCGCGGCGACGAAGGCGGCCTGATCGCGCACGTTTCCTCCCGAAGCTAAGGATCTGCAAGCCGGGGTCGCCCGATTGCGTCCATGCTCGCCGCCATGACCGCGTACCGCGCGCGTCATGGCGGCGCCTCGTCGTCCGATAGCCGGTCCCTATCGTGTCGGTAAGGAGATTCAATTTCCTTTGCGGATCGGCTGTATCTAACGTTGCAGCCACGTCGCGAGCGCTTTCGCGGCACTAACGTCCAGCAAGGGTGAGACCTACATGAGCAAGCTGACCACCGCCTTCGGCGCCCCCGTCGTCGACGACAACAACACGATGACGGCGGGGCCCCGCGGTCCCGCCCTGTTGCAGGACGTCTGGTTCCTCGAGAAGCTCGCGCACTTCGATCGCGAGGTGATTCCCGAGCGGCGCATGCACGCCAAGGGTGCCGGGGCATTCGGGACGTTTACCGTCACCAACGACATCACGAAGTACACCCGCGCGAAGATCTTCTCCGAAGTCGGCAAGAAAACGGAGATGATGGCCCGCTTCTCCACCGTGGCCGGCGAGCGCGGCGCGGCCGACGCCGAGCGCGACATCCGTGGCTTCGCGATGAAGTTCTATACGGAAGAGGGCAACTGGGACATGGTCGGCAACAACACGCCGGTCTTCTTCATCCGCGATCCGTTGAAGTTCCCCGACCTCAACCACGCCATCAAGCGCGACCCCCGCACGGGCCTGCGCAGCGCGAACAACAACTGGGACTACTGGACGCTGCTGCCCGAGGCGCTGCACCAGGTCACGATCGTGATGAGCGAGCGCGGCATCCCGAAGTCGTTCCGCCACATGCACGGCTTCGGCAGCCACACCTATAGCTTCATCAACGCGAACAACGAGCGCTTCTGGGTGAAGTTCACGTTCCGCACCCAGCAAGGTATCGAGAACTACACCGACGCCGAAGCGGCCGCGGCAATCGCCGGCGATCGCGAAACGCATCAGCGCGACCTCTACGAGGCGGTCGAGCGCGGCGAGTTTCCGAAGTGGACGCTCTACGTGCAGGTGATGCCCGAGGCCGAAGCGGCGAAGACACCGTACAACCCGTTCGACCTCACCAAGGTGTGGCCGCACGGCGATTACCCGCTGATCGAAGTCGGCGTCGTCGAGCTCAACCGCAATCCCGAGAACTTCTTCCAGGACATCGAGCAGGCGGCGTTCTCGCCGGCCGTGATCGTGCCGGGTATCGGCTTCTCGCCCGACAAGATGCTCCAGGGCCGCCTGTTCTCGTATGGCGACACGCAGCGTTACCGTCTCGGTGTGAACTACGCGCAGATACCGGTCAACGCACCGCGCTGCCCGGTGCACAGCTACCACCGCGACGGCGCCATGCGCGTCGACGGCAATGGCGGTGGCTCGACGCACTACGAGCCGAACAGCTACGGCGCCTTGCAGGCACAGCCCGATTTCTCGGAGCCGCCGCTGGACCTTGGCGAGACGGTCGCGAAGCGCTGGAACCATCGCGAAGACACCGACTACTTCTCGCAGCCCCGCAAGCTCTTCGAGATGATGAGCCCGGCGCAGAAGGAAGTGCTGTTCGGAAACACCGCACGCGCGATCAAGGGCGCGTCGCAGCAGGTGGTCGACCGTCACATCGCCAACTGCACGGCCTGCCATCCCGATTATGGCAGTGGTGTGGCCGCGGCTATCCGCGAACTGGGCTGATCGCGCTTTCACCCGAAGGTAGGCAGGTTCGCTACCTTCGGGCAGTTGTGGGAAGCCCGCTGCGTCGCCTTCCGGTAATCGCCGGGCTTCGCGTTGAAGATGTTGGGCACGAAGGTCTGCGGGTTGCGGTCGTAGAGCGGGAACCAGCTGGACTGGATCTGTACCATCACGCGGTGACCGGGCTGGAAGACGTGGTTCACCGTCGGAAGCGGGATGCTGTAGGCCAGCGGCTTGTCGGGCGTGAGGGCCGTCGGCTTGTCGTAGCCTTCGCGATAGCGCCCGCGCAGGATTTCCATCGCCACCGGTAGCTGGTAGCCGCCCATGGAGGGCTTTTCCTCGACCTCGTCCGGATACACGTCGATCAGCTTCACGACCCAGTCGCTGTCGGTGCCGCTGGTGGAGGCGAGGAGATGCACGAGTGGCTCGCCGGCCACACCCATCGGTTTCTCGAGCACGGGCGACACGTAGGTCAGCACGTCGGTGCGCGTGGCGAATTGCCGCTGATCGTCGACGAGCCATTCGGGCCAGCTGTCGACCTGATCCGGCACGCCGTGGGACCACGGCTGGATCGGGCGCACGCGATACGGTACCGGCTTCGCGGGGTCCGACACGTATTCGTCGGCACCGTTGGCGGGTACCGCTTCGCCGAGGCCGCCGTCCGCCTGCACGTACCAGCGGTGCATCGCCGGGGCGCCGCCGTTACGCGACGACGAGGGCCACGTATCGAGCTTGCGCCACACGTTGTCGCCGGTGACGAACGCGTTGACCGGCGCGATGTCCGCCTTCGGCGCGCCGTCTTTCAGATACTGCGCGAGGAACGGGCGGAGCACTTCCTGACGGAACGTGGTGCCGGTGTCGCTGCCCAGGTCGATCGCACCGATCGTGTTGCCCTTTTCCCACGTCTTCGCGTGCCGCCAGGGGCCGAGCACGAGCCAGAGCTTTTCATGCGCCGTATCGCGCGGGGCGAGGGCACGGTAAACGGCCATGTCGCCGTAGTTGTCTTCCTGGTCCCACAGACTGTGCACGAGCATCGTCGGCACCGTCATGGGCTCCTTCGCGGCAATGCGGTCGAGCGCCTGTTCGGACCAGAAGCTGTCGTAGGCCGGGTGCTGCAGGATCTTCTGCCAGAAGCCGAGGGCTTCCATGCCATACGCGCGACCGATGTCGCCCGCCGAACCGCCGCGCAGGTAGAGGTCGTAGTCGTCGCGGTAGCCGCTGGTCCAGCCGATGTTGCTGCCGCGGGAATTCACCATGCCGTAGATGTACGGGATCATCTGCTGACGGAAGGCGCCGCGGTGAAACCAGTCGTCGCCCATCCAGCCGTCGATCATCGGGTTGATCGGCACGGCGACCTTGAGGGCCGAGTGCGGACGAATGGTGGCGATCATCGCCTCGAAGCCGTCGTACGAGATGCCGATGATGCCGACCTTGCCGTTCGACTCGGGCACGTGCTTCACGAGCCAGTCGATCGTGTCGTAGATGTCCGACGATTCGTCGATCGGCGTGGGGTTGCCGTGGCCCACCGGCGGGCGGTTCATCACGAAGTCGCCTTCGGAGCCGTGCTTGCCGCGGATGTCCTGGATGACGCGGATGTATCCGTCCTGCACGACGATGTCGGCGGGGTTGTCGTAGCCGCGAAGGGTAGGGCCGAGGTGGGGACTGTCGCCGCGGTGCCCCATGCCGTCCGCGCCGTAAGGCGTGCGCGTCAGCAGCATGCCTGCGTTCTTCGCACCCTTGGGCACGAGGATCACGGTGTGCAGCTTCACGCCGTCACGCATCGGGATGTCGAGCGTGCGGCGTTCGAAATCGAAGCCCGCGTTCGTCGGCGTGAAATGCGCCGGGATCTCGCTGGGCAGGTTCTTGTAGGTACGCTCGCCACCAGCCGCCGGGGTCGCGAGGACCCCGGCGGCGAGCGCGACGATACCCAGTCGCAGTAGTGCTTGCATGACGTCTCCGTCAGAAGTCGTAGGTGATGCCGAAGCGGGCGTAACGCGGCTGCGTGAAGCTCAGCACCTGCTTGTAGCTGTCGTTCACGGAGTTGCTGCTGCCCGAGACCGGGTTGGAACGTTCCGCACGCTGCTGGTTGAGCAGGTTGAACACCGACACGTTGAAGGCCAGCTTGCGATCGGCCCACACCGGACGGTATTCGACGTTCACGTCCACCAGTTCCTGCCACGGCTCGCGGCCCTTGGCGCCATACGCCGACGGCTGGCCGAAGCAGAAGTGGTAGTAGCTGCCGTAACCCGACGGATCGCCTTCGTTGGCGCCGTAGCGGCCGAGGCAGCTCTTCGGCGTGCCCGACTGCACGGTGAGGTTGGCCGAGAACAGCCATTCCTGCGTGAGCTGGTACGAGCCGTAGAGCTTCAGCTGGTGCTTGCGGTCGTTCGGCAGGTAGCCGTTGGCGTAGTCCATCAGCGTGGCGTAATCCCAGTCGCGCGTCGCGGAGACCGAGCCCTGGTTCACGTCGGAACGCACCTGGCCTTCGGTGTTGCCGTAGCTGCGCGAGTACAGGTAATCGACCTTGGCCGCCCACTTGCCGTCGAACGGATGCTGCAGGTACAGGTCGAGGCCGTAGTAGTTGCGCTTCAGGTGGCTGAAGCCGAAGTCGGCGTTGGTGACGTTGACGTCGTAGTAGCCGCCGCCGTCCTTCGCCAGCTGATAGGTGTTCGCGCGACCCGGGTTCGACAGGTAGCAGCTGCCCACGGTCACGACGTCGATGTCGGCGCCCTGGGCGACGGCGGCGCGGGTGATGGCGCCGTTGTCGCAGACGTCGTCGAGCACGTTACGCAGCTTGCGCACCGTGGCCTTCGCACCGGCGATCCAGTCCGCGTTGATCTGCTTGTCCACGCCGAGGATGAACTCGTCCTGGTACTCGGACTTGATGTTCTTGGCGCTGACCGTCTTCGGGTCGGGCGGCTGGCCGTATTCGCCGTTCGGAGACACCGGGCCGCCGGTCGACGAATCGATATACGTGATACCCGTTGGCAGGCCGTTGCCATCGATGCCGGTGTACGTGAAGTACTCGTTGATCGCCAGCGAGCCGGACGACGTGCGCAGTGCGACCGAGGCCGGCATGGCGAGGAAGTAGCGACCCGCGTTGCCGTAGACCTTGAGGGTGGAATCGCCGTTCACGTCCCAGCTGAAGCCGAGGCGCGGCGCCCACTGCGGCTTCGTCAGGCGGAGATACGGCTGGCCGGACGGGTTGTAGTTGGTGAACTGGTCGTTGCGCAGGCCGAGCGAGAGCAGCATGCGGTCGGTGACCTGCCAGTCGTCCATCACGTACTGGGCGCGCTGCTTCACGCGCACCGAGGCCAGCGTGTTGTAGTGGCGGTAGAACGCGAAGTAGCCGGTGCCGCCGCCCGGGTAGTTGGCGGGCTTGTCGACGAACGGGCTGTCGCTGATGTTGAGGTTGGGGTCCTGGTGGCCATACCACAGCTCATAACCGTCGCCGCCGATCGTGGTGCCGTCGTCGATGTCGCGCGAATCCTGGTTGTCGATGCCGGCCGTGATCGAGTGATCGCCGATGCGGTAGTTGAGGTCGACGCGCAGGTTGCGGTTGGTCGATTCGTGATCCGGATTGTCGATCGTGTCGAGCGTCTGGCCGTTACCGCGCGGCGTGCCGCCGTTGAGCGCCGGGTTCTGCTGGTTGAGGCCGCCGATGAAGGGGCCGGTGACGCCGGTGGCCGGCGGCTCGTTGTAGTAGGTGAGCTTCGATTTGCCGTACAGCGCGGTCAGCGTCAGGTCGTCGGTGATGTAGCTGGTGAACTTGGCCACATAGACCATCGCCCTGGTCTTGTACGTCGAGTCGGTGCTGGCGAAGTCGCCCACGGCGCTCGCGTCGTAATCGTAGGCGTATTTGTTGCCGTTGGAGCGGTGCGTCTGGTTGACGCCGGTGAGCTCGAGGATGTTGCTGTCGTTGATGTTCCAGTCGAGCTTGCCGTACCACTTCGGGTTCTTGTACGTGTACTTCGTGTCGTACGGGTGGTTCACGTCGCCGATCGCGTTGCCCTTGCTGCGCTCCATCTCGACGGCGGCGAAGGCGTACAGCTTGTCCTTGATCAGCGGGCCGCCGGCGTACGCGCTGGCCGTGGTCGTCCACTCGTGGTTATCGTCGTTGCGCTGCAGGATGGTGCCCGGCGGGTTCGGGTTGTTCTGGCCGTAATCGATGTTGCGTGCGCGGGCGCGCGCGAAATCGGGCTCCCAGAGCAGCTGCGCACCGAAATGCCACTCGTTCGTGCCGCGCTTGCCGACCTGGCTGATCACGCCGCCGTCGGAGCGGCCATACATGGCGGAATAACCGCCGCTGAGCACTTCCTGCTGGTCGATGGCGCCATAGGGCAGGGTGATGCCGCCGAAACCGCTGAGCGGATCCGTCGTGTTCATGCCGTTGATGTAGTACGCGTTCTCGGTGACCGACGAACCCGAGAAGCTGACGAGCGAATTGCCCATCGCACCCTTGAAGCCGGAGGCGCCTGGCGACGCGCCCGGAGCGAGCAGCGCGATGCCTTCGGCCGACCGTGCCAGCGGCAGGCGCGCGAGGTCGCTCGCGGTGATCACGGTGCTGGACGCCACCGTGGCGACGTCGATCTTCGGCACCTGCGTGGCCGACACGGTGACCTGGTCGAGGTTCTGGGCGTCCTGCGACGAGGCGGGGCCGGCGAACGAGACGTCGGTGGCGGCGCCTACGCGCAGCGTGACGTTCTCGCGCGAGTCGACGACGTTGCCGTTCGACTTCAGCGAGACCTTGTACGTGGCGAGCGGCAGCGCATCGGCGGAGTAGCGGCCGCGCGGATCGACCTGCACTTCGCGGGAAATGCCGTTGCTGCCTTCGATCAGGACGGTTTCACCGGCCGTGGCCGGCGCGGTGCCGGCGATGCGGCCCGTGGTGGCCTGGCCGAACGCGGTGCCGGACAAGCCGGCCGCGACGGCGGCGCACAGGAGAGTGTGGCGGAGGGTGGGACGGGGACTCATGGCTAAGCTCCGGGGAGGCATCGTGGCTGTTGGGTTTCTATCGATTGAAATTTCGGTGACTTGAGGCGGCCTTCCTGGCGCGTCTTGTTTCAGGCGTAAGCGATGTCGCCCACGGCCTTACGGATGGCGGTGACGGCGCGCGACTTCTCACTGCGACGGTCGGTGACGAGCACGTCGATACGGTCGGCGGGACACCAGGCGACGCGACTGCGTACGCCGATCTTGGAATGGTCCGCCGCGATGACGATGCGACGCGCGTTGGCACACATCGCACGGGCGATCTCGGCTTCTTCCATCTCGAAGCTGCTCGCGCCCGCCTTCGCATCGATGCCGACGGGCGAGATGATCGCGACGTGCGGCTGGTAGCGCGCGATCTCGGCGACGGTGGCCGAGCCCTGCGTGCAACCGATCTGCGCGTTGAAGCGGCCGCCGAGGAGATGCACTTCGTTGCCGCCGCGGCCGGCGAAGCGCCCGGCCACGTCGATGGCGTTGGTGACGATGGTCAGGCCGCTACGCGTGGCCAGCGCTTCGGCGACGAGGTTCATGGTGCTGCCGGCGTCCATGAAGATCGTCTGGCCGCTCTCGACGAGGCTGGCGACCTTCTTCGCGATGGCGCGCTTCTCGCGCACGCGGGTGGCGTGACGCACGTCGATCGGCGGCTCGTCGCCCGTGAGTACCGCGCCGCCGTGCACGCGGCGGATCTCGCCGCGCTCGGCCAGTTCCACGAGGTCGCGCCGGATCGTTTCGCGCGACACGCCGAGCTCCGTGACGATGCGCTCGACGGATACCTGTCCGCTGGTGCGGAGCAGGTCGCGGATACGGGAGTGCCTTTCTTCATGCCACATGGCGTCGGTCCTTGAATACGTGGAGGAGGAAGCGCATCGCGCCGAGCGCCAGCGCGCCTGCGATCACGACGCACATGGCGTACGCGGCGGCCTGCGCGAGGAAGCCGTTCTCGTCGAGGCGCATGACGGTGACGGAGGCGAGGCCGAGGTCGGGGGTAACGAGGAAGATCACGCCGGACAGCGTGACCAGCGTGCGCATGAAGAGGTAGAAGAACGCCGAGATGGCCGCCGGTGCCGCGAAGGGCAGGATGGCGTCCCGAACTCTGTGGCGTGTATCTCCGCCAAGGGTGACCACCGCGTCTTCCAGCGCTTCGGGCGCCTGGCGCATGCCGGTCTGCACCGTCAGGAACGACTGCGCGTGGTAGTGGTACAGGCTGCAGGCGGCGACCAGCGTGGCGCTACCGTAGAACACCGTCGACAGCGCGCCGTGGTTGAAGGCGAGCACGTAGCCGAGGCCGAGCACCATGCCGGGCACGGCGGCCGGAAGCGACGCGAGGAACTGCACCGGGCGAGCGACGTACGGCGGTGCGCGACGGAGGCCGGCGGCGAGCGCGAACACCAGGATCGTGCCGGCGACCGCGGCAAGCAGCGCGACCCCGAGCGATGTCGCCACCGGGCCGTAACCGTCGGGCATGCCGGTGGTGTAGTTGGCGAGCGTGAGCGTGCGGTCGTAAGGCCACAGCTTCACGACGCTCACGTAGGCGACGGTCGCCACCACGGCGACGAGCGGCACGAGTGCGATCACCGATACGGTACCGAGGAAGATGTCGCGCGCGGCGTTGCGCGCCGGCGTCAACGGGCGGCCGGGCATGGCGTCGCCGCTGTCCTGCCGCCGCTTCGCCAGCCGGCCAAGCCAGACCGAGAGCAGCGCGGGCGCGAGCAGCACGACGCCGAGCGTGGCGCCCATCGCGAAATCCAGCTGACCCACCACCTCGCTGTAGATCTCCATCGCCAGCACGCGATAGCTTCCGCCGACGACGACGGCGCTGCCGAAGTCGGTGAGCGTTTCCGTGAACACGAGGAACGCGGCGGCGAGCAGCGCGAAACGCAGGCGCGGCAGCGTGACGTCGACGAACTGCCGCGCATCCGACGCACCCATCGAGGTCGCCGCGTCGTAGTGACGCGCAGGCGTACGGGCGAGCGCGGCCGACACGATGAGCGTGACCTGCGGAAGTCCGTACAGGGTGTTGGCGAGCAGCAGGCCCCAGAAACCGTAGATATCGGTGGGCAGGCCCGTCAGCCGGTGCACGAGGCCATTGCGACCGAGCAGGCAGACGAGGCCGAGACCCAGTACCAGCGACGGCGCGAGCATCGGCAGTAGCAGGGCGCCACGGATCAGGAACGTGCCCCTCAGGCGCGACCGGTGCAACGCCATCGCGAGGCAAAGGCCCAGCGGCACGGTGCACAGCGTCGTCGCGATGCCGATGGCGAGGCTTCGGCATGCGGCGCGCGGCAGGCCCGGGTCGTCGAGCAGGCGTGCGAAGTTGGCGAGCGTCGGCGCGCCGTTGGTGTCGGTGACGCTGCGCCAGAGCACGGTCGCGAGCGGGTGCAGGAAGAACAGGATCAATGCCAGCACCGGCACGGCGAGTAGCAGCAGGCCCGCGATGCGAGGCCGCGACCTGGCCGTGGGCGTGGCGGCGATGGATGCCATCACGCCGACACCCAGGCGCCGCGCAGCGCGTCCACCGACACCGATTCACCGCGCGGCAGGGCGTCGCGACCGGACACCTCGACCACCATGCGACGGCCACGCCACGCCAGCGTCATCCGCGCGAGGTTGCCGAGGAACGTGGTGTCTTCGATCACGCCGTCGCCGCGCGGATCGGCGGCGATCACGACGTCTTCGGGGCGCAGGCACAGCTCGTACGTGGCTTCCGGCCCGGGAGGGCGGCGCTCGAGGAAGCCGGGCAGGGCGTCGCGCACGAACGACGTGGAGAGCAGGTTCGCACGGCCGACGAACTCGGCGACGAATCGCGTGCGCGGGCGTTCGTAAAGATCGCGCGGCGAGCCGGATTGTTCGATGCGCCCATGATTGAGGCAGACGATCGTGTCCGCCATCGCGAGCGCTTCTTCCTGATCGTGCGTGACCATGATGGTGGGAATACCCAGCGCGCGCTGAAGGCTGCGGATCTCGGTTCGCAGCTGGCCGCGGATCGCCGGGTCCAGCGCCGAGAGCGGTTCGTCCAGCAGAAGCATCGCCGGTTCGGTAGCAAGCGCGCGCGCCAGCGCGACGCGCTTCTGTTGCCCGCCGGAAAGCTCGTCGGGAAAGCGCGCGCCAAAGCCGCCGAGGCCGACGCGTTCCAGCAATTCGCTGCTGCGCGCCGCGATCTTCGCCGCGGGCTCGCGCCGCAGACGCATCGGATAACCGACGTTGGCCGCGGCCGTCATGTCGGGAAACAGCGAATACGCCTGGAACACCAGCCCCATGCGGCGCTCGCGGGCCGGCATCGCGGTGATGTCGCGCCCGCCGAGAACGATGCGGCCCGCGTCGGGCGCGGTGAGCCCGGCGACGATACGCAGCAGGGTGGTCTTGCCGCAGCCGCTCGGGCCGAGCAGGCAGACGAATTCGTTCTCGCCGGCGTTGAAGGACACGTTGTCGAGCACGGTGTGCCCGCCCCATGACTTCGCGATGTCGTCGATACGCAGGTGCATGTTGTCGTTCATTCCCCGTCGGCCGCCGCGTCAGCGCGTCAGCCGCTTGTACCTTGCGATGAGCGCCGCGCGTTCGCGCGCCGCCGTGGCGAAGTCGCGCGCGGGAAGCGTCGCGACGAGATCGGCGGGAAGTCCCTGCCGCTGCTGTTCCGCGCTGGGCACGCTGCCTGGCGCGGCGACGATTTCCTTGTAGCCGCGATAGAGCGCGGCGGCTTCGGGCGACGCGGTCCAGTCGAGGAAGCGCTGGGCGTCCGTCGCGTGGAGCGATCCTTTCATCAGGGCGGAGGCTTCGAGTTCGTAGCCTTTCGCACCTTCGGGAATCACCATCGTCACCGGATACCCCTGGCGGATCGACTGCATCGCGGAAAACGCGAACGAGATGCCGATGGGGAATTCGCCGATGCGCGCGAGCTTGCACGGGGCCGACCCGGAAAGCGTGACCTGGCCGACATTGCGCGCGATGTCGAGCACCAGCTGCATGCCTTGCGCGTCGCGACCGGCATCGGACAGCGACGAGACGAGCATGTAGCCCGTGCCCGAGGAGGCGGGATCCGGCATCGCCACCTGGCCGCGATAGCGGGGCGACGCGAGGTCGGCCCAGGTGCGCGGCACCGGCAGGTCGCGTTCGGCGAGCGCTTCGCGGTTCACGCACAACGCGGCGAGAAAGCCCGTGGGAGCGAACCAGCGGTGGTCCGCGGCGCGGAACGCGGCGGGCATGCGATCGATGTTCGTTCCCGCGACGGGTGTCAGCAGCGCGGCGATGCGCGGATCGAGCATGTCGGTGACCGCCATGCCCCAGATCGCATCGTTACGCGGTTGGGCGGATTCGGCGAGCAGGCGCGCGGCGAGGTCGCCACTGGAAAGGCGAAGCACGCGAAGGTCGATATCGGGGAGGGCTTTCTTCGCGGCGTCCGTGTACACGGCGATCTCGTCGCTTTCCAGCGCCGAATACACCGTCACCGTGCCCGCATGTGCCACGCCGCAGGCGGCGAGCAGCACGGTGACGCATCCGGTGTGGCGATATGCACGCATGGGAAGCCCCAGGAAGGAAACGGTTCGCTCTCGTGTCGCCGACGGGTGTGATGCGATCACCCCACCGTGTGGCGATTTGGGTATATTTGCAAACCTGTGGCTTCGACGTCCACCAGAGAATTTTCGTTTTTGTCATCAATCCGAAACGTGCGAACGCTAGATGGCGCACGTCATTCGCGTACCGGGAGTGTGTAGATGGAATCGTTGTCCGCCGCCGAGCGGAAAGAGTTCGAAGCCTTCGCCGTGGCGATCGCCGACAATGCGCGTGCGCTGTCGCTGCCACGTTTCCGCCGTCCCGTGGATGTCACGCTCAAGGGCGACATGAGTCCGGTGACCGCCGTCGACCGCGGTGTCGAATCGATGCTGCGCGATCGCATCGAGCATGCATGGCCGTCTCATGGGCTGCTCGGCGAGGAATACGGCGCCACGCGCACGGACGCCGAATTCGTCTGGTCGATCGACCCCATCGACGGCACGCGTAGCTTCATTTCGGGGTGGCCACTGTGGGGCACGTTGCTCGCGCTGCTTCGCAACGGCCAGCCCGTGCTGGGCCTTCTCGACATGCCGGCGCTCGACGAGCGCTGGATCGGCCATGTCGGCGTCGGCACCACGATGAACGGTGCCCGCTGCGTGGCCAGCACCTGCGAGCGCCTCGACGCCGCGACGTTGTATACGACCACACCCGACATGTTCACGCCCGACGAATGGCAGCGTTTCGATCGCACCAGCCGCGCCGCGTACACGCGCCGGTTCGGTGGCGACTGCTATGGTTACGGCATGCTGGCCTCTGGACACATCGACGCGGTGATCGAAGCCAACCTGATGCCGTACGACTATCTCGCGATCGCACCGGTGGTGCAGGCGGCCGGCGGTGTGATCACCGACTGGGAAGGCCGTGCGCTGGGCCTCGACAGCGGCGGCCGCGTGGTCGCCGCCGCGACGCCCGCATTGCACGCCGCGCTGATCGAATCGCTCGCGAAGGACTGAACATCACATGGTTTCCCAGGATCGCCGTCGCTTCCTGCATGCCGCGGGTGCCACCGTCGCCGCTTCGCTCATCGCGCAGGGTTTTCCCGCATCGATCGCACGGGCGCTGGCGACCGCGCCCGACAGGCGCACGGGCACCATCGCCGACGTCGGGCACGTCGTGGTGCTGATGCAGGAGAACCGGTCGTTCGACCATTACTTCGGCAGCCTGCGCGGCGTGCGCGGCTTCGCGGATCCGCGCGTGCTGGAACTGGGCAATGGCGATCCCGTCTGGCGTCAGCCGGTGACGGCGGCGCGCACGAAGTTCTGGAAGGGCCGCGGCATCGGTGCCGACGTGGCATGGGTCTACCCGTTCCACCTCGACACCGCGCGCTCGGGCGATCATCACGAGGGTACCGACCATGGGTGGAGTTCGGGCCATGGGTCGTGGAACCTCGGGCACAACGATCGCTGGATCGAGCAGAAGCAGGACGTGCTCACGATGGCGTACCTGCGGCGCGAGGATGCCGCGTTCCATTACGCGCTGGCCGATGCCTTCACGGTATGCGACGCGTATCACGCGTCGGCGCTCGCGGATACCGCGATCAATCGCATCTATCTGTGGAGCGGCACGTCGGATCCATCGGGCCGCCTGAGCCGGAAAGACAACGGTCCCGGCACGGAAGAGCGTGCGCAGACGAACGGCTATACATGGACGACGTACCCCGAGCGACTCGAAAACGCCGGAGTCACATGGCGCGTGTATCAGGGCGGCACGGGTGAGCCCGGTTCGCCGACCGACAACTACACCGATAACTCGCTGGAGTTCTTCGCCGCCTATCAGGTGAAGGAGGGTGCGGACCCGGCGAGTTCGCTGGTGCGCAACGGCGTCTCGAATCACACGCTGCGCGATCTGCGGCAGGACGTGCTGCACGATCGCCTGCCGCAGGTCACGTGGATCGTCGCGCCGTATGCGTACAGCGAGCATCCGACGTCGTCACCCGCGGATGGCGCGTTCTACATCCGGAAGGTGCTGGATGCGCTCACCGCGAACCCCAAGGTGTGGAGTCGCACGGTTCTCTTCCTCAACTACGACGAGAACGACGGCTTCTTCGATCACGTTGTGCCGCCCGCGCCGCCGTTGCGCAGTGGCCCGGACGGCGAGGGCGTCGTGTCCGCGTCGCTGGTGGAGGGCTTGCGCGACGAGATCATGGATCTCGATGCGCACGCGCGCATTTCATCGCCGCTGGTGCCCGGCACCGACCCTCTTGGCATGCAGCCGGTGGGGTTGGGCAACCGCGTTCCGATGATCGTCGTGTCGCCATGGACGCGGGGCGGCTGGGTGTGTTCCGAGACGTTCGACCATACGTCGGTGTTGCGTTTCCTCGAGAAACGTTTCGGCGTCGAAGAGCCGAACATCAGTGCATGGCGTCGCGCCATCTGCGGCGACCTGACGAGCGCGTTCGATTTCGCCGGAGCAACGAACGTCGACGTACCGAAGATCGGTGTACCGCACGGCTCAGACGGCAAGGTGCCCATCGCCGTGCCCGGCAAGCAGACGATGCCTGTGCAGGAATCGGGCACACGGCCGGCGCGCGCGCTCGGCTACGCGTGGACGGTGCGTCACCGGATCGAGGATGGCGCGAGCCGCCTCGCGTTCGACAATACCGGGCCGCTTGGCGC
>Ga0102588_1000503_pt1 | contig 41393 bp, 50 predicted proteins | sample AraplaMF_Col_mMS_FD_76854 | JGI IMG/M metagenome (GOLD analysis project Ga0102588, IMG submission 76854) | Arabidopsis root microbial communities from the University of North Carolina, USA - plate scrape MF_Col_mMS (SPADES assembly) (version 2) | ecosystem: Host-associated > Plants > Roots >...
CTTCGCCTCCCTGCGGAGACGCTCAGAAAACGGCAGCCGCCGCCTCCTTCGGACCATGCAGCGGGGTGCGCCAAGAGCCGTCGCCCCGGCGCACGCCGGGGCCCACCGCCTCGGTTCCGGGCTGGCTGCGGAGCCGCATCGATGTGCGCTTCGGTGTACGGACATAAAGCCGACCGGGCCGTGGAATCAAAACCCATCGCATCGCGGTGGATCCCGGTTTTCACCGGGATGACGGTGAGGGAGCGCCTTGGGTGTCGCGAGGTTGCCCGCTGCCGCGGGATCGCCGATACGATCGGCTCCCACCACGGGGACGCGTCTCGGCCTGAAAAGCGCACTCCGGGCAAGTTGCCGCGCGATCGCCAACCTTCGGGTGGGAGCGCTAGCGCGCGAATGGGTGCTTGCCGCAACCTTGATTCGCGCGCGAGCGCGCTCCCACCCGTCGGTAGGTGACGACTTCGAAAGCACCCGTTCGCGCGCGCTCCCACCCGAAGGTTGGTTGGACTGGGACGAGCACCCTTCGCCCGCCAGCGGGCCTCCCACATGCTGCCCTTTCGGGCTGCCCCCGGTGTCCGGCTGGGAGTCGGGGTGCGTCGTCCTGGGAGCGTCTCCGCAGGGAGGCGAAGGCCGGACGAGGACTTAGCGACCGGGACGACGTACCCCGGCTCCCCTGCCTCACCGCACCCGAACGCGATGGCGAAGCCGAGCCCACCCTACCGCAGACGCACAAAAAAACCCGGCAGGTCACCCTGCCGGGTTTCTTGAAACTAATGGCGCTGAGGCTTACTCGGCGTCGACAGCGTCGGCCTTGGCCGGGCGATCCACGAGTTCGACGTACGCCATCGGAGCGTTGTCGCCCGGGCGGAAGCCGCACTTGAGGATGCGCAGGTAGCCGCCGGGACGCTCGCGGTAACGCGAGCCGAGCTCGAACAGCTTGCCGACGGCTTCCTTGTCGCGCAGACGCGCGAAAGCAAGGCGGCGGTTGGCGACGCCGTCGGTCTTGGCGAGCGTGATGAGCGGCTCGGCGACGCGACGGAGTTCCTTCGCCTTCGGAAGGGTGGTGCGGATAAGCTCGTGCTTGATCAGCGACGAAGCCATGTTCTTGAACATCGCTTCGCGGTGGCTGCTCGTGCGGTTGAGCTTGCGACCGGATTTCTGGTGGCGCATGGCGATTACTCTCTATGTCTGTTGTTATGAAAAGCCGGACAGGATGAGCCGACTTCCCGCGGTTACCCGCTATTCGAGGCTGTCAAAACGCCTCGTTATAAGAGCACGGCCTCTGTGGACCGCTGAGTTTCCCCGGAGGAAATGCGCGATGCATCCACCGGATGGTGCAAAGCATCGGGGCGATCGATACCGATCGCCCCGAGACATCAGCCGAGCTGCATGCCGTGGGACAAGCCCGGCGGCGGCCAGTTCTCGAGCTTCATGCCGAGGGCCAGACCGCGGCCACCGAGCACGTCCTTGATTTCCGTCAGCGACTTCTTGCCAAGGTTCGGCGTCTTCAACAGCTCGACCTCGGTCTTCTGGACCAGGTCGCCGATGTAGTAGATGCTTTCGGCCTTGAGGCAGTTCGCCGAACGGACCGTCAGTTCGAGATCGTCGATCGGACGCAGCAGGAGCGGATCGAAACCGCCCTTCTCCGCCTTGGTCGAATCGCTCTCGCGGCGCGAGAAATCGCCGAAAACCGACAGCTGGTCGTTGATGATTTCAGCCGCCTTGCGGACAGCGTCTTCAGCACCGATCGTACCGTTCGTTTCGATATCGAGCACGAGCTTGTCGAGGTTGGTGCGCTGCTCGACACGAGCCGCATCCACTTCGTAAGCGACGCGCAGGACCGGCGCGAACGACGCGTCGAGCTGCAGACGGCCGATCGGCCGCGTCTCGTCATCCGGATGCTGGCGCGCGCTGGCCGGCTGGTAGCCGACGCCGCGACGCACCTTCAGACGCATGTTCAGTGCCACATCCTTGGTGAGGTGGCAGATCACGTGCTCCGGGTTGACGATTTCAACGGAATGGTCGACCGCGATGTCGCCTGCGGTGACCACGCCCTTGCCTTTCTTTGCCAGCGTGAGGGTGACTTCGTCACCGGTATGCTGGCGGATGGCAACGTCCTTGAGGTTCAGCAGGACTTCGATCACGTCCTCCTGCAGGCCTTCCAGAGTGGTGTACTCGTGCAGCACGCCGTCGATTTCGACTTCGACGATGGCGCTGCCCGGAATCGAAGAGAGCAGCACGCGACGCAGCGCGTTGCCCAGGGTGTGACCGAAGCCACGCTCGAGCGGCTCGACTACCACCTTCGCGCGGTTCGCTCCAAGCTGCTCGACGCTGAGGCCACGAGGCCGCAGCACACTAGTTGACGAAACTGCCATGCAAGGCTCCGGTGGATTACTTCGAGTAAAGCTCGACGATCAGGGCTTCGTTGATATCGGCCGGCAGATCGCCACGATCCGGAACGGCTTTGAACGTGCCTGCGAACTTCTTGCTGTCGACCTCGACCCACGACGGACGAAGATCCATCGTGTCGTAGATCGTCGCCGCTTCCTGCACGCGCAGCTGCGTACGGGCCTTCTCGGTCAGCGAAACCTCATCGCCCGGACGGACGTGGTAGGAAGGCACGTTGACCTTCTTGCCATTGACCGTGACGGACTTATGAGCAACGAGCTGACGAGCCTGGGCGCGGGTGACCGCGAAACCCATGCGGTAGACGACGTTGTCGAGACGGCTTTCCAGGAGGCGAAGCAGGTTTTCACCCGTATTGCCCTTCTGGGTCGAAGCCTTGGTGTAGTAATTGCTGAACTGACGCTCGAGCACACCGTAGATGCGCTTGACCTTCTGCTTCTCACGAAGCTGAACAGCGTAGTCGGACAGACGGGCGCGCTTGTTGGCGCCATGCTGACCGGGCTTGTTTTCGAGCTTGCACTTGGAATCAAGCGCGCGAGCCGGGCTCTTCAGACCGAGGTCCACACCCTCACGACGCGCAAGTTTGCAGGTAGCTCCACGATAACGGGCCATGGGTATGCTCCTTAGACGCGACGCTTCTTGGGGGGACGGCAGCCGTTATGCGGAATCGGCGTGACGTCGATAATGTTGAGCACCTTGTAGCCCAACGCGTTCAGAGAGCGCACGGCCGACTCGCGGCCCGGGCCGGGGCCCTTGATGCGCACTTCCACGGTCTTCACACCGTAGTCGCCCGCGGCGCGGCCAGCCTTTTCGGCGGCGACCTGCGCTGCGAACGGGGTCGACTTACGGGAACCGCGGAAACCCGCGCCGCCCGCCGTCGCCCACGACAGGGCATTGCCCTGGCGATCGGTGATCGTGACGATGGTGTTGTTGAAAGAAGCCTGCACGTGGGCCACGGCATCCGTGACAACGCGCTTGATCTTCTTCTTTTGCTTAACAGGCTTAGCCATGTTCGGTATCCGTTACTTCTTGATCGGACGACGCGGACCCTTACGGGTACGGGCGTTGGTACGCGTGCGCTGGCCGCGCACCGGCAGGCCGCGACGGTGGCGCAGGCCACGGTAGCAACCAAGGTCCATCAGGCGCTTGACTGCCATGCCGATTTCGCGGCGCAGGTCGCCTTCGACCGTGTACTTAGCGATTTCGGCGCGGATCTTCTCGACCTCGCCTTCGCTCAGCGACTTGATGGGAGTGGTCGCAACCACGCCCGCGTCCACGCAGACCTGCTTGGCCCGCGAACGGCCGATTCCGTAAATGCTCTGCAGACCGACCCAGACATGCTTCTGGACCGGCAAATTGACACCCGCGATGCGCGCCATGATGTACTGTCTCCGATGCGTTTCGTGCGCGGTAAACGCGCAATTCTAACCTGAATTAACCTAAACGGGAAGTCCTGCGGCGCCAGGCGCCGCGGCCTCCCCTACTTGGGGGCTTAACCGTCGCGTATCAGCTGCGACGGAGATTCGACTTCTTGAGCAGACTCTCGTACTGGTGGCTGACGAGATGGGCCTGGACCTGAGCCGTAAAGTCCATCACCACCACCACCACGATCAGCAGCGAAGTGCCGCCGAAATAGAACGGGACGTGCCAGGCGTTCTGCATGAACGTGGGCACCAGGCAGACCAGCACGATGTAGAGCGCGCCAACGCCGGTAAGCCGGGTCATGACGCCATCGATGTAGTCTGCCGTCGCACGACCCGGACGAATGCCCGGAATCAATGCGCCCGAACGCTTGAGGTTATCGGCCGTTTCCTGCGAGTTGAACACGATCGCCGTATAGAAGAAGGCGAAACCGATGACCAGGACCGCGAACACGATGTCGTGCACGGGCTCACCCGGGCTCAGCGCCGTGGTCAACCACTGCAGCCAACGGGACTGGTGGGCCGTGCCAAACCAGGTTGCCGCGGTTGCAGGGAAGAGCAGCAGGCTCGTCGCGAAGATCGGCGGAATGACACCCGCCATGTTGATCTTCAGCGGCAGATGCGAGGTCTGACGCTGGAACTGACGCTGGCTGCCCTGCTTCGCGTAGTTCACGGTGATGCGCCGCTGGGCGCGCTCCATGAACACCACGAAAGCCGTTACCGCCAGAATCACCACCACGACCATCAGCAGCTTCAGCACCGAGAGCTCGCCGTTGTTCGCCATGCTCAGCGTATGCACGATCGCTGCGGGAAGACCCGCGACGATGCCGGCGAAGATCAGCATCGAGATACCGTTACCGATACCCCGCTCCGTGATCTGCTCGCCCAGCCACATCAGGAACATCGTGCCGGCGGTGAGGCCGACGACCGATGCCACGATGAAGCCCATACCCGGCATGTACACCACCGGCGCGCCACCCGAAGCGACCTGCTTCTGGAGCGCGACGGCGATGCCGAACGCCTGGAAAGCGGCGAGAGCCACCGTGCCGAAGCGCGTGTACATGGTCATCTTGCGACGACCCGACTCGCCTTCCTTGCGCAGTGCCTGGAGCGACGGAATGACCGAGCCCATCATCTGCACCACGATGGATGCCGAGATGTACGGCACCACACCGAGGGCGAACACCGAGAAGCGGGAGAGCGAACCGCCGGAGAACATGTTGACCATGTTCAGCAGACCGCCACCGCCTTCGACCAGGCTCGTCATCGCATCGGGGTTCACGCCCGGAACGGGAATGAACGAACCGAGGCGGAAGACGATCAGCGCACCGATGAGGAAAAAGATGCGCTGACGCAGTTCCGTCAGTTTGCCCAGCGAGCCGAGCGTTGTGCCCTGCGCTGCAGCCACCTGATTACTCCACGCTGCCGCCGGCGGCTTCGATGGCCGCCTTGGCGCCGGCCGTCGCAAGCACGCCCTGGAGCTTGATGGCGCGATCGATCTCGCCCTTCAGCACCACCTTGACCTTCTTGGCGCGGCTGGTCACGAGACCGGCGGCGTGCAGAGCGATCAGGTCGATCGTGTCGGCCTTGATCGAAGCCAGCTGGTACAGCATGACCTGCTCGGTGTCGGCCTTCTTCAGCGAGCGGAAGCCCACCTTCGGAAGACGACGCTGCAGCGGCATCTGACCACCTTCGAAACCCACGCGGTGCGTGTTACCGGCACGAGCGTGCTGACCCTTGTGGCCGCGGCCGGCGGTCTTGCCGAGGCCGGAACCGATACCGCGGGCGACGCGGGTGCGGGTCTTGCGAGCGCCCTTACCGGGCCTGAGGTCGTTAAGACGCATGATTGATTACTCCTCGACCCGGACCAGGTAGTAGACCTTGTTGATAAGGCCACGAACCTGCGGGGAATCCTTAAGTTCACGGACATCGTTGAGCTTGCCGAGGCCGAGGGCCTTGACGCTCAGACGATGACGACCCTGCACACCACGCAGGCCCTTGACGAGGCGCACGCGGACGGTGCCGGTGGTTTCGGTGTTCTTAGCCATTGCCCAGCACCTCTTCGATCGTCTTGCCACGCTTGGCGGCGATGCGCTTCGGCGAGGCGACGGCCTGCAGACCCTTGATCGTCGCGCGGACGAGGTTGATCGGGTTGCGGGAGCCGACGGCCTTGGCCAGAACGTCCTTCACACCGACCACTTCGAGGACAGCGCGCATGGCGCCGCCGGCGATCACGCCGGTACCCTGCGAGGCAGGCTGCATGTAGACGCGGGCCGCGCCGTGGTTGGCCTTGATGGCGTACCAGAGCGTGCCGTTGTTGAGTTCGATGGACACCATGTTGCGGCGGGCGCGCTCCATGGCCTTGGAAATGGCGACCGGCACTTCACGCGCCTTGCCATAACCAAAACCGACGCGGCCTTCGCCGTCGCCGACAACCGTCAGCGCGGTGAAGCTCATCTGGCGGCCACCCTTGACGGTCTTGGCCACGCGGTTGACGGCAATAAGCTTTTCAAGCATGCCGTCCGAATTTTCGCGATCTGTCGAGGACATCTCTATTCCTGATCTGCCCGGAACGAGCCGGGGCTTCTGTTTACGGCTTGGTCGCCGCTTGGAGTTGTAGTTACCTCAGGCGACACCGGCCCCGAAGGGCCGATGCCGTGGCCTGACGCCTCTTAGAACTTGAGGCCGGCCTCACGCGCCGCATCGGCGAGAGCCTTGATGCGACCGTGATAACGGAAGCCCGAGCGGTCGAACGCGACGGCTTCGATACCGGCGGCCTTGGCGCGCTCGGCAACGATGCGACCCACCGTGGTGGCGGCTTCGACGTTCTTCTTGCTCTTGAGGCCTTCGGCCACCGACTTCTGCACGGTCGAGGCAGCAGCCACGACGGTGCCGTTCGGTGCGAAGACCTGGGCGTAGATGTGCTGACCGGTGCGGTGCACGCTCAGGCGGGCGACGGCGAGCTCACGGATGTGGGCGCGGGTCGACTTGGCGCGGCGCAGGCGGGATTCGTTCTTGTTCATCGTCTCGTCTCCAGGAAGCGGATAGGCCGATTAGGCCTTCTTGGCTTCCTTCAGGATGATCGTCTCGCCGGCGTAACGGACACCCTTGCCCTTGTAGGGCTCGGGGGAACGGAACGCGCGGATCTTCGCGGCCACCTGGCCCACGAGCTGCTTGTCGGAACCCTTGATGAGGATTTCCGTCTGCGTCGGGACTTCGATGGTGATGCCTTCCGGCGCGTCGAAAACGACCGGGTGCGAGAAACCGAGCGACAGGTTCACCGACTTGCCGGCGAGCTGTGCGCGGTAACCGACGCCGACGAGTTCCAGCTTCTTCTCGAAGCCGCTGGCGACGCCCTGGACCATGTTGGCGACGATCGCGCGGGCGGTGCCACCGAACTTATCGTCGGCCCCGTCGGCGAGAACGATGTTCAGCACGCCATTTTCCTGCTGGAACGAAACGCCCGGCAGCTCATGGGTGGTCAGGGTGCCCTTCGGGCCCTTGACGGTGACGGTGCCGTTGGCGACCGAGACTTCGACGCCCTTCGGGAGGGTGATGGGCTTCTTGGCTACACGTGACATGTCGGGACTCCTTACGCCACCTGGCCGATGACTTCGCCGCCCAGACCCTTCGCACGGGCCTGCGCGTCGGTCAGGAGACCGGCGGAAGTCGAGATGATCGAGATACCCAGGCCGCCGAGGACCTTCGGCAGCTCGTCCTTGCCGCGGTAGACGCGGAGACCGGAACGGCTGACACGGGAAATGGTTTCGATGGCCGGACGGCCTTCAAAGTACTTCAGCTTGATCTCGAGGACCGGCTTGCCCGCTTCGTCAGCGGTACGGGCGTCGAGGATGTAGCCTTCGTTCTGGAGAAGCGTGGCAAGCGCCTGCTTCATTTTCGACGACGGCATACGGACAACCGACTTGCCAGAGGCCTGGCCATTACGGATGCGCGTAAACAGATCGGCGATGGGATCAGTCATGCTCATAAGAAAACCCTTGAGAGTGCACCGATATCCGAATTACCGGAAATCTTAAATTGTAAAGCCGACAAACCGTCGGTCTGCGTTGCGCAGACCGACGACTATAACAGCTTGTCCCGCCAATGGCGAGTTTTTACCAGCTAGCCTTGCGCAGGCCCGGAACGTCGCCACGCATGGTGGCTTCGCGGAGCTTGTTGCGGCCGAGGCCGAACTTGCTGTAGACGCCGCGCGGACGACCAGTCAGGGCGCAGCGGTTACGCTGGCGCGACGGGCTCGCATCGCGGGGAAGCTTCTGCAGCTTCGTCTGAGCTTCCATCTTCTCGTCGTACGAGGCGGTGGCGCTCAGGACGATCGCCTTCAGTTCGGCGCGCTTGGCGGCGTACTTCTTGACGAGCTTGGAGCGCTTTGCATCGCGCTCGATCATCGAGGTCTTAGCCATGTTCTACCTGTAATCAGTTGCGGAACGGGAAGCTGAAGGCTTCCAGCAGCGCCTTGGCTTCTTCGTCGGTCTTGGCGGTGGTGGTGATGGAGATATCCATACCGCGCAGCGCGTCGACCTGATCGAAGTCGATTTCCGGGAAGATGATCTGTTCCTTGATACCGAAGTTGTAGTTACCACGGCCATCGAAGGCACGGCCCGAGACACCACGGAAGTCGCGCGTACGCGGCAGCGAGATGTTGATCAGGCGGTCCAGGAATTCCCACATCTGGGCACGACGCAGCGTGACCTTGCAACCGATCGGCCAACCGTCGCGGATCTTGAACGAAGCGACCGACACGCGGGCCTTCGTCGTGATCGGCTTCTGCCCGGCGATCTTGGTCATGTCGGCGACCGCGTTCTCGAGGATCTTCTTGTTACCGGCGGCTTCGCCGACGCCCATGTTGAGCGTGACCTTCGTGATGCGCGGAACTTCCATGACGTTCTGGTAACCGAAGCGCTCGGTGAGCTTCTTCATTACCGACTCTTTGTAAAACGTTTCAAGGCGGGTCATGACTTCGATTCCTTACGCGTCGACCACTTCGCCCGAACGGAACACGCGCACCTTGCGCCCGTCCTCGAGCGTCTTGGTGCCAGCGCGCTCGCCTTTGTTCGTAGCGGAGTTGAAGAGCTGGACATTGGAGATATGGATCGAGGCCTCACGCTCGACGATTCCGCCCGGCTGGTTCGCCTGGGGATTCGGCTTGGTGTGGCGCTTGACCAGGTTCACGTTCGAGACGACCACGCGGTCGCCATCGACACGCAGCACGTCGCCGCGCTGGCCCTTGTTCTTGCCGGTGATGACGACGACGTTATCACCCTTGCGGATACGGTTCATGATCTGGCCTCCGCTCAGAGCACTTCGGGCGCGAGCGAGACGATCTTCATGAACTTCTCGCTGCGCAGCTCGCGGGTAACCGGCCCGAAAATACGGGTACCGATCGGCTCGAGCTTGTTGTTGAGGATGACGGCCGCATTGCCGTCGAAACGGATCACGGAACCGTCGGGACGGCGCACACCCTTGGCGGTGCGAACCACCACGGCGTTGTACACCTCACCCTTCTTGACCTTACCGCGGGGGATCGCATCCTTGATCGTCACCTTGATGACATCGCCGACGCTGGCGTAGCGACGCTTGGAGCCGCCCAGCACCTTGATGCACATCATTTCCTTCGCGCCGCTGTTGTCAGCCGCGGAAAGCATGCTCTGTACCTGAATCATCGCAGCTCTCCTTAGACTTCAGCGCGCGTGACGATTTCGACCACGCGGTGATGTTTGGTCTTCGACAGCGGACGGCATTCCGCGATGCGAACCAGGTCACCCTCGTTCGCGCCGGTTTCGTCGTGCGCATGGAGCTTCGTGGAACGGCGGATGATCTTGCCGAGCAGCGGGTGCTGCACCTGGCGCTCGATCAGCACCGTCACCGTGTTAGCCATCTTGTTGCTGATGACACGACCCGTGAGGGTACGTGCCGTCTTCGTGTTATCGCTCATGTCCGCCGTCCTTACTTCTTAACGCCGAGCACGAACTTCGTGCGGGCGATGTCACGCCGAACGCGGCGCAGCTGGTGCGGCTGAGTGAGCTGCCCGGAGCCCTTCTGCATGCGCAGATTGAACTGCTCCTTGCGAAGGTCCAGCAGATGCTGCTTCAGCTCTTCCGCCGACTTCTCTTTGATTTCTTTGCTGGCCATTACATCACCGCCCTGGAGACGAACTGGGTCTGGACGGAGAGCTTGGCAGCCGCCAGACGGAACGCTTCGCGTGCCGTCGTCTCGTCGACACCTTCGATTTCATAAAGCATGCGACCGGGCTGGATCAGTGCGACCCAGAACTCGACGCCACCCTTACCTGCACCCATTCGGACTTCGATGGGCTTACGGGTGATCGGCTTGTCCGGGAACACGCGGATCCAGAGCTTGCCGCCACGCTTGACGAAGCGCGTGATGCAACGACGGGCCGCTTCGATCTGACGTGCGGTCAGCTGACCGTGCGTCGTCGCCTTGAGGCCGTACTCGCCAAAGCTCACGAGGTTGGAATTGAATGCCAGGCCGTCGTTACGACCCTTATGCATCTTGCGGTACTTGGTACGCTTAGGTTGCAACATGGCAACGCTCCTTACTTGGCAGCGCGCTCACGCTCGCGGCGGTTTTCACCACCCTCGCGGCGCGACGACTGCTGAGGCTGCTGTTCTTCCTTCGACTCGGCCGTAGCGGCCGCCAGATCGAAGATCTCGCCCTTGTAGACCCATACCTTGACACCGATGATGCCGTACTGGGTCTTGGCCTCGGCGGTGCCGTAGTCGATGTCCGCACGCAGGGTGTGCAGCGGAACGCGACCTTCGCGAGCCCACTCGGAGCGTGCGATTTCGGCGCCGTTGAGACGGCCGGAGACGTTGATCTTGATGCCGAGGGCACCGAGACGCATCGCGTTGCCGACCGAGCGCTTCATGGCGCGGCGGAACATGATGCGGCGCTCGAGCTGCTGAGCGATGGACTCCGCGACGAGCTGGGCATCGAGCTCCGGCTTACGGACTTCGCTGACGTTGATGTGCGTCGGAACGCCCATCATGTCGGTGACTTCCTTACGCAGCTTCTCGATGTCCTCGCCCTTCTTGCCGATCACCACGCCCGGACGGGCGGTGTGGATCGTCACGCGGGCGGTCTTGGCCGGACGCTCGATCTGGATCTTCGAGATACCGGCGGCGGCGAGCTTCTTGCGCAGCATCTCGCGGACCTTGAGGTCGGCAGCGAGGTACTGGGCGTACTCACCCTTGTTTGCGTACCACTTCGAGTTCCAGTCCTTGGCAATGCCGAGGCGGATACCGGTGGGATGAACTTTGTGACCCATCGTCTCTTACCCCAGTCAGTTGCCCACAACCACAGTGATGTGGCTGGTGCGCTTCAGGATGCGCGAACCGCGGCCTTTGGCGCGGGCATACATACGCTTCATCGCCGGACCTTCGTCGACGAAGATGCGTGCGACCTTCAGCTCGTCGACGTCGGCACCGAGATTGTTCTCGGCGTTGGCGACGGCGGAGAGCAGCACCTTGCGGACAAGGTGAGCGGCCTTCTTGTTGGTAAAGGCGAGCACGTCGCTGGCTCGGCCCACGGGCATACCGCGGACCAGGTCAGCCACCAGGCGTGCCTTCTGCGCCGAAATGCGGGCGCTGCGCAGGATCGCTTTGGCTTCAGTGCTCATCACTTGCCCTTCTTGTCGCCGGCGTGGCCCTTGTAGGTGCGGGTCACCGCGAACTCGCCGAGCTTGTGCCCGACCATGTTCTCGTTGATCAACACCGGCACGTGCTGACGGCCGTTGTGGATGGCGATGGTCAGACCGACCATCTCCGGCAGAATCATCGAACGACGCGACCAGGTCTTGATCGGACGCTTGTTATTGGCGGAAACGGCGGCTTCCACCTTCTTTACGAGGTGCAGGTCAACGAACGGACCTTTCTTTAGAGAGCGCGGCATGATCGTTTCCTATTACTTGCGACGACGCACGATGAACTGCTGGGTGCGCTTGTTGTTGCGCGTCTTGTAACCCTTGGTCGGCGTACCCCACGGGCTGACCGGGTGACGGCCGCCAGAGGTCTTGCCTTCACCACCGCCATGCGGATGGTCGACCGGGTTCATCACCACGCCGCGGACGGTCGGACGGATACCCGCCCAACGCTTCTTACCGGCCTTGCCGAGCTTGCGCAGGCTGTGTTCCGAGTTGCCGACTTCACCGATGGTGGCGCGGCACTCGACCGGCACGCGACGCATTTCGCCGGAGCGAAGACGAAGCGTGGCGTAACCCTGCTCACGAGCGACGAGCTGGACGGAAGCACCGGCGGAACGCGCGATCTGCGCACCCTTGCCCGGCTTCATTTCGATGCAGTGGATCGTGGAACCGACCGGGATCGAACGAAGCGGCAGGCAGTTGCCCGGCTTGATCGGCGAGTCGGAACCCGACACGAGACGGTCGCCCACCGCCACGCCCTTGGGCGCGATGATGTAGCGGCGCTCGCCGTCGGCATAGCACAGCAGCGCGATGTGCGCGGTGCGGTTCGGATCGTACTCAAGACGCTCGACAACGGCGGCGATGCCTTCCTTGTCACGCTTGAAATCGATGATGCGGTAAGCCTGCTTGTGACCGCCGCCGCGATGACGCGTCGTGATGCGACCATAGTGGTTACGACCGCCGGTCTTCGACTGCGATTCGGTCAGGGGCGCATAAGGTGCGCCCTTGTGCAGACCTTCGGTCCGCACGCTGACTGCGTCGCGGCGTCCCGGGGAGGTCGGCTTGTGAGTGATCAGTGCCATCTCAATTCAACTCCTGGCTCAGGCCTTGGCCGACACGTCGATCGTGTGACCGTCGGCGAGGCGCACGTAGGCCTTACGCTTGCCCTGGCGGTTGCCAGTGCGATTGCGGAACGACTTGACCTTGCCCTTCGTGTTCACGACGTTCACTTCCTCGACCTTGACGTCGAAGAGGTGCTCGACCGCTGCGCGGACATCGGCCTTGGTCGCCTCGGGCGCCACGACGAAAACGTACTGGTTGTTCTCAGCAAGGCGAGCCGACTTCTCGGAGATGTGCGGCGCGCGAAGCGTGTTGAGCGTGCGTTCGGTGCTCATGCGAGCCACTCCTCGACCTTCTTGACCGCGTCCACCGTCATGACGACGTAGTCGCTGCCGACCAGGCTGACCGGGTTCAGGGCCAGCACGTCGACGACGTGGATGTACGGAATGTTGCGAGCGGACAGGTACAGCGCTTCGGTGGCGTCTTCCGACACCAGCAGCACGCGACCCTTGACTTCGAGCTCGGCGAGCTTGGCGATCATGCCCTTGGTGCTCGGGGCTTCCATCGACAGCTCGGAGACGATCTTCAGACGATCCTGACGGTTCAGCTCGGCGACGATCGAACGGATCGCGACGCGGTAAGCCTTACGGTTGACCTTCTGCTCGAAGCTGCGCGGCTTCGCTGCGAACGTCACACCACCACCGACGAAGATCGGAGCGCGGTAATCGCCGTGACGAGCGCCGCCGCCCTTCTGCTTCTTGAACTTCTTGGTCGTACCGGACATCTGACCGCGAGACAGCTGAGCCTTCGTACCGGCACGGCCAGCCGCCTGATAGGCGGTGACGACCTGGTGGACGAGGGCCTTCTTGTACTCGCCGCCGAACACTTCGTCCGACACGGTGAGCGCCTTGGCGCCAATAACGTTGAGTTCCATGGCGTCTCTCCTCAGCCCTTGGTCGTCGGACGAATCACGACGTCACCGCCCGGCGCGCCCGGGACTGCGCCCTTGACCGCGATCAGGTGGCGCTCGGCGTCGACCTTGACAACTTCGAGACCCTGCTGCGTGCGGTTGACCGCACCCATGTGGCCCGACATCTTCTTACCAGGGAACACGCGGCCCGGCGTCTGGCGCTGACCGATCGAGCCCGGGGCGCGATGCGACAGCGAGTTACCGTGCGTGGCGTCGCCCATCTTGAAGTGGTGACGCTTGATGGTGCCCTGGAAACCCTTACCCTTCGACACGCCGGCGACGTCGACCGTCTGACCGACGGTGAACACGTCGTCCGCCTTGATCTCGGTGCCGATCGCGTACTTGCCTGCGTCTTCCGCGGACACGCGGAATTCCCACAGGCCGCGACCCGGCTCAACCTTGGCGTTGGCGTAATGGCCCTTCAGCGGAGCCGTCAGGAGCGAGGCGCGCTTCGCGCCCGTCGTGACCTGCACGGCGCTGTAGCCGTCGTTTTCTTCGGTCTTCACCTGCGTCACACGATTCGGGGTCGCTTCAATCAGCGTCACCGGAATCGAGCGGCCGTCTTCAGTGAAGAGCCGGCTCATGCCGCACTTGCGGCCAACCAGTCCGATACTCATCTTCGTATCCTTTAGTCCGCTCAGCCGAGCTTGATCTGGACGTCAACGCCAGCCGCGAGATCGAGCTTCATGAGCGCGTCCACGGTTTTGTCGTTGGGGTCGATGATGTCCAGAACGCGCTTGTGAGTACGAGTCTCGTACTGGTCGCGGGCATCTTTGTCGACGTGCGGCGACACCAGAATGGTGTAGCGCTCAATCTTGGTCGGCAGCGGGATGGGGCCGAGAACCGTCGCGCCAGTGCGCTTGGCCGTCTCGACGATTTCGCTGGCCGAACGGTCGATCAGACGATGATCGAACGCCTTGAGCCGGATGCGAATCTTTTGGTTCGCCATAAAACCGTGTCCTGTTATCGAAAGAACGTTCTTGTGATTCGGAGAGGCTTCTCGCCACCCCGCACAACCCAAAACTACAAACTACGGGTACCGCAACGGGCCGCTCCGCAGTGGCCATGAAGCCACCCGAACGACCCGAAAAAGTCGGGCAGGCCGCATAAACGGCCCGCCCAGACAGAAAAGTATAGAATACGCAACGACATGGGTCAACAGAGCTTGCGCCCCGTGGCCAGGTTGGCACTCTATTCGGCGTCCTTGCCTGCGAACTCGAAGCACATTCCGTGCACCTCATTTCGCGTGGTCCGTCCGCCTACGTGAGGCGTGCGGGAGATATAGCCCGACGACTATACCTGATGAATTTCCGGAATGGAAGCCCCTGGTATCGATCGCGGTGAAGTCGTTTCAGGCGTGGGCGCGGAAATGGCTGCCGCAGCGAAATCGCCGATGCGGCCATTTCGCCCACACAAAAAAAAGCGGAGGCTTTCGCCTCCGCTCTTCGATGCCGGGCAGGTTGCCCTGCCCTGCTATCCGACTTACTTGGTGATCTTCGAGACCACGCCGGCGCCGACGGTGCGGCCGCCTTCGCGAATCGCGAAGCGCAGGCCTTCGTCCATGGCGATCGGGAAGCCCAGGGTCACCGCGATCTTCACGTTGTCGCCCGGCATCACCATCTCGGTGCCTTCCGGCAGTTTGATCGAGCCCGTGACGTCCGTGGTACGGAAGTAGAACTGCGGACGGTAGTTGCTGAAGAACGGCGTGTGACGGCCACCCTCGTCCTTCGACAGGATGTACACCTCACCCTCGAACTCGGTGTGCGGCGTCACCGTACCCGGCTTGGCCAGCACCTGGCCGCGCTCGACGTCTTCGCGCTTCAGACCGCGGACCAGCACGCCGACGTTGTCACCGGCCTGACCCTGATCCAGCAGCTTGCGGAACATCTCCACGCCCGTGACCGTCGTGGTCTGGGTGTCCTTCAGGCCCACGACTTCCGCCGCGTCGCCCACCTTCACGATGCCGCGCTCGACGCGACCGGTCAGCACCGTGCCACGACCCGAGATCGAGAACACGTCTTCCACCGGCAGCAGGAACGGCTTGTCGATGTCACGCTCCGGCTCCGGGATCCAGCTGTCGAGCGCGTCGACCAGCTTGATGATCGCCGGCACGCCGATGTCCGACTGGTCGCCGTCCAGCGCCAGACGCGCCGAACCCGCGATGATCGGGGTGTCGTCGCCCGGGAACTCGTACTTCGACAGCAGCTCGCGCACTTCCATCTCGACCAGCTCGAGCAGCTCGGCGTCGTCGACCATGTCCGCCTTGTTCAGGAAGACCACGATGTACGGCACGCCGACCTGACGCGACAGCAGGATGTGCTCACGCGTCTGCGGCATCGGGCCGTCAGCGGCCGAGCACACCAGGATCGCGCCGTCCATCTGCGCCGCACCCGTGATCATGTTCTTCACGTAGTCGGCGTGGCCCGGGCAATCGACGTGACCGTAGTGACGGGTCGGCGATTCGTATTCGACGTGTGCGGTCGAGATCGTGATGCCGCGTGCCTTCTCTTCCGGCGCGGCGTCGATCGAACCGTAATCCTTGAATTCGCCACCGAAACGCTCGGCGCCGATCTTCGTCAGGGCAGCCGTGAGCGTGGTCTTGCCGTGATCGACGTGACCGATGGTGCCGACGTTGACGTGCGGCTTCTTACGTTCGAACTTACCCTTTGCCATGAGCGCTAAACTCCGCTGGAGCCAATGAGATAGTAAAAAAGGAACCGCCGCGGACGACGAAGATGGTGCTCATGACTGGAATCGAACCAGCGACCTCTTCCTTACCAAGGAAGTGCTCTACCGACTGAGCTACATGAGCACGTGACGCAATGCGCGTAAATTCAATGGAGCGGGAGACGGGAATCGAACCCGCACAATCAGCTTGGAAGGCTGAAGTTCTACCATTGAACTACTCCCGCACTACGCGGAACTCGTATGGTGGAGGAAGGTGGATTCGAACCACCGAAGGCGTAAGCCAGCAGATTTACAGTCTGCCCCCGTTGGCCGCTTGGGTATTCCTCCAACAAAGAACGCCTATTGTCGCGAGCGTCCTGGAAACTGTCAACAACTTCCGCACGCGAAAATCACGCCCGGGCCCCGTTTCACAACGGTGTCGACGGCCCACATGGCGCGGCTGCGATGTGGGCGGCCGCGAAGTGTAGCGATGCCGTCCGACGAAAGGAAGACCCGGACACCGCAGGTCTCACCCGGGACTCTGTGGGAGCGCGCTCGCGCGCGAATGGGCGCTTGCCGCGAGCACCCCTTCGCCCGCGAGCGCACTCCCACACGAAGCCTGCCTCGACCCTCCGGGCCCATGGAAAGCCTTCCGCGTGGGAGGTTTCAGGCCTCGCGGGTCGCCAGCACCAGCGGCTCCATCGCCCTCGACATCTCCATCAGCTTCAGCGCGTATTCCTGCAGTTTCAGGTCGCGCTCCTCCACCGGCTTCCACGGCGGCACCGGCGTGGGCTTGCCGCCGTCCGGCTTGTCGAGCGCGACGAACACCATGACGCAGCTGGTCGCGAGGCGCTGCTCGCCACTGCGCAGGTCGCGCGCCAGCACGTCGACCGACAGGTGCATGCTCGACGTGCCGGTGTGGATCAACCGCGCCCTCACGGTGACCAGGTCGCCAATCAGGATCGGGGCCAGGAACTGGATGCCGCTGACCGACGCCGTCACGCAGTAGGCGCCGCTCCAGCCCACCGCGCAGGCATATCCCGCCTGGTCGAGCCACTTCATGGCCATACCGCCGTGGACCTTGCCGCCGAAATTCACGTCGGTCGGCTGGGCCAGGAAACGAAACTCGACTTCACGCTGGGTGCCGGGCATGCCCTTACCTTGCTGGGGAAAGTCGCATTATGACCTTCCGGTGGCTTGCCGGCCCGGCCCCGCGGGCATAGATTCGCTCCATACCCTCCTGGAGCCGCCCATGGTCCTTCGCAGTGTCGCAACGCGGCTTGCCCTGGGCGTTCTCCTGGGCTCGGCGATCGTCCTCGTGGTGACGGGCGGCCTGATGCTCTCGCACACGCGGGAGCAGATGCTGGCGCAGACGGAACAGGAGGCCTCGGCAGTCTCAGGATGGGCTGCGACGCGCATCGAAGGACGCCTCGACGCGGTCGCTCGCGTGGCCCGCGTCATGGCCGGCATTCTCGGCAACCGGCGAGACGAGGCGCCCGCGATCATTCGCGACACGCTCGCCGTCAACCCCGAGGTGGTCGACATCACCGCGGCGTTCATCCCGCGGAACACCGCCGCGCCACGCGATGCCGACGCGCCGCTCGCGCGCCGCGGCACCGACGGCACCCTCAGCCTCACCAGTCGCCTGACCGACCCCGAAACCTACTGGATGGCGCCGTGGTTCGTGCGCGGCCTCAACTGCGAGCGTGGCTGCTGGCAGGCACCGTTCCACATGTCCGGACGGAGCGACACGCTTGTTGGCTATTCCATCGCCATTCCGGGCAACGGCGACTCGGTCGCCGGCGTCGCGGACGTCACCATCAGCGTCGGCTGGCTGCAACAGCTGCTCGGCGAACTGAGCAAGCCCGATCACGCCTCCGCGTTCGTCGTCGACGCCGACGGCATGTTCCTCGCGCACGACTGGACCTCGTACATCGGCACGCGCGGCAGCAAGCCGTTCATGGCGGCCCTCAGGGCGCATCGCAACCCGGTGCGCATCACGCCCGAGATGGGCGGTCGTGTCAGCGAGCCGGTGTGGGTCTACTTCGTGCCCATCGCCGGCACGACATGGACGGCCGGCCTGACCATGCCCGAACGCGAAGTGCTCGCGGATCTTCGCCGCACGTACTACGTCGACATCCTGCTGGGCCTCATGGCGCTGGCCGGCGTGTCGCTGATCGCGCTCGTCATCACGCGCCGCCTGATGGCGCCATTGGGCGTGTTGTCGGATCGCGCGGAAGACGTGGCGCGCGGCGAGCTCGACTTCGTGCTGCCCAACGTGCGGCGCAAGGACGAAGTGGGCCGGCTCACACGCGCGTTCGACCAGATGCGTCGTCAGCTCGCCGGCCACATCGACAGCGCCAAGCAACTGGCTCGCGAACAGGAGCGCATGGCGAGCGAGCTGGACATCGCGCGACAGATCCAGCTCGCCCTGATTCCCGAGCCGCACTGGCTCGCGGCCGACGGCCATGTCGAAGTGCACGCGGCGCTGCGCCCCGCCAGCGCGGTGGGCGGCGACCTGTACACGTATTTCACGCTCGGCGCGCGACACATCTGCGTGATGGTCGGCGACGTATCCGACAAGGGCATCCCCGCCGCGCTCTTCATGGCGCGCACGATCACGCTCGCGCGCACGCTCGCCACGCACGCGCGCTCGCCGAGCGACATCCTGGGGTCGCTCAACCGCGAACTGTGCAAGGGCAACGACACCTGCATGTTCGTCACGCTCCTCTGCGGCGTGCTCGAAACCGAGACGGGCCTGCTCACGCTGGCCAGCGCCGGGCACGAGCAACCGGTGCTGCATGCCGGCGGCAGCGCACTGCTGGTCGACGTCGAAACCGGCCCCGCACTCGGTATCGACCGCGAAGCGCGCTACCCTGTACGGGTACTCACGTTGCTTGGGGGCGACACGGTGCTCATGTACACCGACGGCGTCAGCGAGGCGCATGCGGACAACCAGAAGCTCTACGGCACACACGCGATCCTCGACAGCGTCGCGCGTGTGCAGGAAGGCGCCACCACGGAAGCCTACGTCGACCAGGTGCTGGGCGACGTAGACGCGTACACGGCCGGCGCCCCCGCCTACGACGACATCGCACTGCTCGCGCTGACCTGGCACGAGCACGGCGTCACGGAGGTGCCACTCGATGCGGCTGCGAATTCCTAACCGGCTGGAAGACGTCTTCCTCGCGCTGAACCGCGCCGAGGGAACACTCGATCGTGCGGACGTCGACGCGTCGTGCCGGGCCGACGTGCGCCTCGTCCTCGAGGAACTCCTCGTGAACACCGTGCGCCACGGCTATCCCGATGGACGCGACGGTAGCATCGAGATCCTGCTCGAGGTCGAAACCGACGTGGTGCATCTCGAGCTGCGCGACGACGCCGTCGCGTTCGACCCGCTGCAATACGAAACACCCGACCTGCCCGGCGACATCGCGCGGCGCGAGATCGGCGGGCTGGGCCTGCACCTCGCGCGAAGCATCGCCAGCGATTTCCACTATGCACGCGACGCGCGCGGCAACTGCGTCGTCATCCGATTCGATCCATCAGACGAGCCCGCCACATGACCCTCATCGTTCGCAGCGAAGCCCCCACCACCGATCGCAGCGTCGTCTGGCTGGAGGGGCGGCTGGACGCCGCGACGTTCACCGCGTTCGACGAGGCGCTGCGCGACATCACGCCGCTCGTCGACAACGGCGGCACGCTCGTCATCGATCTTTCAGCACTCGAGTACATCAGCAGCGCCGGCCTGCGCAGCCTTGCGCAGCTGCGCAAGGCCATGCACGACCGCGATGGACGCACGCTGCTGCTCAATCCGCAGCCGCAGGTGAAGAAGGTCTTCGACATCGTGAAGGCCGTGCCGGTCGCCGAAGTGTTCGCCACCGTCGGCGAGCTCGACCAGTACCTCGATCACATGCAGCGGCAGATGACCGGCTCGGGCTAACGCCGGTTGTTTTCGATCAGGCCGGCGCGCAGGGTTTCGAGGCCACCTTTCAGATCGACCAGCTGATCGACCTCGCAACCGGTGGCGCAGAAGACGTCGACAGGCACGTCGGACGCTTTCTCGCGAAGCGCGACACCCTGAGCGGTGAGCGTCACGATGACCTGACGCTCGTCGTCCTTGCCACGCGTGCGCTCCACGAGCCCGGCCGTCTGCAGGCGCTTGAGCAGCGGCGTCAGCGTCGCGGAGTCGAGGAACAGGCGCTCGCCCAGATCCGACACCGTGATGCCGTCGCGCTCCCAGAGCACGAGCATCACCAGATACTGCGGATACGTGAGATCCAGCTTCGCCAGGAGCTGCCGGTAGAGCTTGCCCATGGCCAGGTTGGCCGAATACAGCGCGAAGCACAGCTGCCCGTCGAGGGTGCGCGGGGGTTCGACGGTGCTGGCGGGCTTCGTGTCCTTGCTCATGAAGGCAAGGTAGGGACGTGCGTATTGGATTGCAAGCGATTGAATTGCGCCACGGAGCATATGCCCCGTGGCGCCGTCGCCTCGGCTCAGGGGCCGAAGGTCTTCTCGACCCCGAGCAGGATCGACTGGTTGTCGCGGCTGGTGTTGTCCAGCTGCAGCTGATACTCCGCCCGCAGGATCCAGCCACGGGTGGTCTGCAGCGCCAGGCCCGCACCCAGCAACGTGTGGTTACGCGACTGCCGGAACAGCGTGGCGCGGTAGAGCGGGCCGTCGAGCACATCGGCGTAGCGGATCGATGCGCTGCCCGAGCCCTGCATGTCGTGCCCGAACTCCGCACGCAGCTGCGGCGCCCAGATGCCGTAATCGCGCTTCGCCGACCATTGCGCCAGCATGCCGACCGTCGCCGTGGTGGTCTTCACCGTCTGGCTCCGGTAATCGAGCGCATACGTGTCGTCGCCATGCTCGGTGAAGGCGTCGAGCCGCGCCCGCGCGACGTCGAGGCGTGCGTATGGGGTCAGCTGCATGTCGTCGCCGACATGGTTGTAGCCCGCCGAGAGCGAGGCGAACCATTGCTTGCCGTCGCGCTCGCCCTTGACGCGGTTTCCGTTCGCCGTGACGAACCGGTACGCACCGAACGACAGCCACTGGTAGCCGGCCAGTGCGTCGACGTAGAACGATGCCGCCGGGCGGAAGCTGCCGTAGAGCGCGACGTTGTAACTGTCGACCGCGCTACGGCTGCCGTGATTGCCGACGTCGCTGTTGTCGTGGCCGTAGCCGACGCCCGCACCGAGCGCGAGCGTCTCGCCGAACTGCTTGTCGACACCGAGGCTGAGACCCGACGTGGTGAAGTCGGTACCGTCGCCGCTCGCCCCGAGGCGGCTCTTGCCGAAGTTGACGGCGCCCCCCGTCCACACCGAAACGTCGCCTGGCAAGGTACCGTGCTGCGAATCGGCCGCGGCGTTGGCATCCACGCCATCGGCGTTTGGCTGCACGAGGTAACGGCGGCTGGCTTCGTCCTGCCGGTTGCGCAGGCTCGCGTATGCGTCCTTGCCACGCATCGGTCCGGCCGAGGCCACCGTGATGCCGTTGGTGAAGCCGGCGGCGCCGCCACTGTGCAGCATCTCCAGACGACGCTGGAAGTTACCGATCTGCCCCACCGCCATGCGCCGCGTCGCGTCCGCCTGCGCGGAGAGCACGCCCAGCACTTCCGGATCCTTCGACGGATCGGGGCGCGGATTCACGACGATCGTGATCACGCCCGGCGCCGACGTGGCGAAGGCGTTGGTCAGCGTGTACGACAGCTGCGCCGTGCCGCTGAACGTCGACGCGGCGCGGAAGGTCAACGTGTAACCGCTGGCAGACGCTTCGACCGTCGCGGTGCCGGCATTGGCCGGCGAGATCGAGATCACCGTGGCACCCGTGAACGGGCCGCCGCGCGCGCCACTCGTGAGGTCCACCTGCACGACGCGGCCGGCGAGCGCGGTCGTCGAAATCGGCGGCGCAACCGGCACGGGGTTCACCGTGACCGTCGCAAGCACGGGTTGCGACGCGCCGAACGCGTTGGCGAGCGTGTAGTCGAACGTGATGTCGCCCGAGGCATCCGCGGCGGGTGTGTAAACCAGACGCGTACCCTCGACGACGACGGTGCCGCTGGCCGGCGCCCGGCTGACGGCGGCCGTCGTGAAGGGGCCGTTCGTGGCGCCGTTCGCCGCGTCGATCGTGACGGCCGTGCCGGCGTTCGTGGTGACCTTCTGCGCGAGCGCCACCGGAACGGGGCCAGCCGCGACGGTCACGGTCACGGTCGCGGCATTCGACGTGCCGCCGGGGCCCGTGCCGGTGTAACGGAACGTGTCGGTACCGAAGAAGTCGTGAGCCGGCGTATAAGTGGCATCGAGCCCATCGACCACGACGGTGCCGTGAGCGGGCGCCTGCGTGACGGCGATGCTCGTGATCGGTCCACCCGTGTCGTTCGTCGTGACGGGAACGGTGACGGACGCATTCGCACCCGCCGACGCCGAGTCGTCGACCGCGACGGGCGTCGCCTCGCCCACCACGATCGTATAGGCCTGCGTGCCGGTCACACCGAAGTCGTCGGTGGCGGTAATCGTCACGGGTGTCGTCGAGGCCGCGGTAGGCGTGCCCGTCAACACGCCCGCCGCCGAGAGCGTCAGACCCGCGGGTAACGTGCCTGCGGTCACCGTGTACGCATAGGGTGCGATGCCTCCGGACGCGGCGATGGTCGTGGCCGGATAGGCCACGCCCACCTTCGCTGCCGGCAACGTCGCGGGCGTGAAGGTGAACGCGGGCGAGATGATCGTGAACTGGTACCGCTGGCTGGCTTGCTGACCCGCCAGATCGGTCGCCTGCACCGTGAAGTCGACCGGGCCCGTCGATCGCACCACGCCCGACAGGACGCCCGAGGGATTCAGCGTCAGACCGACGGGAAGCGAGCCGCCGGAGAGGCCGAACGTATAGGGCGGCGCACCACCGGCCACGACGATCGTCTGCTGATAGTTCACGCCACGTGTCGGTGCGGGAAGCGTCGTGGTCGCGAACGATGGGATACCGCCCGGCACGACGACCTGGAACGACTGGTCGACCGTCGGCGCGGCCCGATACGCCGTGCTTCCGGGCTGGCTCGCGCGAATGGTGCAGGTGCCCGGCGCGATGGCCTTCACCTGACTCCCGCCGTCGATCGTGCAGACGTTCAGCGTCTGGCTCGCGAATGCCACGGTCAGACCCGACGTCGCCGTCGCCGTGAGTGGCGTGGTCGTGCCGAAGTTTCTCGGCGTCGTGTCCACGTACGCGATCGTCTGCGCGCCCATCGGCGTCACGGGGCCGCCTTGCGCCGATTCCGGACCCGGGCCGGCCGCATTGTTCGCGTGCACCGTGAACGTGTACGCGGTGCCGAGCGTCAGACCCGGCACGGTGATCGGCGACTGGCCGGTCGCGGTGAGCTGACCCGGCGACGATGTCACCGTGTAACTCACGATCGATGCGCCGCCGTCGCTCGACGGCGGCGAGAATGGCACGGTCGCGGAACCCGTCGCCGTGCCGGCCGGCGCGTCGTTCGACGTGACGGTGCCGATGGTCGGCGCCCCGGCGCGTACCGCATTCACGGTGATGGTGTAGTTGCGCGTGTCGGTCTGCCCGGCCTTGTCGGTCACCTTGGCCGTGACGTTGTACGCGCCCGACGCGGTCGGCGTACCCGAATACGTGCCGTTGGCGAACGTCATGCCCGCGGGCAAGGCACCCGTCGATGTAAAGACGTACGGCTGCGCGCCGCCCGACGCGACGATGGTCTGCGAATAGGCCGTGCCGAACGTCGCGTCCGGCAGCGACGCGGTGACGATGGCCACCGCACCACCCTGCACCTGAATGAGGAAACTCTGCGCGACGGGTGCGGCCGCCTGAATCGCACCGTTGCCCGCCTGCGTCGCCTGGATGGTGCACGTCCCCGGCGCATGCGTCGTGAGCTGCTTCGCCGCGTCGATATCGCAGATCGCCGGCGTCTGACTGGCGAGCGTCACGTTCAGGCCCGATGTCGAGGTCGCCACGAGCGTGGGCGTGGTGTCGAAGTTCTGCACGCCGGGATTCGGAAACGTGATGGTCTGCGACTTCGTCGGCGTGACGCTGTTGCTGGTACCCGACGCCGCGCCGGCACCCGTCGCATTGGAAGCGACCACGCGGAACTGGTACGCCGTGCCGAAGGTGAGTCCCGTGACACTGAGCGGCGAGGCGCCGCCGTGCGCCGTCACGGTGCCATCCGTCGAACTGACGACGTAGTCCGTGATCGCCGAGCCGCCATTGCTTGCCGGTGCGGTAAAGGTCACGGACGCCGTGCCCGTGGCCGCGTTGTCGCCGACGACGGTCGTGGTCGCCGTGCCGATGGTCGGCGCCCCAGGAACGCCCGCGTTCACCGTCAAGGTACGCGTTCCGTTGCCGGGCGCATACGCTGCATTGCCGGCGGACGTCGCACTGATGGTGCACGGCTGCGCCTGCAGCAGGGTCACCTTGCCGCCTGCCGTTACCGAGCACGTCGTTGGCGTGGTCGTGGCGAATGTCACCGTCGTATTCGACGTCGTGGTCGCCACCAGTGTCGGCGAGTCACCGAACGTGAGCGGACCGGGATCCTGGATGCTCACCGTGTCGTTCGTACGCGGCGTCACGGCAGCCGACGGCGTGGAATCGGCTGTCTGATTGTTCGCGTTCCTCGCCCTCACCACGAAGGTGTACGAGGTGCCGCGCGTGAGGTTTCCGATCGTTATCGGGCTCGCCGCGCCGCTGGCCGTGAGGCCACCGGGGCTCGACGTCACCGTGTACGACAATGGCGCCGCGCCACCATTGTCGGCGGAGGGCGTAAAGCTCACCGTGGCGTTGCCCGGCGTGCCGGCCGCGCCCGTGTCGGCCACGGCGGCGACAGCGGTCGGTGGGGCGGGCGCAACCGATGCCACGGTGACGCTGAAGCTCTTGTCCGCCGTCTGCGGCGTGGCGGCCGAGTCCGACGCATGCACGGCCAGCGTGAAATTACCGGCCTGCGTCGGCGTTCCGGAAATCACGCCGGCGTCGGAGATCGCGATGCCGGCGGGCTGGCCGGTCATCGTGAAATGAATCTGTCCGGTGCCCCCCGAGGCCTGCACCGTCTGGGTGTACGCCGTCTTGTACGTCATGCCGGGAACGCCGGACGTGCTGATGACGAGCGGCGGCGTGGACTGGATGATCGTGATGATCACCTGCAGCGGCGTGCCGAAATCGTCGCGAACGCTGAACGTGTCCGATGTCGCCGGGTCCGACGCGTTGTTCGTGTACGTCATCGCGAAGATGTTGCCGGGAATGCCCGAGCTCGTATCGAGCACGCCATGCTGCGGACCGCTGCCGGGGATATCGGTGAATCCGGCATCGGCGCAGGTGAAGACGGCCTGGCCACCACTGGGGATGGTCGCCGTCAACGGCGATGTGCAGGCCGCGAACACGGACTGCGCCCCACCCAGCCACAAGAGAAGAAAAAGCACGGCCGCGCGAGCCACACTCATACCCCGGCGCGGCGCGCGAATGCGCCCCGCGGCTAACGCCAACTGCAACATGCCCTTTCCCCCTGCCTGCTCCGCGACCGTCCGCGCCCCTTGCGAGCGCGTTCCCGCGAAGTCGAATGTCCCTGGCGACAGCATAACGCAAGGCGTATGCGCGTTTTCGGGCGATGAGCGAATGCGTGACGCACAATCGGCAAGATCGCCCGCATCCGCGCCGCGTCGACACACCGCACGAATACGACGAGCCACTTTCGGGTGCCATCGATTTCAGTGACATACGACGCGTTACGCGATGCGAGCGATGCGTTCGCTTGTCATCGCGCGACGAGTCGTTGGAGATTCGGCACCGATGCGATCCATCCGGCATCGTCAAGGGGAAAGCGATGAGCGAACCGTATCTCGGCCAGATCATGTCGGCCGGCTTCAACTTTGCGCCCAAGGGTTATGCGCTGTGCAATGGGCAGACGATGCCCATCCAGCAGAACGCCGCCCTTTTCTCGCTACTGGGCGTCGTCTATGGCGGCAATGGCACCACGAACTTCATGCTCCCCGATCTGCGGAGCAGGACGCCCGTCGGGCAAGGACAGCTCGCAGGCGGCTCGGTTTACCCGATCGGCCAGATGGCGGGCGCCGAGAACGTCGCGCTGACGACGCAGCAGATGCCCATGCACAACCACCTGCTCGTCGCCACGACGCAGGACGCCGCCGCGAAGTCGCCCGCGAACGGGTTCTTCGCGAAGAATCCGACGGAGCTGGTCTATGCGGCCGCGACGGGCGCCACGGTGCCGCTCGCGGGCAGCACCATCGGTGCGACGGGAGGAGGACAGGCTCATCCCAACATGCAGCCCTTTCGCACGATCAGCTTCGCCATCGCGCTGACCGGCGTCTATCCCTCCCGTTCCTGATTGCCGGAGCCATCACCATGAGTGACCAATTCGTCGGCGAGGTTCGTCTCTTCGGCTTTTCCCGCATCCCCGAGGGCTGGTTCGCCTGCGACGGCAGCCTCAAGTCGATCGCGGAGTACCAGGTTCTTTTCGCCCTGATCGGCACCACGTACGGCGGCGACGGCATCACCACGTTCGCGGTGCCCGACCTGCGTGGGCAGGTGCCGTTGCACCAGGGTACCGGGACCGGTCTCACCCCGCGCCCCATCGGATCGGCCGGCGGCACGCCGACCGTCACGTTGACGGTCGCCCAGCTGCCGAACCACAGCCATCCGATGTCCGCGGTGAACGCGACCGCGACATCGAACGCACCGGGCAACACGATGATGACCGGTGCGATCGTCAACAACGCGCCGCCCCCGCCATCGCCGCCGCCCGCCGACCAGTTCTACATCAGCCAGGTGACGACCGCGCCCGTCACGATGAACGCGCAATGCATCCAGGGCCAGGGCGGCAACCTGCCGCACGACAACATCATGCCCGTCCTCACGGCGAGCTTCTGCATCGCCTACCTGGGCGTCTATCCGTCGCAGGGCTGAGCCCGGCTCACTACAGAGGCATCCATGGACCCTTTCATCGGCGAGATCCGGCTCTTCGGCTTCGACTATCCCACCAACGGCTGGATGCTCTGCAACGGCCAGCTGCTGCAGATCCGTCAATACAGCCCCCTGTTCGCCCTCATCGGCACCAACTATGGCGGTGACGGCGTCAACACGTTCGCGCTGCCCGACTACCGCGGGCGTGCGCCGGTCAGCCAGGGCACCGGCCCGGGCCTCTCGCCCATGGTGCTGGGCGAAGCGACCGGCTCGGAAAGCGTCACACTGCTGACGATGAACATGCCGAACCACAGCCACAGCCTCAACGCGTATGTCCAGGGCACCGACCGGCAGACGGCGCCAACGGCCGGCTGCGCGCTTGGCAGCTCGACACGGGCAGCGAGCTTTCTGGGTGGCACGCCGCCGCTGACCGCGATGTTCGCGGTGCAGACCGTTGGCACGGCAGGCAACAACGAGCCTCATGAAAACCGGCAGCCCTACCTCGCGCTCAATTACTGCATCGCGGTGGAGGGCGTTTTCCCATCGTTCTCCTGAGCGCCGACCTCGCACCCTTCCCTTCGGCCACGGTGGCGCACGACGACGCCGTGGTCGAAGGTCTTTCGTTACGACGTGCGGGCGAAAGCGACCTCCCGTTCCTCCGACGACTCTACGGGGATGTCCGCGCGGAAGAGCTCGCGGCGGTGCCGTGGGCAGGCGACACGCGGGCGCGCTTTCTCGATTCGCAGTTCGCGCTGCAGCATACCCACTATGTGACGCATTTCCCTCGCGGCGACTTCCTCGTGGTCGAACGCGACGGACGCGCCGTCGGACGTCTCTATCTCGACGAGCGCGAGGCGGACGTGCACATCGTCGATATCGGGCTGCTGTCGTCCGTTCGCGGCCACGGCATCGGCACGACACTGTTACGACGGCAGATGACGCGGGTCGCGACGCGCGGCGGCGGCGTGACGCTGCAGGTCGACGTCGCGAACGTTCGCGCAAGAGCGCTTTATCGACGCCTCGGGTTCGTGCCGCACGGCAAGGCAACGTCGGTGTCGCACACGCCGATGCGCTGGTTCAGTTGAACACTGCCTCGTAGAGAAACCCGTCGCGATCGCGTGCGACGGGCACGAGGAAGATGCCGAATTCACCTATCGCCGGATTCGTCATCGCGTAGATTCTCTGCGGAAACACCACGGCGGCTTCGTGCCGGAAGATCAGCGAGAACGGCTCGCGCACCATGCCGGGCATGGCGCGAAACGCCAGCGGGCGCGCTTCCAGCAGCGTAAATGACGTGGTCTGACCGTCGATGTCGACGGCGAACGTTTCGTTGAGGCGAGTGGCGAAATGCGCGAGCTGCAGGAATTCCATGGCATGTGCCTTCGGTACCGAAAACCAAGCATGCGATGGAATGCGCAACGTCGCAACGGCGACGCCACGGGATGAGCTTCTGCGACGGATCGAAGCGATGTCAGCGCAGGCGCACGCTCAGTGTGACGCCGACCCCTTCCAGCCGCCCTGGCGTGCCGCGCGTATCGTGCTGACGCACGTAGTACGCGTCGAACCCGATGCCGTCACGCAACCCCAGACGAGCGCCAACGGCGAGCCGGTTGCGGGTCCATCCGCGATACACCGAGTACCATGACGCCTCGTTCCAGACGAACCACGATGCGCCCTTCGTCAGCGCATAGTCGATGCGTAGACGGTTCTGGTACAGCCACAGGCCTGGGCCCGCACCGCTCACCGCGACGAAGCGGCTGCGGTCCGCCACGGTCCATCGGCCCCATGTGTACGTCGGCGTCGCCGCGAGAATGGGTACCCGCGTGCGTGACCACGTGCCCGTCGAGGTGCGCGCCACGATGACGTAATACGAAGGCGTAACGACGATGTGCTCGCTCAGGCGAATGTTCGCGTCGACGCCGCTCGCGTAGACCACCGGCCGTGACGACGATCGGCTGTACCGTACCGTCGACACCCATGTGGCGTCGACGCGCGGCGCGATACGTGCCGAAACATCGACCTCGTTCCAGGCCTGGACATCCGTTGTCGACCGTACGCGTGCGACCACCGCCGCAGGCGAGACCATCGTGGCAATGGCAGCGAGCACGGCTCCTGCGGCGACAGGGCGTGTCCCGCAGCGGCTACCGTCCATGCGTCGCAGTCGCCGGCGTCAGGGCGTGCGCTTGGGTTTGGGCATGTCGACGGTCGCGCTGTAAGGCAGTGGCGTCCACGCGTACGCATCGCCTTCGGTGTGGACATGCCCGAGTCCCGGGAACGAGATGTGCGCCCCGCCGACCAGATAGCCCTGCTTCGATGCGAGGGCGAGCAGGGCCTTGCGCGACGCGATGGCGGCGGAAGGATCCACGTCGTACGCGATCGTGACGGTGGGGTCGGCGAACTGCACTTCCGCGAGGTGGATGGTGTCGCCCCACAGCAGCAGCGCCTGACCGTCGCTCTCGATCAGGTACGCGGTGTGTCCGGGAGTGTGCCCGTGAGCGGGAATAGTGCGGATCCCCGGAAAGAGCTGCGTGGCGCCGTCGAAAGGACGCAGCTTGCCCGCCTTCACGTACGGATCGACCGTGGCATGCGACTGCTGGAAGGTCGTTTTCTTCGCGGGGTTCTTCGCTTCCTCGGCCGCACTCAGCCAGAACGCGGGGTCGCGCTTGTCGACGTAGACCACCGCGTTCGGAAACACGCGCTTGCCGCCGATACTAAGACCGCCGGAGTGATCCGCGTGGATGTGCGTCAGAAGGACGGCATCGACCTGCTCCGGCCGGTAGCCGGCCGCGCGCATATTGGCCACGAGCTTGCCGGACGTCGCACCGAACAACTCGCCGGCGCCGGTATCGACGAGGATCAGCTTCGCGCCGGTATTGACGAGAAAGGTATTGATCGAAAGATCGATGGGCAACGCCTGATGATCCTGGCGCATCACGTTCCGGATTTCGTCCGGCTTGCTCATGATCGTGTCGACCTCGCGTGGTGCCGTGCCGTCCGAGATCACGGTCACCTCGTCCTTGCCGAGCATGAAGCGATAGTACCCGGGCGCCTGCGTGTCCACCTGCGGAACATCCGCAGCGTACGCGGACGTAGCGAGTCCGGCCAGGGTGAGCGCAAGTGTTACGACGATGGTGCGGAACATGAGATTCTCCTCGGCGGCGGGCATGTGGCGTGCATTCGCTTCGCAAGAAAATATGACGCTGGTCCCAACCGGACCAGAAATGGCCATTTCCGATACGAGGTATCGATCCGATGGATATAAGACGCGCCGACCTTCCGCTACTGATCGCGCTCGACGCGCTGCTCGAAGACCTCAACGTCACGCGAGCGGCGAAGCGACTCAACCTCAGCCAGTCGACCTTGTCGGGACAGCTGGCACGCCTTCGCGAGCTGTTCGACGACCCCCTGCTGCTACCTGCCGACAATGGCCGCGGCATGGTGGCCACGGATGTCGCACTGAACCTGCAGCCGCGATTGCGCCGGGCATTGCTGGAGCTGCATGGCGCCGTGGCCGCGAACCGGACATTCGATCCCGCGACGAGCGAACGAACGTTCGTCGTGGCGATCAACGACAACGCCTTTTCGATCGTCGGCATGCCGGTCGCGCAGGCGATCCTCGGCGAGCACGGGCCTGGCTTGCGCGCCAGCTACGTGTCACCGGACATGGGGGTGCTCAAGGGCCGCATGGAGCGCGGTGAGATCGATCTCTACGTCGGCGCCGCACGTACGCTGCCCGAGTCGTTGCGACAGCGGCCGCTGATCACCGACATCTTCCGCATGGCCCAGCGCAAAGGCCATCCTCGCGGCACAGCGCCCCTGGATCTCGAAACCTACTGCCGCCTGGATCACGTCATGGTGTCGCCCGAGGGCGGGTTCCGTGGCCCTATCGACGATCGCCTCGCCGAACTCGGCGTCTCGCGGCGCATGGTGCTCGCCGTACCCGGTTACAACCAGGTCGCGCTGCTGCTTTCCGGCGCCGACGGGGTGGCGACGTTGCCGAGCCGGTTGCTCGAGCGCTACGCGGACCGGCTCGATATCTTCGACCTGCCCTTCGACTTCCCACCGTTCTCGCTCTCGATGGCGTGGCATCCGCGCGCGCATGACGATCCGGCCAACCGGTGGTTGCGCGAGCAGTTCGTCGCCGCGAGCGACGCACGCTAAAAAAAACCCCGGCAGCGCCGGGGTTTTTCATTACACGTTGAAGCGGAAGTGCAGCACGTCGCCTTCCTTGACGATGTATTCCTTGCCTTCCAGACGAAGGCGACCGGCTTCCTTCGCGCCCTGCTCGCCGTTGAACTGGATGTAGTCGTCGTAGCCCACCGTTTCTGCGCGAATGAAGCCGCGCTCGAAATCGGTGTGGATCACGCCGGCCGCCTGCGGCGCGGTGGACCCGGCGCGCAGCTGCCATGCGCGCACTTCCTGCACGCCGGCGGTGAAATACGTCTGCAGGCCGAGCAGCTTGTAGCCGGCCCGGATCACGCGATTGAGGCCCGGCTCGTCGAGGCCGAGGTCCTTCAGGAACTCGTCGCGGTCGGCGTCGTCGAGCTGCGCCATTTCTTCTTCGATGGCGGCGCACACCGGCACCACCTCGGCACCCTCTTCCAGCGCGCGGGCGCGCACGGCGTCGAGGTGCGGGTTGTTTTCGAAACCGTCTTCCGCGACGTTGGCGATGTACATGATCGGCTTCAGCGTGATCAGGAACATGTCGCGGACGAGTGCCTTTTCTTCGGCATCGAGCCCGGCGGTACGCGCCGACTTGCCCTGATCGAGCACCTTCGCCAGCTTCTCGAGCACCGGCTTGCGGGCAAGGGCGTCCTTGTCGTTCGCCTTCGCGGAACGAGTGGCGCGATCGAGCGCCTTCAGCACGGACTCGAGGTCGGCCAGCGCGAGTTCGGTATCGATGGTCTCGATATCGGCGATCGGATCGACCTTGTTCGCCACGTGGATGACGTTGCCGTCTTCGAAGCAACGGACGACATGGGCGATGGCGTCCGTCTCGCGGATGTGCGCGAGGAACTTGTTACCCAGGCCTTCGCCCTTCGACGCGCCGGCGACGAGGCCCGCGATGTCGACGAATTCCATGGTGGTGGGAATGATGCGCTGCGGCTTCACGATGGCCGCGAGCTCGCCGAGGCGCGGATCCGGCACCGGCACGATGCCGGTGTTCGGCTCGATCGTGCAGAACGGGAAGTTGGCGGCGGCGATGCCGGCCTTGGTCAGTGCGTTGAACAGGGTGGACTTGCCGACGTTAGGCAGGCCGACGATGCCGCATTTGATGCCCATGGGGAATCTGTATCCGGTAGGAGTAAGTGGGGTCAGGCGACCGTGTGCAGGCGCTTCATGGCCTCTTCGAACTTGCCATCGAGCGCCAGCGGCAGCACGTCGAACGCGCGCCCGATGCCGTGCATGATGGCGTCCTCGTCGGCCGCGCTGGGACGTCCGAGCACCCAGGGGGTGACCTTGTCCTTGTGCCCCGGGTGGCCGATGCCGACCCGCAGGCGATGAAACTTGCCGTGACCCAAGTGAGCCACGATGTCGCGCAATCCGTTCTGGCCGCCGTGGCCGCCGTCGAATTTCATGCGGACGGTGCCGGGGGAGAGGTCGAGTTCGTCGTGAGCGACGAGACACTCCTCCGGCGGAATCTTGTAGTAGCGCAGCGCCGAGGCGACGGCGATGCCACTCTTGTTCATGAAGGTCGCGGGCTTCAGCAGCCAGACCGTTTCGCCACCGATGCGCAGCTTGCAGGTTTCGCCATGCAGCTTGCCGTCGAAGGCCCAACGCTCTCCCTGATCCATCGCCAGGGCGTCGACACACCAGAACCCGGCGTTATGCCGGGTCCTGACGTATTCGGCCCCGGGGTTACCGAGGCCGACGATGAGACGAAGTGTCGCCATGAGCCGAAACGGAACCGGGCCGCACGCGTCACGCGCGCGGCCCGGTTCCGATTACTTCTTCTCTTCGGTCGCAGCGGCGTCGCCGCCTTCGGCGGTCGTCGGATCGACTTCTTCCTGGATCGCGGCGACGGTGACGACGGCGACGTCGTGCTCCTTGCCGAGGCCGAGTTCCGGGATTTCCACGCCGGCCGGGAGCTTGAGGTCCGACAGGTGGACGATGTCGCCGGCCTTCAGGTCGGCCAGGTCGAGCTCGATGAACTCCGGCAGGTTCTTCGGCAGGCACGAGACCGTGACTTCCGTCAGGTTGTGCGAGATCACGAGGCCCGCGGTCTTACCGGCCGGGGACTTCTCCTGGTTCAGGAAGTGCACCGGCACGGCGACGCGAACGGCTTCGTTCTCGTTGATGCGCTGGAAGTCCATGTGCAGCATGAGCTGCTTGAACGGGTGCTTCTGCCAGTCCTTGATCAGGACGCTCTGCTTCTTGCCGTCGACCGTCAGTTCGATGACCGACGAGTAGAACGACTCGAAACGCGAGCCGAGGAGGATGTCGTTGTGGAGGACCTGGATCGCCTGCGGGGCTTCGCCCGCGCCGTACACGATCGCCGGCACGTAGCCCGCAATGCGAAGGCGGCGGCTCGCACCCTTCCCTTCGATCTTGCGGCTCGTGGCCGTGAGCTGATGATTGGTAGCCATTGGTGTTGCCTCAAGTAAACCGCCTCGCGGCGGTGGGTAAAGGACTCCCCCGCGACCAGGGGAGCCCGAAAAAACGGGTATCAGTCGATGTAGAGCGAGCTCACCGATTCGCCGTAGGCGATGCGGCGGATCGTCTCCGCGAGCAGTTCCGCGACCGACAACTGGCGGATTTTCGCACAGTTACGGGCGTTGTCGCGCAACGGCAGGGTATTGGTGACCACCAGCTGGTCGAGCTGGGAGTTCTCCAGGTTGTCGATCGCGGCGCCCGAGAGCACCGGATGGACGCAATAGGCGACCACCTTGCGGGCGCCCTTTTCCTTCAGGGCGGCGGCCGCGGCGCAGAGGGTGCCGGCGGTGTCGACGATGTCGTCCACCAGCACGCAGGTCTTGCCTTCCACGTCGCCGATGATGTTCATGACCGTGGCCACGTTCGCCTTCGGGCGGCGCTTGTCGATGATCGCGAGGTCGGCGTCGTCGAGGCGCTTGGCCAGCGCACGGGCGCGCACCACGCCACCGACATCCGGGCTGACCACGATCAGGTCGTCCATGCTGTGGTGACGCCAGATGTCGGCCAGCAGCACCGGCGAGGCGTACACGTTGTCGACCGGGATATCGAAGAACCCCTGGATCTGGTCGGCGTGCAGGTCGATCGTGAGCACGCGGTCGGCGCCGGCCGTGGCGATCATCTTCGCGGCCAGCTTCGCCGTGATCGGCACGCGCGCCGAACGCGGGCGGCGATCCTGGCGGGCGTAGCCGAAATACGGCATCACCGCGGTGACGGTGCCGGCCGAGGCGCGCTTGAGCGCATCCACCAGGACCAGCAGGTCGAACAGGTTCTCCGCGCTGGGAGCGCCCGTCGGCTGGATGACGAACACTTCCTGCTTGCGGACGTTTTCTTCGATCTCGATCTGCGCTTCGCCATCGCTGAACCGGCCGACGAGGGCCTTGCCGAGCGGAATGCCGAGACGGGAGGCGACATCGTCGGCGAGCGCGCGGTGCGCATTGCCGCTGAACAGCATCGGGGTGGACGTATCCACGAAGGAGCTCCTGGCGTGAGAGTGGGGTGGTTCGTTTGCCACCGCGGACGGTGGCTGGGGCGGCAGGATTCGAACCTGCGCATGCGGGAATCAAAATCCCGTGCCTTAACCAGCTTGGCGACGCCCCAACAATGCATTCCGGCGGGCCGTTCGGCCTGCCCCGGCTTTGCCGCAGCCCGCGGCCCTACCCTTGCTTACGACACGATTCCCTTCGCCCCGATCCGGCTCCGCGCGATAAGCAGCGGCGAGGGATCGATGCCCGCTGCCACGTGAGCCGTGAAGCCCCCGGGACAACGCGAGGCGACGCCAAGCGCCGCCTCGTGGGTTCTCGTTTCCAGGAAGACGCAACCGCCGCTGCCCGACAAACGGGCATGGCCGAAGCCACCCAACCAGTCCAGCGCCGCGGCCACCCGGGGGTGGCGCGCGCGCACGACCGGTTCGAAGGCGTTTTCCGCCGAAGCCCCGGAAACAAAGGACGAAATTGTCGCCCGAGGGGCCTGGCGTGTCAATTCGGGTGCCGCGAAAAGGGCTGCCGTGGGCACGTGTTCATGGGGGTCCACGACCACGTACCAGCGCCGCGGGAGGCGCATGGGGGTCAGCTGCTCGCCGATGCCTTCGGCCCAGGCGGAGCGCCCGCGGACGAAGACAGGGACGTCGGCGCCGAGACGCAGGCCGAGCCCGGCCAGCGCGTCCTCGTCGAGGCCGGTGCCCCAGAGGTCGTTGAGCCCCACCAACACGGAAGCCGCGTCGGAGCTGCCACCGCCCAGGCCGCCGCCCATGGGGATGCGCTTGGCGACCTCGATCTCCGCGCCGAGCGGCGTGCCGGTGGCCGATGCCAGCAGGCGCGCGGCCCGGACGGTGAGGTCGTCGCCTTCCGGCACGCCGACGATGGCCTTCGGCCGGGTGACCACACCGTCGCGACGGACCCGGAGGCGCACTTCGTCGCCCCAGTCGAGCAGGCGAAAGACCGTCTGCAACTCGTGGTAGCCATCCTCGCGCCGCCCCACGATCCGCAGGAACAGGTTGAGCTTCGCCGGCGCGGGCCAGACCGTCCAGTCGCAGGGTTCCAGCGGCGCCAGGGCACGACTCATGAAGACACGCAGGTGGTCGGGGAAGCCATTTTCGCGGTCGCGCTCCAGCGCGCGCGCGAACGCCGGGGCGTGTTTGTCGACGGCCACGAAGCCGTGCTTTGCGTAGAACGGCGCGTTCCACGGCACGTCGAACAGCGTGCCGAGATCCACGCGCCGGTAGCCCGCCTCCCGGGCCCATGTGCACGCGTGCTCGAGCAGCGCCGCACCGATGCCCCGGCCGCCGAACGCCGGCAGCACGTCGATCTCCGCGATGCCGATCGCATCGTGCGCACCATCGGGATCGAGGCAGACGAAGCCCACCACGTCGTCACCGACGGACGCTACCCAGACGAGGCCGCGCGCGATGAGCTCGCGCACCACGTCGACCGGAAGCGACATGCCGGAGTAGGAAGGCCATGCCTCGTGCCCGCGGAACAGCTCCACCGCCGCACGCTCGATGGCGCACAGGTGCGCGGCGTCGTCGTCGTGGGCGCGGGAGATGGTGAAGTGCATGGCGGGGCCGCGAGCGCGAAAGCGGCGAAGTATAGCGGCCCCGTCGCAGCCGGTATCGCCGATACCCATGGCTCCCACCTTCTGGCAGGCAACCCAGCTACCGGAGGGTGGGAGCCGATCGTATCGGCGAAGCTCTTAGCGACCGAGCGACAAGGTGTCGATCGACAGCCGCACCTTGTACGGCGGCTTCTCGGCGAACACCTTCGACGGCATCGCCGGCTGCTTCGTGGTGTCCCACTGGCGGTAGTCGACGGTCCAGCCGTCCTGAACCAGCCGGGACGGCAGTCGGTCGGCGCCGAAGGCGATCTCGGCGGGGCCGCTATCGGCCCGCAGCCCCAGCACCCAGCGCTTCAGTTCGGCCATCGGGATCTGCCAGCCCACGGTCTGCGCCATCAGCGTCTCGGCATCGGGCCCACGGCGCGTGCCGCCGTCCAGCCCTTCCAGCTCGGCGCCATCGGGGCCGCCGGTCAGCCGGAACGTGCGCCCCGTGACGGGCCCGCGCACGGTGAAGTCGTAACGGTCGCCGTCCTGCCGCCACGTGAGGCTGCCCGAGCCCGAATCCTTGTCGCTGGCGACGGAGAGGCGCCCTTCCAGTGTCCAGTGGTCGGTATCGGCGAGCGAGCGCTCGCGTTCTTGCTGCAGGCCCAGCGTCACGGCGTCGCCAGGCTGCCGCACGGGCGCGCGCGTGGTCGCGCACGCCGCGAGAAGAAGAATCGGCAACGCGACGAGGACACGGTTGGGGGCGATCATGCGGACGAAGGGCACCATCAGGGATTCAGTTTCCGCTCGGTCTTCTCGAGCGATGCGTTTTTCGGGTCGATGCGGCGCACTTCGTTGAGCAGCTTTCGCGCCTCGTCGTGGCGACCGCGACTCCACAGCACCTCGGCGAGGTGAACGCCGATATCGGCATCCTTGCGCTTCGCCCACGCGCCACGCAGCGTGACCTCGGCCTGATCGAGCTGGCCCTGGCGGAATTTCAGCCAGCCCCACGAATCGGCCACCGACGGATCGTCGGGGCGTGCCGTGCGCGCGGCTTCGATGAGCGCCTGCGCTTCGCCGAGATCGCGACCGTTGTCGGCCAGCGTGTAGCCGAGCGCGTTGCTTGCCTCGATGTCGCCCGGCTTCAGTTCGAGCACCTTGCGGAAATCGCTGACGGCCTGGTCAATGCGCCCCGCCTCGGCGTACGCGAGGCCGCGGCCGTAGAGCATGTCGGTGTCGTCGGGCTTGACGCGCAGGGCCTTGTCGTAGGCGGAGGCGGCGGCGTCGAAATGGCGGCCGTCCATGTACAGCTCGCCTTCGAGCGCGAAGGCCTGGCGCAGCTGGTCGGGGTGGTCCGCGTACGAGGTCTGCAGTTCGGCGACGATTTCCTGCGCGTCGTCGTCCTTGCCCTGCTGGTGCAGCACCACGGCGCTGCGCACCGACGCGTCGAAAATACGCGGATCGTCGTCGCCCACGGCGGCGTACCAGTCGAGGGCATCCTCGTCGCGCCCCAGCAACTCGGAGAGCTGACCAAGGACGAAGGCGTTCTCGGTCTGCACGGCATCCGGCCGGCGGCGGATTTCCTGATAAAGACGCCCGAGGGCCGCCTTGTCGCCGGTGCGCGCCGCGAGGCTCATGCGCATCGCGTAGGTGTCGGCGTTCTGCGTGCCCGTGGACAGGAGCGATGCCGCGCCGCGCAAGTCGCCGTCCTGGATCATCAGGGTGGCGTAGGCCAGGCGCAGGCGGGCGTTCTTCGGGTCCTTCGCCACCGCCTTCGCGAACAACTTCTTCGCGCCGGCCTTGTCACCGGCGCGGAACGCCTGCTGGCCCGCCCACGCGTAGGTGGCGCCATCGTGAAACCGGGCGAGGGCGGCGTCTCCGATACGCTTCGCGTACTCGTGGCGGCCGAGATTTTCGCCCAGCTCGCTCATGGCCAGCCACGCCGTCGCGTCGTTCGGCAGGCGCTGCGGGGTGGCGATGCGCTCGAGCAGCACGCCGGCCTGCGCCGCGTCGCGCGCCGTGACGACGATGCGGCCGAACTCGCGCCAGGCATCCGCGCCGCCACTCGAGACGAGCAGGTCGAGCTGCCGCTGGGCCTCGGCGGTGTTGCCGCTGTCCAGCGCCACGCGGGCGCGCGCGCTGGCGAGATCGGCGGGCTTCGCGCCCAGCGCCGCCCAGCGATTCACGGCGGCGTCGGTGGCGGCCTGGTCGTGCACCGCGAGCGCCAGTTCGACGGCCCGCGCGGCCACCTTCGGGTCGTCGCTGATCGCCGCCGCCTTGCCATAAGAGTCCGAGGCCGCCTTGAGATCGTTGGCGGCCAATGCGAAATCGCCCGCCATCAGCAGGGCCTGGAGGTCGCGCTCGGGCGGCACGATGGCGACGTGAAGCCGATCGAGGGGCTGCACCCCGGTGCGCAGCGCCCTGGGAGCCTCGGTGGGGGCTTTCGCGGGGCCGGTGGCACAGCCGGCCAGGGCGGCGGCGAGGGCCGCGAGGGCCGCGAATTGCCGCAGTTGCTTGAACTTGGACCGACCCGTCAGCACACTACTCTCCGTCGTTTGAAGGACAGGTGCGGACAAGCACCCGGTTCCATCTCAGCGCACAATGCGCCCTTAGCTTAGCCGACGCCACCCAAGCCGACCCAGCCGACACAAGCCCGTCATGCCACTCATCGCCCTCGGGCTCAATCACCTCAGCGCGCCGGTCAGCCTGCGCGAGCAGGTGGCATTCGACGCCGCGGTGACGCCGGAGGCGCTGGACGACCTCACCCGGCAACCCGGGATCGAAGAGGCGATGATCCTGTCGACCTGCAACCGCACCGAGCTGTACTGCAGCGTGGCGGACGGTTTCGAGGGCGTGCCGGGCCAATGGCTGTCGCGCCAGCACCGATTGACCCCGCAACGCCTCGACGAGTTCCTCTACCGGCACGACGAGCAGGACGCCGTGAGGCACATGTTCCGCGTGGCGACGGGCCTCGACTCGATGGTGCTCGGCGAGCCACAGATCCTCGGGCAGGTGAAGGACGCCTACCAGCACGCGCGGTCGGCCCAGACCCTGCGGGCACCGATGGAGCGCCTCCTCCAGCACACCTTCGCCGTGGCCAAGCGCGTGCGCACCGATACCCGCATCGGGGCGCATACCGTCTCGGTGGCCTATACCGCCGTGCGCCTCGCGGAGCAGGTGTTCACCGATCTGCGCCAGGCCTGCGTGCTGCTGATCGGCGCCGGCGAAACCATCGAACTGGCCGCGCGGCACCTCGCCGACAAGAACGTGCGCCGCCTGATCGTGGCCAACCGCACGCTCGAGAACGCCCAGGAGCTGGCGAGCCGCTATGCCGGTTACGCCATCTCGCTGACCGACCTGCCCCGCCATCTCGCCGAAGCCGACATCGTCATCACCTCGACGGCCTCGCGCCTGCCGGTGGTCACGCGTCCGATGGTGGCCGACGCGATCGCGGCCCGCCGTCGCCGCCCGATGTTCATGGTCGACATCGCCGTACCCCGCGATATCGAACCCGAGGTGGCCACGCTCGACGACGTCTACCTGTACGGCATCGACGACCTGCGCCAGGTCATCGACGAGAACCGCCGGTCGCGCGAGATGGCCGCCCGCGAGGCCGATGCGATCATCGACCTTCAGGTCGAGCGCTACATGTCCTGGCGCCGCGCCCTCACCCTGCGCAACCCCGCCGTGGACATGCGCGTGGCCGCAGAAGCCCAGCGCGACGAGGTGCTGGCCAAGGCCCAGGCCATGCTGAGCCGGGGCCGAACGCCCGAGGAAGCGCTCGCCTTTCTCGCCAATACCCTCACCAACAAGCTGCTGCACACGCCCAGCGCGCGCCTGCGCGACGCGGCCATGGCGGGCGACCTCGACCTCCTCCATGCGGCCGGCCGGCTGTATGGACTGGACCCGGACGACGACGTTTCCGCATGATGTGCGGCTTGGGACTTCCCCCGAGCCGGACCTCACGCACCGCATGACCCCCTCGATCCGCCGCAAACTCGAAGCACTGGCCGAACGCCACGAGGAAATCGGGCTGCTCCTCGCGCAGCCGGACGTGCTCGCCGATGGCCAGCGCTTCCGCGACCTCTCCCGCGAATACGCACAGCTCGAGCCCGTGGCCGCCTCACTGAAGCACCACGACGACGCCGAGCGCGAACTGGCCGAATCGCGCGCGATGCTCGACGACCCCGAAATGCGCGAGATGGCCGCCGACGACATCGCGCGCGTCGAGGCGCAGCTGGCCCGGCTCGATGCCGAACTGCAGGTGCTGCTCCTGCCGAAGGATCCGCGCGACGAAGGCAACCTGTTCCTGGAAGTGCGGGCGGGCACGGGCGGCGACGAAGCGGCGATCTTCGCGGGCGACCTGTTCCGCATGTACGCGCGCTACGCCGAACGCCAGCGCTGGCACGTGGAGATCCTCAACGCCAACGAAGGCGAACACGGCGGCTACAAGGAAGTCGTGGCCCGCATCGAAGGGCGTGGCGCGTACTCGAAGCTGAAGTTCGAATCGGGCACGCATCGCGTGCAGCGCGTGCCGGAGACCGAAGCGCAGGGGCGCATCCATACGTCCGCCGCCACCGTGGCGATCCTGCCCGAGCAGGACGAAGTCGCCGACATCGAGCTGCGCGACGCCGACCTCAAGGTCGACACGTTCCGCGCCTCCGGCGCCGGCGGCCAGCACGTCAACAAGACCGACTCCGCCATCCGCATCACTCACCTGCCCACGGGCACCGTGGTGGAATGCCAGGACGAGCGCAGCCAGCACAAGAACCGCGCCCGCGCGATGAGCCTGCTGAAGGCCCGCCTGCTCGACGCGGAACGCAGCAAGCAGAGCGCGGCCCAGGCCGAATCGCGACGTCTCCAGGTGGGCTCCGGCGACCGCAGCCAGCGCATCCGCACCTACAACTTTCCGCAGGGCCGTATCACCGACCACCGCATCAACCTCACGCTCTATCGGCTCACCGAGACGATGCAGGGCGACCTCGACGAACTGATCGACACCCTCACCCGCGAGAACCAGGCGGACGAACTGCAGACGCTGACCGCGGGCGGCTGACCCTGTGGGCGCGCGCTTGCGCGCGAATGGGTG
>Ga0102588_1000505_pt1 | contig 41354 bp, 57 predicted proteins | sample AraplaMF_Col_mMS_FD_76854 | JGI IMG/M metagenome (GOLD analysis project Ga0102588, IMG submission 76854) | Arabidopsis root microbial communities from the University of North Carolina, USA - plate scrape MF_Col_mMS (SPADES assembly) (version 2) | ecosystem: Host-associated > Plants > Roots >...
CATCCATGCCAAAGCCCGGCCCCGAGCCCCAAAGCGCCAGCGCCGCCTGTTTGCCGTAATGGTACGCGACCACGCCGTGCCCGCCGTCGAGCGTCCCTTTGGAGACGGCGTCGAGCGGGCCGAAAGCAGGCACGACGGCCCCGGCCGGCAACACTTCTATTTTGAGATCGCCGCCGGTCATGTCAGTAACCTTCTTTGCGAAATCAAGCGCGAATTCGTGGAAGATGTCCTTTGACGGCCAAGTGCTCTGCCAGCGCATGTTGACTGGGCCCTGTGCCTTGACCACGCTCGGTGTCGTAATCATCGCCGCACCGGCCATGGCTGCGCCGCTCAGAAATCGGCGACGCGACGGGCTTCCACTGATTTGGGTTCTGGATTTCATCTCTTCCTCCCGAAAGCATGGACCTCCTCGCCCTATGCAGGCCTTGCTTTGTCCCGCTTACAAGCTTGTATTTCAGGATTGGATAATACTCCTCAGGGAGCCCCAAGCATAGGTTGCTGCGGTGCCGTCAAGGTAACGAGGCATAGCGATCGCCCGTTTGGGTCTCACCGTTTCGGATGCCGTTAGGAATCTTCTGACCCGTACCGCCAATGAAGGCACACTTCCAATTGAACTGGTCCCTAATAGCGAGGCGCACGACGCCTGGTTTCGTAGCGCTGGAAGACACAAAACCCGGCGTATCCGACGATCAGGCGGAAGCGCAATTTGCCGCCCGGTGAGCGGCCGCGAGCGCTAGCCCGCTTTTCTCACAGCGCCTCTGGTATTGATTGGGCGCGCTGTCGGGTGGCGTGGCGTCGATACCGGGGACGCGCGCGGTCGTCGCCGCGATGTGGGGCGTTTTGTTTGGGCCGGCGATGTATCCTCTGTCGTTGGCGGGAAGGGCTCGGGTCCGGCGGCATCATCGGGCCGCAGCGCATATTCGGGCGTGAGCCAGGGCAAATTCCTCGGCATAGGGGCAGGCCGAAGCCATCGCGACCTTGATGCGGCGGACCGAGATGCGGACCTGGGCGCCGATCTTCAAGAGCTTCAATCGGATCGTGCCGCAGGTGGCATCGGCAAGGCGGCTACCGGTGAGGCCGAGGCGGCGTAGCGCACAGATCAGCACATAGGCCAAGGATGCAAACCAGAGCCGCAACTGATTGGCGAGCATGGTGTGGGCGCTGGTGCGGTCGGCATAGAGATCGAGCTGGCATTCCTTGATGCGGTTCTCCATGTCGCCGCGCGCGCAGTAGAGCTCCTCGTAAAGCGGTTGTGCCTCCCAGTATTCCGGTTCCAGCGAGGTGACGATGAAGCGCGGATTGGCCCCCGCCACCGTCCATTCGGCCTTGGCCACCACCCGCCGTCGGCATGACCAGCTGTCCTTCGTCGACCACAGGAAGTCGCGGAAGACGCGGGCAGCCTGGCCGCTTGCCTTGGCCGCAAAGCTCGCTTCCTCCAGGGCCTCGGCGATCTTCTTTTCCAACCGCTTGTTGCGGGCAAGGCCAAATACATAGTCGACGCCGTTTGCCTCGCACCAGTCCATCAGTTCGTCGCGGGCAAAGCCGGAATCGGCCCGCAGGATGATGCGGACGTTGGGCCAGCGCCGTTGTTCAGCACCGCTTCGGTTCTGAGGAGCCGGACGTCACGTAGTCCGGTCGCGTTGTAGCCTTGGCGCGGTGCGAGAGCTCCGGCTAGCTCAACCAGCTCCCGCCGCTTTTCTTGGTTTAGCTGCACTGTCATAGGAATTGGCAAAATCTTTAGACAAAATGAGATCGAATAACGGCTGCACAAAGAATATCAGTCAAGTCCTCGGGCAACAATGTGGAAAGCAAAAATGTCTAAGAAAACCTTCTTCATAACCGGCGCGAATTCCGGCTTCGGTCTGGCAATCGCGACGGCGGCAATAGCCGATGGGCATACCGTCATTGGCACTGTCCGCTCTGAAGCTTCGAGAGCGAAGCTCGAGGAACTCCTCCCGGCTGCCCATACAGTGCTTTGCGATGTAACCGAATTTGATCGAATTCCGAACGTCGTCGAGCACGTCGAAAACGAATACGGCCCGGTAGACGTTCTCATCAACAACGCTGGATATGGTCACGAGGGCGTGCTCGAGGAATCTTCGCTTGAAGAGATGCGACGTCAGTTCGACGTCAACGTCTTCGGTGCCGTCGCGGTCGCCAAGGCGTTCTTACCCCGTTTCCGATCAAGGCGTCGCGGCTTCATCGTCAACGTAACCTCGATGGGCGGAATGATCACTATGCCGGGCATCGCCTATTACTGCGGCAGCAAGTTCGCTCTGCAGGGCATATCGGAGGTCATGCGGTCCGAGATGGCTCCGTTCGGAGTGCATGTGACGACCCTATGTCCCGGGTCGTTCCGGACGGATTGGGCAGGACGTTCGATGGTTCGCACCGACAGGTCGATCGCCGATTACGACCCCCTGTTCGATCCCATCCGCGAGGCGCGTCAGGAAAAGAGCGGTCACCAGCTCGGCGATCCCGACAAGCTGGCGACCGCCGTGTTGACGCTGATCGCCTCCGACAATCCGCCGCCGCAACTCCTGCTTGGAAGCGATGCTCTCAAATTCGTATCGGCAAGGCTTGAGCGCATGCAAGATGAGATCGAGGCATGGAGGGCGGTCACCCTCTCGACCGACGGTTGACCAAGAGACGACCAGAGCGCCGGATGCAGCTTGTTGGCGGGCGCTCTGGTGAGCGGTGATGACCGCTATCGGCCGAGGCTGTGTGGAAACTCCAAGATGACGAGTGGAATTGCAAGTTGAGCGTCGAATAGCGGCGGCCTAGGCAAATAGCGACGGGGGCATCATCCCAAGAATTGACGGATATGAACGTCTGAAATGATCCGAATTCAACCACAACGCGTGAGGCGATCTCGGATAAAGGACGGCATTAAGTAGCGAAAGGTAATGTGATGCAAAATGCAAACGCAGAAGCGCAGCTCTTGGCGCACAGGCAGACAATCGACAATATCGACGCGGCTCTGGTTCATATATTGGCGGAGCGCTTTCGTAGCACAAACGAGATCGGCGTGCTCAAAGCACAGTTCAGTCTACCTGCCGTGGATAAGGAGAGAGAAGAGCGCCAGCATGTTCGGCTCAAGGAGTTGTCAAGGAGCGCCGGACTCGATCCGACTTTCATCGAGAGCCTGATGAAGTTCATTATGGGTGAAGTCGTCAAACGGCATCGTGCGATCGCTGCCAATCATACCGGAAAACCATAAACTCGATTGACCTTCCTACTGGAAGTTAGTGCGTCCTATGAGCAGTTTATTGACCATGGCGCTGAAGTCGTCGGCCTTCTCAAGGCAAGCATACACCACCATTTTCCGAGCAAGGTGGATCTGGTTCGAACCCTCATCGTTCGTTACCGCCCAGATGCGCAGGAGCGGGTGGCCGCGCTTGAGCGCAATGCCAGTCGCTTGACGTCCCAGAAAACAATCGCTGTCGCGCCTCGATCCTCGCCGCCATGGAAGCGGCGGCGATCCTGGAGAACCTGGGGGCGCGGCGGTCAAGCGGCGTTCGCCGCCACGGGCTTTCCGAACCGACCGATGTTTTCATCTCCCCATGCCTTCAGGGAGACAAGGATGGGCTCCAGGCTGCGGCCCAGTGGCGAGATCGTGTACTCCACCTTCGGAGGCACCTGCGCATAGACCTTTCGCTCGACAAGGCCATCGTCCTCAAGCTCGCGGAGTTGGTTTGTCAGGGTTCGTTGCGTTACGCCGCCGACATGGCGTCGGATTTCGTTGAACCGCATCGTTCCACCCAAGAGATGGAAGAGCACAACGCACTTCCATTTACCGTCGATCAGGCTAATGGCCGCCTCCACGGAACAGCCGGGATTGCAGTCGAAACGCGAATGTCGGACCTTGGCCACGCTAGTATCCTTTGTGCACCTACATGCACTCTGGCATGTACTCGATTGTTCAGCATTTACAGGGCACGTACTGCGCCGACAAGGCCGAAAGCCGGCCCGTCCAGACACACTAGGCCAGGCAGTCGCGTGTCCGGCGACCTGCGCCGCCGATGCAACTAGCTGATATCTAAACGAGCTAATTCCAAGCGCTTGCCGCGGCTTTCACAGTATCAAAACGGATACTATTGGCAAACGTTGTGCGTATCCCGCATGTGTGAATGTATCGCTACATTGGGATCACTGACGAACACATCAGTCGGCGACCGCTGGCGAAAACCGTTAGCTTCGCACCAATGCAATAGGAACACGCATGTCTCAAAATAGCTTCATCTCCCGCTCCATCACCCGCGAAGCCGCGGCCCGTCTCGTTGCCGCTACCATCGCCGCCTCCGAGCGCGTCGGGTTCGAGCCGGTCGTCGCGATCGTGGACGCGGCAGGCAATCTCAAGGCCTTCGAACGAAGTGATCGGAGCTCGTACCTCGCGGTCAACATCGCCATCGACAAGGCTTACACCGCGGCCTCGTTCGGACTTTCAACCGCGCAGTGGGTCGATCTCCTGGAAGATCGAGGCGCGTCGAACCTCAGGCACGTCCCCCGTGTCATGGCGGCTGCGGGCGGTTTCCCGATCATGGAAGACGGCGCGATTATCGGCGGCCTCGGGATTTCGGGCGGAAGCTGGGCCCAGGACCAGGAGGCTGGCGAGGCGGCCCTTCGCGACTTCGGCAAGTGACATTGACAAACAGGAAATGGAGACATCAATGAAAGCCATCGGATACAAGACGCCGTCACCCATCTTGGCGCAAGATTCGCTCGTCGACATCGAGCTGCCGCAACCGATGCCTGAGGGCCGCGACATCCTCGTCGAGGTAAAAGCCGTCTCGGTCAATCCGGTCGACTACAAGGTCCGCCGTAGCACGCCACCTGCAGGGGATGCCGAGTGGAAGGTCATCGGCTGGGACGCCGCCGGCGTTGTCGCCGCGGTCGGTGACGCTGTCACCAACTTCAAGCCTGGCGACGAAGTCTGGTATGCGGGTTCCATCACCCGGACTGGTGCGAACGCCGAATTCCATCTCGTCGACGAGCGAATTGTCGGCAAGAAGCCGTCGAAGCTCGGATGGGCCGAAGCCGCAGCGCTTCCACTGACTTCGCTGACCGCTTGGGAAGCATTCTTCGACCGCCTCGACGTGAAGAAGCCTGTCCCCGGTGCGGCTCCCTCGGTCCTTATTATCGGCGGTGCGGGCGGTGTCGGATCGATCGCCGTCCAGATTGCCAGGCAGTTCACCGACCTGACTGTCATCGCGACTGCCTCGCGTCCAGAAACGAAGGACTTTGTCACGTCGCTGGGCGCGCACTACGTCATAGATCACTCCAAGCCCCTCGCAGGCGAGATCGCGGCACTGGGTATCGGCGCTCCTGCTTTCGTCTTCTCGACGACGCAGACCGCTCAGCACGTCGATGACATCGCTGAATTGATAGCGCCGCAGGGTCGCTTCTGCCTCATCGACGATCCGTCGGGTTTCGACATCATGAAGTTCAAGCGCAAGGCGGTTTCCATCCACCACGAGCTGATGTTCACCCGCGCCATTTACGAGACGCCCGACATGTATCAGCAAGGCCTAATCCTCAACGAGATTTCCAGCGCGGTCGATGCCGGGCGTATTCGGTCGACAGCCACGGTCAACCTCGGCGCGATCAACGCCGAGAATCTCAAGAAGGCTCACGAGCAACTCGAAAGCGGCTCGACGATCGGCAAGGTCGTACTCGAAGGCTTCGCCTGATCAAAATTGACGGCGGCCCTCAGGACCGCCGTCTGCATGCGCGCCGCCAGTTTTTCCTTCTTGAGGTCTATGTTGCGTCGGATCTCTAGGCAGCCTCGGGTGCGCAAATCAGGGAGAGTATCGGGATGTTGACTGCCCGCATCGCTGTTGCGAGCGGTGAAATCCGACTCGATAGATCCCCTCGATCTACTGCGCGCGGTTGCGGCTGTCGCCAATCCCGTCGCCGGGGTGAGTTGGAAGGCAGCTGCCGCTACGCGCTTGGTTGATATTTTGATTGCGGCCTGAGAATCGACTCTGGCAAGTCGTTTTGAAATTTTTGATGGCAGCGCTACTACGCATTGACTGCTTTCGGTCCCGAAGCGACCGCAGAGGATGAGCCCAACCAAGGTCGGCTTCGCGCCTCCATGCCGGTCGTCGACACAACCCGCCCTAATTCCGAAAGGCGGTCAGTCTGCTATTCGAGTGATCGGAGGAGCGGAGCGATAAATCTACGACAAGTGGCAGTTTGTAATAAGCAATGCTACATCGGAGACACTCTCGCTCTTTTCGACTGGAGGCAAACATTCAGCTTCGCCATCTCACCACATTCGCCGCTGTCGCCGACACACTCAACTTCACCCACGCGGCCGAACGCGTTCACCTGTCTCAATCAAGTGTAACCGAGCAAATCCAGGCGTTGGAAGCCGACCTTGGTACTCGGCTTTTCGACCGGTCCCGCAGAAAGCTGATGCTCACGCCCGCCGGAGAGCGGCTGGTCGCTTACGCGGCGGAGCTGCTCAGGCTGGCCGAGGAAACGCATTCAGCTATTGCCGACGCTGGCAGCGTGGTGGCTGGAAGTCTCGTTATCGGTGGCCTTGAAACGCTTTGTGCCAACCGGTTGCCGCAACTGCTGGCGGAGTTCCACCGCCGTTACCCGGCGGTGGAACTCGCTCTGAAAACCGCCGACAGCGGCGGTCTGCGCAGCGGGGTGAAAAGCGGCGCCTTGGATATCGGCTTCCTTTTCGGGGAGGCAAAAGCATCCTTAGACATCCAAGGCGAGGCCGTTGCGGAAGATGCGCTGATGATCGTCATGCCGGCCGGCCATCGTCTGGCAAAGCACGCGATGATCGGGCCGGAGAGCCTCGCCGGGGAGGTTTTCCTCGTTACTCCGACTGGATGCATCTATCGAAGGATGTTCGATGAGGCCTTCGCAGCAACGCTCCCGGCAAGCCCAAGGATCATCGGGGAGTTCGCAAGTATTGGTTCGATAAAAGGGCTGGTCGAGGCCGGGCTGGGATGCGCGATGGTTCCGAGATCGGCCCTTGTTCCCGCGCGCGATCTTGTCGTCGCCGTTCCGTGGTCGGGCACCAGCTCGACAGTGCCCCTCACAATGATTTGGCGCGCCCGACGCGCGCGACCTCCGGCGACGGCTGCCTTTCTCGCCGTCGCCAGGGAAAGTTTCGGGCGCTAGACCAGACGCTGCCCGCCGTCGACATGGACAACGGTCCCGGTCATGAATGTATTGCGAATCACCGCTTCGATCGCTTGTGCGATATCGTCCGGCTGTCCGATCCGTTGGACAAGCAACCGCTTTGCCATAGCTTCCAACGCGGCGGTTTTGCCCGCGCCCGCAACGGACTCCCAAATAGGGGTGTCGACCCAACCCGGCGAGACGGCATTGACCCTCAGTGGTGCCAGTTCGACGGCGAGGGCGTAAACCAGAGACTCAAGTGCTCCGTTGATAGCGGCGACGACAGAACCCTTCGGCGCCGGTCGGTAGGCAGCGATACCGGAGGTTAGGGTAATTGAGCCGCCGGGGATCAGGCGCGGAGCCCCATGCTTAGCGAGCATGACCGGCGCGATCACTTTCGAATCGACCACCCGGCGCGCCGTCGGAATATCCATATCGTCCAAAGGCACGTAGACGCCACCAACGTCGGCGGCGGTCCAGACAATATGGTGGAGATCACCCGTCGATGCGAACAGTCGCTCTACGTCGTCCTCACGCGTGACATCTGCGACGACAGTGTGGAGTCGTGGCGTATCAGCGCCAAGCCGTTCGCGAGCCAGCGTGAGCCGTTCGGAAGATCGACCGGCAATCGTCACCGTTGCTCCCCATTCCAGTAGCCTGTTGGCCACGGCCAGACCCATACCGGAACCGCCGCCGACAACGAGTATATGTTCCTGATGTTTGTTTGCTTCCATTGCTCTGTCCCTTCCGCTTTTGGTGGCGCGCATAGCGGCGTGCCGGATTGGCCGAAGGTTTACTTGTCCGGAGGTGGCGGAGGAAACGGGAATGTACGATTGTTTCAATCGGAAAAACCGGGAACGACAAGCGGGTCGAGGTCGAAACGAACTGGGGCGTGTTCTCAGGCGCATACGGGGGGAGATCGCATGGCGTTGGAGCTAATCGCGTGTTGCAAGGCAGCGCCTCTGTTGATCACGCATCGCATTCCGAATACGGAACCGTCCGCTTTGACATTTGTACTGGGCCGGTCCGCTCCAGTGAGCCCGACAGGGTCCGCATTGCCGTATCACCCGCTGTTTGTCACAACTATCGCGGTTTACGCAATCGCTCAGTAGCCTTTCGGAAATGATTTCCGCTTTGCGCCGCCATGCCGGCCTTAGAGAGAGGCTTTGCAGACTCCTCGAAGCAGACCTTGCTGGCGATTACGCTGGAGGTGGTGGTTAAGCCGGCATTGGCTATTGCTCATCTTCTGTGGAAATGGTGGTTCAAGATCGGACATTTGTCACCCATCATTATACGACGCCGGCTTTGCGTAGCCCTCCCATGACGAGCTCGAAATCGGCGGGGTTCTTGAAGGGCAAGACTTTGCGGCGGTATTCCAAGGAGTAGTCGGGATTGACGCGCACCACCTCTTGCCACGTCGCCCGAGCCTCTTCGAAACGGACGAGGTGTCCGTAACAGGCGGCCAGAAGCGCGCGCGCGAGACGTCGGTGACGGGATTGCGAGTCACGCGCTGCACCAACAATTCAACCGCTTCTTCGTACCTTCGCAGTTGAAACCAGGCCCAGGCCTGAAAGTGGAGAACGACATCCGGAAAGTACGGGTTCAAGATCCTGGCCCGATCGAAACAGGCGAGTGCCTCCTCGGATCTGCCTGAATAGAGAAGTGCCTCCCCGAGGCTGACCTGCCCTTCGGCGAAGTTCGGATTGAGACTTATTGCACGCTCGGCCTCGCTGAGAGCTCTATCGTGCTGTCGCGAGTAAAGACTGACCACACTCAGTGCCCAGTGGGCCACGGGATCGCTGTCATCCCGTGCCACCGAAAGCGTCGCAGCCTCTTCGGCCTGCTGAATCGAGCGCTGCGGCAACGCGCTCCACCGGTTCAAATAGTCGAGCCCGTGGGTCAGGGCGAGAAAGGCGTGCGCCGAAGCGAAGTTCGGGTCCAGTTCGACGGCATGTTGCAAAAGGTCGCGGGCGTCGCTGTTCGTTTGCTTCGTCAGGCGATGCCACAGCTCCCGGCCGCGCAAGAAGCAGTCGTACGCCTCGGGATGCCCGGTCTGCCCCGGCACCAGCCTTTTCCGATCGCCCTCTGTCAGGTTGACCGCCAGCGCATCGACGATCTGCTGCGTTACATCGTCCTGAACAGCGAATATGTCGGTCAGGTCGCGATCGAACCGCTCCGCCCATAGATGCCCGCCGGTGGTCGCGTCGATAAGCTGCGCCGTAATGCGTGCCCTGTTCCCCGATTTGCGGACACTGCCCTCAAGAACATACCGCACGCCGAGATTCGTGCCCACCTCCTGCACATGGACGTTCTTGCCCTTGAAGGTAAACGACGAATGGCGGGCGATGACGAAGAGCTGCCTCAACTTCGATAGCGCCGTGATAATGTCTTCCGAGATGCCGTCGGCGAAGTAGTCCTGTTCAGCGTCACCACTCATGTTGGCGAAGGGCAGGACGGCGATCGACAGCTTCGGCGACGTTGCCGTCGCAGGTTGGCTCGTCGCGGTTTCCGAGGCCGCGGCTGCCTTGGTCCCGGCGTTGCCGACTTGCAGCGAATAGACCCGGATTGGTTCGGCGATGTTCTTGAGTTGCGTGTTGCCGAGATCGCTGACCGAGAGGTCGAGCCTCGCCTTGACTTGGCGATAGGCATCCTCGGATAGGCAGATAGCGCCCGCCGCGGCGACGCCCTCCAATCGCGAGGCGATATTGACGCCGTCGCCCATCAGATCGCCGTCGCTTTCCTCGACGACATCGCCCAAATGGATACCGATCCGGAACTCGATGCGACGGTCCTGCGGCACGCCGTCATTGCGTTCAACCATGCCGTTCTGCACCTCAATGGCGCAACGCACGGCGTCCACCACGCTGCGGAACTCGACGAGCGCACCATCGCCAGTTCGCTTCACCACCCTGCCATGGTGAACGGCGATCGTCGGATCGATGAGATCGCTGCGCAGTGCCCGTAGCCTCGCCAGGATGCGTTCCTCGTCGGCGCCGGCAAGACGACTGTACCCAACCACGTCCGCAGCCAGGATTGCAGCCAGCTTTCGGCTCTCGCTCATGGCGCCGTCTCCTCACTTTCAGGATAGCAGGGAGACAGGGAGCAAGAAAGAACTTTCAGCCGCTGCTCAGGGCGCTCTCGGTTGCGATCGAGCTGGACGCAGCCGACGTTGTAGCCCTACGCAATGACTGTTCTTCAGGCTCCCGGCCGATCGACGCTGTCGTTGCAGAAGCCCGCTCAAGGTCAGGTCACGACGATGTCCGAGCCCCTCGAATATATGGTACCATCGCCGAGTTCATGGGGGCTCTGGGACAAGAGGCCTTCTGGAACTATCAGACTCCACCGGAACGCGAGCGCGAGAAGGCCGCGCGGCGCGGATGACGGAGAGGGTTCAAATCTACCGGCTTCGGATCACGCTTTCATGGGAAGACGCCGGCGCACGACGTGGACCTATTGATCGTTCATTCCGACGTCGGCTCGGCGTCCTGCCACTTTGCCATCTATTGCAAGCAACTTCTGTCGGCTGCGGTTTCCAATGCCGACATCACAATGTTGTCCCGGGATGAAGAAGCCGACCTGCGCTTCATCACTCAATCGTGCGCGATGTCGCTCGGCCACGTCTGCTCTGGAACCGTCAAAGAGGATGTAGAACGAATCGGACTTGTCATCGCCGATCGTGCGCATGCTCAATGACCGAAAAGCGTCGACGCTGCGGTTGTGGCAGAGGTGGCAGAATGCGCCCCCATGTCAGTCGTTTAGAAGAACAGCGCCGACGCATCAAACTTCGTGTAATCTAGGTCCTGTTCGGCCCGGGCCGAGTCTCTTGAACGATTGTGCGGCTATGCACCCGCAACTTGGTAATTCCCAAGGCAGGCAAGATAGGGAACGATGGCACTAGCCGGATGGGGAGCGATGGCGAAGACTACCGATGAGTGCAGTGATCTAACGGACCTGGTCGACTATCTGCGCGAGACGCTCGATATTGAACTCAAGGACTGGATCGACCTTGGTGACAAGGTCGCACAGGCCAAGCTCACACGGCATATGCCGCGCTCGCTCACCAGGGGGGCGGCTGTCTCGTCTTCGGCTTTCGCGATGACGAAAGTGTCGCGCCCAACCGGCCGACGGACCTTTCAGGATACAGCCGGGACACATTCGGGCGGATTGTCACCCGATATCTGACGCCCACCTTCCAGTGCGATGTCCGACTCGTTCAGTCGAGCGCCGGCCAAGGAGAATGGCGATCTCGTTGAGATGCCGCCCGGCTGGCGGTTCCGCGCTTCGGTCCGGGCCGACGACATTTTTGTCTATTGCCTGAGTAGCCCGCCGACGGGGCCTCGTCCAAAAGAGGTAGGAACGAAAGCGTGCTCTCTCCGTTTTTGGTCGGGCTTTGCGTATCTTTCTCCCAGCCAAGCCTCAATGCTCAATTGCCCCGCGCAACCGCGACTGCCGGGGTTCAGAACAAACTCCCCGCCCCCTCCGGCGGGGTTTTTTCTTTTCGCAAATGGTTCGTTTGCGTGTGGAACCGGGCAGATCGGGTGTGCGTTATTTGCCTGGACTTGAACACTCTAGTTCAACCCTTCTGTCGTCACACACACCAACTCCAACCCCGCTATCCTTTGGCGGGGTTTTTTCTGTTAGCCGGCCTTGCGGATCTCGGCTTGATCCCTCGGCTGGGGCCATTTTAAGGCGGGCGTAAAGCTTACGCCCAAAGTAATATTAGGAGAACGAAATATGCAGTTCTATAATGAGCGGGCTTTCGGCGTTGGACACCGGATGCAAACACACACACACAAGCATGTTCCAAAAGAAAACCCCCGGCTTTAGCGGCCGGGGGTCTCACTACGGCACGATTTAACGAAGATCAGTTAGAGCCGCTCAAATCTACGCTTGCTACGTGGCTGAAGCCAGATATCACGAGGTCAAGTGCGGTGGTGGTCACCGCGGGGGCGCACTCACTTCCGGGGTCGAATCGATTATGTAGGCACCAAGTCTGGATGACTGAGGTGAGGACTTCAGTCTCTTCGTCGCTCAGCGGGAATGTAAGGACTTGCATTTCAGCCCCCCACAATGACCCGAGGCACAGGATCGTGGATCCGTGCCCTACGTCTGGTGCAACTCCACATTTTACTCTGGCTCGACAAGGAGGCCATCAGAAATATGAGGCCATCATGACGTTGAAAGTCTGCAATGGCCTGATCGTATACTCGGTTTTTTGCGATCCCCTGCCTACGGTGGCATCTCAAGGCGTCAGGGGGAGATGCGAGTAATTGAGGACAACAATCTGGCTCATCCGAAAGAGATGGGAACAAAAGCGCGCCATATCCGTTGTGGATGGCGTTGCGAATTTCCCCCGCAAAGCCCATAACTCTCCAATTCACCCCGCGTCCTTCACTGCGGGGTTTTTTTTGGTGCGGTGGCGTACCGGAACCCGAAGATTTGTCGCAGCGTTGGCTAGACTAATTGGCGGAACGACTTCGCGCAAATTGCCGATTTCGCCTTTAAATCCCCCCGCCACTCATCCGGGTCTTTTTGGGTAAACGCGTCGAAGTTCGGGCGACTGTGATCGGCCCTGCCAAAGACCGATTCCCCGCCGCGCCGCGACTGCCGGGGTTCAGAGCAAGGCGGCCTCTAGTTCGACTGAAGTCCAAAAAAAGCCCCGCGCAGAACGACGGGGCAAGGTAAGAAGTTTGGACGCCAGTAGGATACTGTCGATTTTCACTAAAATCCAACTTGGATTTTCATGGGGAATAAACAAAAAGAGACCCCGCCGGCGTGGAGGCCAAGCGGGCTCTTGGGCAACCACTACACATCCGCTTTCACGCGGATGTTGGATTTTTCCGCCGCCGTGATGAAAGAGGCTCGCGCTCCCTCGGCGTTGGACCGTGTCTCTAGCGCTCTTGCGCATGCGGCGCGAGCCGCTTCCCAACCGTCGTTCCCCTTGTCTTCCAGCCATCTGTCGGCAAGTATCTCGGCCGCCTGGCTTTACGTCGATCGCTATTCCGAACGGGCGGATATCCATTGGCGTTGACATCTCAATCCTCCAATCACCCAAGACGACGCCATTCAGAAGCCTTTCCCGATCACGGCTATCGCTCCGACCACGAGGAGGAAGGCGAAGATCATGCCGGGGATCTCAAAGCGGTTCACGGCTCTTCCTCGCCGACATAAAACCCGAGCAGCATCCCACTCTTTTACTCATTACGCGCGGTCACATCAGTGCTTTGCAATAACCGGGGAAGCACGCGCATTGACGCCAAAAGGCGCACGCATCTGCTCCAGAGTGCTCGGGTTCAGGGTCAAATCGACCCTATGCGGGGGCACTACCTGAGCATTGCGTAGAGCATTCAGCCGAGTCCGTTTGGTTAGTTTGGCCGAAATATCGGGAACGTTGGTCATTATTATTTTCCAATCCGAGAGGTGTGCCGTCAAGCTAACCGTGGCGGTCACAATCTGTTCCACGCATGCGAAGTTTCCGGGTGCGTAGTTCGCCATTCCACAGCTACGGGCGGGCTGGCCTATGCCGTCCTGAAGGCAACTTTTGCTTCCAGAGCTGCATGGAGGAAAGCGGTCTGGGCTTCTTCTTGGGTGACCATGCCTGTCGCGGTGCCGGCGCAAGTCTCCATCGCGACTAAGAAGGCCGTCCCACCCGCGACAGGCCAGTCGCTATACAAGAGATCAAGGGCGTCTTCGGCTGAGGCAATGATGTGAGACGCGTTGATACGCTCGACGATTACGACAACCCATCCCGGTGCTGACACAGATACTCCGATTCACTCAGGAGGATAGCTATGCTGTCGACATCTTGCGGCGCATCGCGCTGCCCGAGGTTCAACGCCATTCGGCAATCGAATGGTCTGGAATTCGGGCGAGGAGCACGTCACGCAATTCCGCCGACGTTATCGATGGACACGCGGAAATCACTTCCAGTGCGAGCGTCGTGGCCGCACGTGCAAGATGACCTTCGGGGTCGGCCTGGCGGTTGAGGCACCACGCGTGAATGCTGCAGGTCAAGATATCGAGATGCTCGTCTGTAAGGTCGACGTGGGTGAAGAAATTCATGGTACGGCTCCCGCCTGAGGCAAGAGCACATATGATCTCCCAATCGACTCTGCCCGGAAAGAATGGGCCGACCCACAGATAATACGCCTTTGCACCCTCCGTGGACAGACATTTATCGACCCGTACGGTGGCGCACGGTTGCCCGCGGTCCTGGATGTTGGCCCGGGGGCTTCTTGAACAGGTGCCCCCGACTGTGGAACAAGTGGCAGTAGCGGGCAGCATGGCACCGTACTTGGCGGCCGCATAAGCTGTATCGCCGATGCGGATGTAGGGGTCGTCGAGCAGGGCGGCGCTCAAGTAAAGGCTCGGGGTGGAGCGTCAGTTTGCGCACTAGCTGATGGTATCATGCCCTCATGTCTTTCACGCTTTTCCGCAGGAAACCTTTCGGTCCTTGGCCCGTTAGACCGTTGGCGTAAATCGTCCACTGGTGACCAAGTGATATCACCGACTTGCGCGTACCTCGACCGGGAGGCTTATATCTTGGCAGAACGCACAGCAGAAGAAATCGCTGCCCGACGGGCTCGGCGTAAAGAGCGCCGGCAAAACCAGCGGGAAGCGAATTTTGAACGAGCTAACAAAATGCACAAGGTTCGCCTTGCAAGCCCGGACGCCGCCGAGGTCATGGCCGCCGATCCGCTAGCCGGAAGCATCCATATCGGTTGTTCCGGGTGGTACTATTGGCATTGGAAAGGGAACTTCTATCCAGCAGAAGTTCCGGCGAACCGATGGTTCGCTATTTATCAGGACCATTTCAGCACTGTCGAGCTAAACGCCCCGTTCTATTCCTGGCCAACAGTCAGTGCAGTAAAGACCTGGATCCGCCAGGCGGAGCCCAATTTCATTTACACCATCAAAGTCTGCGAACTGATAACCCATATCAAGCGATTCGAGGATACAGCGATCCTCATTAAAGATTTCGGCTACATCGCTGACCTTCTCGGATCTCAGATGGGATGCTTTCTTTTTCAACTGCCGCCTAGTGTGCGTTACAGTCCGGAACTCTTGCATTCGATCATTTCACAACTCGACCCGCGTTGCAGAAATGTTGTCGAGTTTCGGCACAAGAGCTGGTGGAACGCGAACGTCTACCAAGCATTCAACGCCGCCCAGGTCATTTTCTGTTCATGTAGTGGGCCCCGGCTGCCGGATGAACTCGTACGGACTTCAGACGACATCTATGTTAGATTCCACGGGATCAAGCAGTGGTATCGCCATGACTACAGCGACGACGAGCTTAAAGTGTGGGCCGAACGAATACACACATGCGGCGCCAAAACCGTCTGGGTTTATTTCAACAATGATCGGGACGGTTACTCCATTAAGAACGCGTGTCGGATGTCAGAACTGCTCTGCAGGTAGAAATGCGCGGGTGTCTGGAACCCGCGCATCAAATATGCGTCCGCCGGATCATACATAGCGCGAACATGGTCGAACCACATCCGGGAGCTTTCCATCCTGATCGTGGGAGAGGAACCCCGACTATCGGGCGATCTTCGTTATCATTTCGCCGCTAGGCCGCCGTCGCGGATCCGCACCCATAACGCTACCCTCGATGTCATGCTTCTACGTCGGCAGTGCTACTTGGAAGGAACAAAAGTCGCCTCCGCCTTGTTCCGAGCGCGCGTTGAAAACCGAGGCGTGGTCATCCAGCGAGGTATCCTCCGGGTGGCTTGCGGCGTGACACAGTGAATTACACGTTCGCGGACGGAGGCCGTGATGTCGAGAAGGAACATGCCTCGCTTGTCGAAGTTATAGAACGCACACCAGTGGAGGCGCGCCATGAAACTACTGCGAGACAACGGCCTCACCATCGTCCTCCTCCTCCTTTCAGGTGTCACTATGGGCGGAATGCTGGTGAGTGGATGGGCGGTCTACGACAACGACCTTGTCGAACACGGACGGCCGCAGATCAACTTGCTGACGTACGGGGTCTCCGGACATTTTCTGTCTTCTCTTTTCGAGAACTGGGAGTCTGAATTTCTTCAGATGTCCGCCTACGTGATGCTGACGGCATATCTGTTCCAGCGCGGCTCGGCGGAGTCGAAAGACCCTGACGAACGTGCAGACCCCGATGGCGATCCTGCTGGTAGAATACCAGCGGACTCCCCTTGGCCCGTCCGCTTCGGCGGATGGGTCCGGCAAGCTTACTCATATTCGCTCGGTGCGGCGCTTGGCATGCTATTTGTTGTGACGTTTGTGCTCCATCTGAAGTATAGCGCCGAGGCAAGCAACGTGGATGCGATAATGCATGGACAGGCAATCATAACGATCCGGGAGCACCTAAGCAGCTCCCAGTTTTGGTTTGAATCTTTTCAGAACTGGCAGTCCGAGTTTCTATCCACCGCAGTCGTCGTCGTACTGTCGATCTTTCTCCGCTTCAAAGGTTCTCCAGAATCGAAGCGGGTTGCCGCACCGCACCATGAGACGGGTGGTTAGTTGAAGCACCTTGGGTGAGTTAGAGAACTTCATCCAGGACAAGATCTTGGTACTTACGAAGGGGTCGTCGAGCCGATATTGACGCTGTCGAGTGCCGAACCAGCGAGTTGAGACCCGCTCCCGACTAGCGTTGTGCCGTTCATTGGCCCCGTGTGGCGCACACTTTGTCAAGCAATCCACTGCCGCCGGGACTTGCTAGCGTCCGCGCAGACGAGCGGGCGGGGATGAGCGGGGCTTGTTTCCAACACGCTGGGCGAACGAAAGGCCGCCATCGCTCGAGAAGTTCACGTCTGACTTCAGGGACGACGGTTGCGGGGATTATCTGGCGACGAAACGGTGGAAATAGGGCTTCCAATGCCCTCGATGTGGAACCAATCGAGCCTGGCGACTGGAAGCCAGACCGTGGGTCTGGAAATGCCAAGGCGTCGACGTCGATGACGACGGAACGCGGACCTGATCCAAATCTCGTTGACATTCCACCGTCCCTTCCTGAGGGCGTTCCTCGTTCGATTTTGGAATGGAATCCTGAAGGCGCACTGAGTACGTGCAACGGAACCTATCTTGTTGACTACCGTTCCTTCTCGAGATGGCTACGAGGATGGCAAGTCTGTGTCGACACCGGGATGGTTGGTTGTTCTCGTCATGAGAAAGCAGATTGTCTACACCCTCACGTCGGCGGAAGAGGCGCTAGATCTGCTAATTTCCGATTGGCCTGTGCACGACGGTACTCCCTTTATCGACGCGATGGAGGCATGCGAAGGCGTCATCAAAGGCACCGTGACAAGCGAGGTGGCCCAATTCGCTTTTCTAACGGCCGCTATGGATGCCGGTGTCGACTTCAAGTTTCCCGAACCTCAGTCAGAACCGCGGCTCGGACTTTAGTCCCCATTTCCTGGAAGCTTGAAAACCGTAAAAATAGGGTCGTCCCGGTTTGGAGGGAGGAGGCGGGACAAGCGGGAAGTTTTCGCCGCTGGCCCCGAACTGTCCGGCGAAAACTCCCATAAAAAAACCAGGAGGGGCCGCCCGGTCGGCGTGACGTTCGACAAGACGGGTGCGCTGCTCGTCGCCGACGACGTGGGCAACGTCGTCTGGTGCGTGTCGCCTGCCGACGGTCTATGATTTGATTGTGTGGGCGGCAGTTGATCCACGACGGGTAAACGTCCCAAACGTGTCCGTTGCCGAAGCCCCCAATGTCGCCTCTCAGGATGAAGCATTGCGTTTCTTCGACAGCCTGCTCCCGTCACGCTCGGCCACTGAATTCCGTTGCTCGGCGTGTCCCGACGCGCCCTGATCATGTCAATCACCTTGCATGACCCCACGTCGGGTAAAAGTTCATTGACCGCGAGGTCGAATTTCGCCTTGACGCCCCCGAGCGCGTAGTTCTCGAGGAGGCTGGAAGTGAAGGGAACGCCTTCCAATCGATGGGTCCTAGGATGCTGCCGCCGCCGTCAACCATGCATGGGAGGCTTGAATGTCAAACGAGTTTACAGAAAGCGGGGGCAGCGCCACCCTTACACCAGCCGCCATCTCAAGGCGGCGAGCCACTGATGCCGCCACGCTATGTGAATCCTTACGTCAAGCGCAACAAGAAGGACGCGGCTGATGCTGAGGCGATATGCGAAGCGGTGACACGACCGAACATGCCGTTTGGGCCATCAAGGCGCTACGCGACGATCCGGTGCCGCTATTCGCGGCTGCTGCCGAACGCGAATTGAAGACCATCGAGACCACCCAATAGTCTTCGTGAGGCGAGACCTGCAGAAGCGAAGCATAGTTACCCGCGCCGACCGCGGGTCACCCGTGCGAGTACACAGATAGCCCGAGGTGTTGCCATTCCGGTATCGCTCGCTTGCCGTGATTTGCGAACAGCGCGCTGGCGCAGAGGCCACTCGAGAAAAACAACCGTATTAGGTGATGCCGCCCAGATGCCCGCAATGGGCTGGAAAGCGTGCATTTGCCATATGGGAACCAACCAACCTCGAAAGAGTTTATTGCCTGGTCGTCGGGTCTTCCGGTCGACCATATACATCACGAAATCTCGGGGACCTCATATGGAAAACGCAGGTATTGGCTGGATCGCCGCAATCGTCATCGGCGGCATCGCCGGTTGGCTCGCCGAACTATTCATGAAAAGCAACATGGGCGTACTGATGAACATCCTTCTCGGGATCGTCGGCGCGATCGTGGCGAATTTTATCCTCGCTCTCTTCGGCGTGGTTCTCGCCGGGTGGCTCGGCTACCTGATTGCCGGCTTCATCGGCGCGTGCATTTTGATCGCTCTCGCTAGAATGATCAGACGTACAGCCTAGGCGAAGGACGCTACAGAACTACGAACGGATTTCGATATCTGCTCGAGAAGCTTCCGTAGGCTCGCAGAAATCCGGCATTATGGAGCAGACGGTGCCTTTCGTCCGGTCGCCCCTCGCCGCTGCAGGTTAATTGCCCGACGTCGCTGCATGTTAATGGGACACGACTGAAATGATGGACGCACCGGTTTTTCCGATTTCTCGGTGCGGGCATCGAAACGTCACACGAGCGTCCAACCCGTCCGTAGCGACCTCGCCCCAAGCATAAGGGAAGGCAATGATAGACCCCCGACCACTAAGCCAGTCACCGGAACGAAAGGTCGAACTCGACTAGACGGTCGACTTTCGCTATCCAGCCGCTGGCTGGGATATCAACGTCGCAAGGTTGTGCGGGTCACCAGGGCGTTCCCCATGACGGGTCGAGCGCCCTCCGCTTATTCCGAGTCAAAGAAACACCGCATCCAGATCTCTCGTCGTCTTTCTTCACGGCTTCGGCGCTTCCGGCGCCCAACTCATGCCGTTGGCGTCTTCGTGGCGGGCTTCACTACCAGAGACGCGCTTTACTGCACCGTTCCATCAGGAGGGCGGTCACGAATGGTTCAGCGTCGACGGCGCGCAATTACAACCCGGACGCATCCAGGCCGTGCGAGAGGCTTTTGATAAGACCATCGGCGATGCTGCTAGGAAAGAGGGTTGCGCTCGTCCGGATCGCTTTCGTCGGTGTGTCGCAGGGCGCGATCGTCGCCCTTGACGCGGTCGCCTCCGGACGATGGAAGTTCGGCGCACGCGTGTCTTTCGCAGGTCTCCTTGCCGCCAACGCCGGTCTCCGGCACGAGTAAGGACACGCCCGTGCTCCTCGTGCACGGCAAGGACGATCGGACCATCCCCTCGATGGCTTCTTCGCTAGCAGCGGCTCAGCTCGAGACGGCAGGCTTCAAGGTCGAACTCGATATCGAGCCGGCCGTCGGGCACACGATCTCGTGCACCGGGCGCAGAAGGCGCTCGCTTTCCTCCGGAAGACTTTCGCCCGAGAATGGAAACCGTAGATCAGCGTGGCCGTTTCCATTCCATGAGCGATGACAAGCGACAGCCGTTTCCGAGAGACGTTTCCGAACGCCCGGTGGAGAGCTTTCGTTTCGCGCCGACGGGTAATCTCCACGAACTGAAAAGTTCCCGCGATTTGATCGGGAACGAAGTGCGCATTCTGGCATTTCTGTGTGGGCACCGTTAAAAGGAGACATCCGATGGGAAGCACGTCCGACAAGATCAAAGGCACTGCCAACGAAATCGCAGGAAAAGCCCGGCAGGCCGCTGGCAAGGCCATCGACAATCACGAGGAACAGGCGAAGGGCTCAATCCAGGAAGCGAAGGGCAAGGCGCAGGTCGCCAAGGGCGAAACCAAGGAGGCGGTCAAGAAGATCGTCGACAAGGCGTGACTGACAGGATTCACGCTCCCGAAACGCCCGTGGGGAGGCGGGTTCTTTCGCCACGAAAGGCGCCTATGATAACGCGGGTCTGTATGATCGCCGCGGCAGTGGCATTCGCGTCCGGCGCCCACGCTCAAGCGACGGTGGATCCCGCTGTGACGGCATGCAAGTCAACGGGCCTTCTGGCCCTTCAAGAAAGATCGCCGGAGGTTACGGATCTCGTTATGGATATTGAAAGCCTGGCGGTGAGTAAGGCAGACACAAAGGTCGGCGACGTTCCAATCAAGACCGTGATCCTGGGCGAGGCATATATTGCTCGCAAGGAGAAGACCGGAAAGCCTGACCGCTTCGTTTGTCTGCTCGGCGAGAAGGGCAAGGTGCTGTTGACCTTTTTTACCGCGCAGTAGGCGTCGGAAAGTGATCGGATCTGTTCTGCCCAGTGATAGGCGGAAAATGAAGCGCAGCGCATGCCAGCACGAAATCTAGCGTTTAGACACCGTCCGTCCTTCCGTTTGAAAGCATGGTCGACCAACGAGATGAATGCAATTCCATTATGTTGGTGCGGGCGGCCTTGCAGCGGAGACCGCCACCGTTCATGTTGCAGGGTCGTCCATTCCGGGTTTAGATCGCCCTCAGACGCCCAGGGGTATACAAGCAGCAAACCCAACACCGCATGCGGCATGATCGCGGGCAGAAGCAGCGTTCCGACATGCGCTGCCTGGAAGAAGACCGCCGCCAGGTAGATGGCCGTCAGGACATTGTAAATCATCATGCCCGCGAGCGCTGGGCTTCTTTTAGAAATTTTCCTTCCCGACCACGCCATGATGCCCGATGCGAACAACGTCAACTCGGTGAGGGGAGGCGACGGCCCGACCAGCGCCCGATAGGGCTTCCCCAAGCAGTAGTTGGGTAACCGTGTTCGGCAGAAGGAAGAGGGCGATGCCAGTCGGAGTTTCGATGCATGCCGCTATTTTAAACAGCAGGGTAAATGGCATGGCCGGATCTCCATCTTGAAGGCTTTCAACGACCGGCGGAGCAACGCTGCACTCGATGCCTAGTCGCGCGATTTAACCTTAGCGTCGCCAGCCTTCTGCTGGTCTGCCGCCTCAAGCTGCAGCGGGCCGAGGTGGACTTACAGCTTGTCTATCTTGCATCGAACGGGAACGGCAACTGATAGTCCTTGGCATTCAACTAGTCTTGTCCTGTCTGCGCCTGTCGCAGTCGTCGATCGGATGCGCGCACCTCGTCGTCGTGAACACGCACGATGCCGACAAGGTCGCCAACGACCAGGTCGCGTTTGCGGCCTTTCTCGGCAGGGAGACCGCCAGCATCTGTTATAGCGAACGGTTCCCGGAGTACGGAATGATCGCACTAGCGCGATGGCTGGATATCACGCTCCCGTCGTCGGCGGTTGTGGACGAGGCGATCGCCTACCGACGACGAATGAAGGCTTAGGTTTTATCGCCGATCTTCCGAACTGTTTGGCGCCTTCAATCGGGCGAATCCAGTTCTCGCGGCGCTGATCCCGAGCTCGTAGGTCGGGGTGAGCGGCGTCGGCGCGTCGTGCAGGACGCCGAGCTTGATTTCCGCCTCCTTCTCGTCCGCCGAAAACAGTCGCGATCCACATTCAGGACAGAAGTGGCGAAATTTCGAACCACGGTGGTTCGCTCCTGTCGGTTAAGAAACTGGGCTGGCGCGGCATTGCTGCCGCGCCTCGCCAATCATGCTTTGATCTGCGCAGACGCCTTGCCGAGCTTAACCGATGGCTCGCGACCCCAGACACGCAGCTTTCCCAGCTCCTCCACGAAAGCCGCAAGGCCATCGTCGCCAGGTAGCGCTATCACTCCCTCGTCGAGAGCGTCGGCGATTCCTGCCTTTTCAAGCAGTGGCAGTGCCGACGGATCGTAGCCGATGAACTTGCAGTGCTGGAAAGCGTCGGCGACGAAGTCCCGCGCCGCTGCCTCCTTGACGAGATCGTCGATCGCCTCGGCGGAGGTGAGGAGGGCGACGGCGTCGAAGAGTACCGATGGTCCGCCGTCGATCATGTGATGGGCCTTGATCAGCGTCCCGTCCGAGGCTGTGACTCCGCCCACCTTCGGCGCGATCACGTCGAAGACTGCCTTCTCCTTGGTGACGGCGTCCCCAAGGGCCTTGAGCAGCTTGGCGTCGACGCCATCGGTTACCAGAATGCCAAGTTTGCGTCCCTCGAAGCGTTTGGGACCACGCTCCACTATGCTGAGGGCCGGCGACGGTTCGAGGTCCTGGCGGGTTGGCATCGCCGCGTCGGCGGGCTCCGGCATGGATTGGAAACCGAGTTTCTGGGCGACGGTGGAGGCAAGCGTCTCCTCTATGTTCAGGAGATGCGAGACCATCCGCTCCCGGATCGCGGGCGTCTCGACCTTGCTGAGCTCGAACGTCAAGGCCGCCTCGATATGACGCTGTTCGGGCGGGGTCTGGCTGATGTAGAACTGCCGTGCCTGGCTGTAATGGTCGGAAAAGCTTTCCGGGCGCAGACGCACCTTTGGGCCTTCCTCTTCGGCGGGAAAGTGACGGTAGCCTTGTACAGGCGACTCCCTCGGCCCTTCGCCGAAGGAGTTTGGCTGGTAGTTCGCACGCCCGACGGGATTGCGCATCGCCATGTGGCCGTCCTGCTGGAAAGTGTGGAAGGGACACTTCGGCGCGTTGATCGGCAGATGCGTGAAGTTCGGGCCACCCAGCCGCTTGAGCTGCGTGTCGAGGTAGGAGAAGTTGCGCCCCTGCAGCAGCGGATCGTTGCTGAAGTCGATCCCCGGAGGGACGTTCTGGGTCATGAAGGCGACCTGCTCGGTCTCCGCAAAGAAGTTGTCAGGCATGCGATCGAGAACCAACCGACCAACCGGCTGAGGGGGTAACACTTCCTCCGGAATGATCTTTGTCGGATCGAGGACATCGAAGTCGAAGCTGTCGGCAAAGTCCTGGTCGAAGAGCTGAACCTGCAATTCCCATTCCGGGAAATTTCCGGACTGGATCGACTGCCAGAGATCGCGCCGATGGAAGTCAGGGTCGGCGCCGTTGATCTTCACGGCTTCGTTCCAAGCCACCGATTGCAGGCCGAGCTTCGGCTTCCAGTGGAACTTGACGAAGGTCGACTCGTCCTTTGCGTTGACGAACCGGAAGGTGTGAACGCCGAAGCCTTCCATGAAGCGCAAGGAGCGCGGGATCGCCCGATCAGACATAACCCACATGATCATGTGCATGCTTTCCGGCGTCAGGCTGATGAAGTCCCAGAAAGTGTCATGGGCCGACTGCGCCTGTGGGAAGTCGCGGTCCGGCTCCGGTTTGACGGAATGGATAAGGTCGGGAAACTTGATGGCGTCCTGGATGAAGAATACCGGAATGTTGTTGCCGACTAGATCCCAGTTGCCCTCCTTGGTGTACATCTTCACGGCGAAGCCGCGGACGTCGCGGGCGAGATCTGACGATCCCTTGCTGCCTGCAACCGTGGAGAACCTGACGAAGACCGGCGTCTTCTCGCCCGCCCGCTGAAACAAGTCGGCACGAGTGTAGGCCGCCAAGGATTCGTAGGTCTCGAAGAAGCCGTGCGCGCCATAGCCGCGGGCATGGACGACGCGCTCGGGAATCCTTTCGTGGTCGAAGTGGAAGATCTTTTCGCGGAAGTGGAAGTCGTCGACGACGAGCGGACCGCGGGCGCCGACCCGAAGCGAATTCTGGTCGTCGGCAATAGGGCCGCCTTGTGCCGTTGTCAAAACGTCGTGGCCATCTTCGGCGAACTGGTGGAGTTCGCCGCCTTCGCCGCGATGAGGGCTCTGGTCGTGAATGGTAACAGTGTCGGATTGCGTGACTATAGCTTTCTTGGTCATTCTCTTCGTTCCATTTTTGGATGCCGCATAAGGTGAACTAGAAAAGGCCGCCCCAGTGGATGGCCTTCCTAAGATTCAAGCGGCCTTTCTTCCCTTGGGATTGGCTGACGCCCGTGCGAGCTCGGTAAGCTTCGTGTCGGTGGCTTCCTCTTCGGCAAGGGTTGCCTGCAGAAGAGGCGCAGCCTCTCTGAGCCCGAGCTGGTCGGCCCAGGCGATCAGGGTGCCGTAACGCGCAATCTCGTAGTGCTCGACTGCCTGAGCCGCCGATATTAAGCCCGCGTCAAGCGCAATCGAGCCCTTGTATTCCTCCATGATCTCTTCGCCTTCGGCGAGGATGCCTTGGATGGCTTCGCAGGTCTTGCCACGAGCCGGTTTGCCGATGAGTTCGAACACCTGTTCGAGACGCTCGATCTGTCCCTGTGTCTCGTCGCGATGCTTGAGGAATCCGGCTTTGCCTTCTTCCGACTGCGTCGCGCGAGCCATCTTTGGAAGGGCCCTCAAAATCTGCTTTTCAGCAAAATAAATGTCCCTGAGCGTATCAAGAAAGAGGTCGTTGAGTGTCTTTTCGGGAGCCATGGTGTCCTCCTATGGCAAGCTTGCGGCCACCAAACTCCGCGTGATGGTGGATGTTCCCGTCCATGAAATGATCGGACGTCCCCCGTCTCCGGGACGTTGCCTCGATCCGTCAAAGGAAGAGAAAGCCGGTCGGCCGCGTTTGAACCTGCTGGGGTACGAAACGAGCCGAGCGGTACAGACAGAACCTCCACCGATCGTCGTTGTTCCATCGATCTCGGCTTTCTTCCAGATAGATGAAGCGAAAGGCCCGCGCGATTTTATGGGCGGCTTGGAACAGCGACCTGATCCCGGAGTTATCGCTCTCCCGTGTGGCCCGGAGAAAGCAGGAAATCGCCTCCTTCTAGCGCGACTACCACGGCAGAGACGCAGGCGGTATCTTGGACGCTGTCGCTGCTCAACGATAAGCCGATTGCCTAGCCTAAGAACTGTCGGGATCGTCCGAATAACGCCCGCTACCGCTTCGTTGCGTCTGAACCACGATGACGTGCTTCGAAGTTTCAGGAGTGCAGCATCTGTTCCGCCTCATTGAGTGATCGACATTGTTCCGGTCGGCGACGAGATATCCAACATTCCAAGGAGCCGGCTTTTCGCAGCAGGTGCGTGAGATAGACTGCTCGAGCCTGAGATAGGGACGCGCAACAAGCGAGTGGCCTGCCGGGTTATCACTCGACCGCAGGCGCGAAAATCGGCGACGCGCACGCGACCGAGCGAACCGCTTGGCCACGGTCCGCTGACAGGAAACGATCATGAAATCGGGTCCTGGTCTCCACCGCGATCGCGGTCATTCTGCTTGCTGCTGGATGCTACGCGCTTCCGACAACCACGTGGAGAGGGAACCGCCGCGGCGGCACCCTTCGCGGTTGCTCCCGGATTGGAACTTGCAGCCCACACCGGAATTATGGCGAACGAACCAGATCACCACCGGCAATGACATCAGGAAAGCGGAACCCTGCCGACGGCCCAATGGCGCGCCAACGAGGACCCGTTCGACGACTTCAAGATCGTCTGCATGGGAACCGTTCGGCCCGGATACACGTTATCTCTTGCCGGGCCAACGGGAAAATGAAGATTTGTGGAAACGTACTCGGGTTAACGCCGGAGTTCGGTCACCCCAACTCGACGCCATGCTTTGAGTTCGCCCGGACTTGCGAATGCATGACATTACTCGAGAAACCGGCAATTGGAAATCCTCATGACCATCGACCGCCTAGAGCGTAGGCAGACCGAAGACCTGGATAGGAGCGAGGAGCAGTTTCGTCTTCTGGTCGAAGGTGTGACCGACTACGCAATATACATGCTCGACCCGAGCGGTTACGTATCGAGCTGGAATGCGGGGGCACGCCGCATCAAGGGATACGAGCCTGAGGAGATCATCGGTCGGCATTTCTCTCAGTTCTATACTGAGGAGGACAAGGGGGGCGACCTGCCAGCAAGGGCGCTTGAAATCGCCGCGTCCGAGGGCCGGTTCGAAAGGGAAGGCTGGCGGGTCAGAAAGGACCGGACTCGCTTTTGGGCGAATGTGATCATCGATCCCATTCGAGCCGAGGACGGCACGCTTATCGGCTTCGCCAAGATCACGCGCGACATTACGGAGAAGCGGCAATCGCAAGAAGCTCTCGAGCGAGCACAGCGCGAACTCTTTCAGGCCCAGAAGATGGAAGCCGTAGGCCAGCTCACGGGCGGCGTCGCCCACGACTTCAACAATCTGCTGATGGCTATCCTCGGCAGTCTCGAGATCGCGAAGAAACGGGCGCTTGCCGGTCAGAACAACACCGATCTGATCGAGAACGCCATCCAAGGGGCGAAAAGGGGCGCGGCCCTGACGCAACGGTTGCTTGCTTTCTCCCGCAAGCAGGAACTCAAGCTCGAGCCTGTGGACGTGGCCGACCTCGTGAAGGGGATGGCGGGCCTGCTTCAGGGGTCGATCGGTCCCTCGATTGAGATCGTGACGAGCTTTCCGCTTGCTCTGCCAAAAGTTCAAGCCGACGCCAACCAGCTGGAGACAGCACTCTTGAACCTGGTCGTGAACGCACGCGACGCAATGCCTCGCGGTGGCGTCATCACGCTCTCGGCCAGCAAACAGTCGGTTCACAGAGACGATGTGAAAGATCTTCAAGGAGATTTCGTCTGCCTGAGCGTCAAGGATGACGGCGATGGGATGGATGCTGAGACCTTGGAGAAGGCGACAGCGCCCTTCTTCACCACCAAGGGAGTCGGCAAGGGTACCGGTCTGGGTCTACCGATGGTCCAGGGACTGATGGCGCAGGGCGGAGGCGCGCTCGCTCTCAGGTCGTCACAGGGAGGAGGAACGACCGCCGAACTCTGGTTACCTTTGGCAGAGGAAACGGAGTCCGTCGAGCAGCCGCCACTTCAGCCGAGCATTCTTAGCAAGCGTTCGGAGCGCAGGCTGAACGTTCTCGCGGTGGACGACGATCCGCTTGTCCTGATGAACACTGTCCTGATGCTTGAGGATCTCGGCCACCAGGCTATGCAGGCATACTCTGCCGAGGAGGCGCTTCGGCTTCTTGAGCAGGGGCCGCTGCCAGACTTGGTCGTGACTGACCATGCCATGCCTCGCATGACCGGCGGCGAACTCGCTACTGAAATTGCCAGGCTGCTACCTGGACTGCCCGTCATTCTCGCCAGTGGCTATGCTGAGATTCCAGGCGGAGTGTCCTGCGATCTCCCCAGACTGGCGAAACCCTTTACACAGAGCCAGTTGGCTGAATCCGTGGCGTCGGCGGTCTCGTAGACGAGGCGAGAGGGCCACGTGTCGCAACGAACGCTCTGCTGCATCTTTTGTCACTGCTCCGCGTTTTCTCGTCGCGTAGCGGAGGAGATGAAATGCGGCCAAATACGACGTTCAATCCTTTTGTCGGGCCTCTTACGAGGGGGATGGTGATTGCACTGGCGGGTGCCGTAATTGTCGCGGCCTTCGCAAAGAAAAGGCATCTCCCGCGGTCCTTGCCCGGTGATGTCGGCTTGGAACAGAGAGGTCGGGGAGCGGCCGTCCCGGAGCAGATCCCTAAGAAGGGGCTGAAAGACGTCTTCTGGCGCGTCGTTGAAAAGGTCTCCGCCCACCGCATCATGCTGATCGCCGCAGGCGTCTCGTTTTACTTGCTGCTTTCAATCTTCCCCGCGGTCGGTGCCGTCGTTTCGCTGTACGGCATCGTCGCCGATCCGGTCACAATATCGGATCACCTGCGCGAACTCTCGTGGCTCCTGCCTCCCGGGGCGTTCGACATTATCGCGGATCAGATCAAAGCCATCGTCGAACGTGGAAGCAGCACTTTGGGCATCGCCTTCCTTCTCGGACTTGCGGTCGCGCTATGGACTACCCACAACGGCACGCTGGCGATATTCGACGCGATGAACGTCGCTTACGAGGAGAATGAGAAGCGTAGCTTGGTTCGATTGAACTTGATCGCGCTGTGTTTCACGCTCTGCGCGATGCTGTCTGCGGGGCTGGTCATATTCCTCATGGCCGTGATGCCTTTGCTTCTGGCCTTCATTTGGATCGACTCCTTCCAGGAGCAGATGGTGCTTGTGGTCCGATGGCCTGTTCTCATCGTGATTGTGCTGGTCGCGTCGACGGCGATCTACCGGTTCGGACCGAGCCGCGAACCCGCGCGGGTCCGCTGGGTCACGTGGGGAGCGGCCTTCACAGCGGTTGGCTGGTTCACGATGTCCTTCGGCTTCGCTTTCTACCTCAACCGCTTTGCCGACTACAGCGCCACCTATGGTACCCTGGGTGCGCTCATAGGCTTTCTGATGTGGACGTGGCTCTCCGTCGTCATTCTGATCCTTGGCGCAGCGCTGAATGCCGAACTCGAACATCAGACCGCTGTCGATACTACCACTGGTCATGCCCGTCCTATGGGAGCGCGGGGCCCCTATGTCGCGGATACATTGGGACAGGAGGCAGACTAGGAATGCAAACACCAGTCGCTTTGAGAATGGCGGCTCGATCTAAATCCCTTGGTCGACCGATTGGGTGGACTCGTCCAATCAATCGTCTCCCGTAGATTGCTTGGTTGGATCCGACCGCAAGCTTAACGGGGCGGGCATGTGAGGACTGCCCAGAGGACCTCAAGCGGCCCCTCGTCGGCGGTAGTGGAGTGGTGGATGACGACCACGCCAGTGGAAAGCCCTGACGGAAGCCGCGCTAAGTACTCCGCCCTACGGGAACCGGTCGTCAACTCCTCAAGCGACCGCGCATCTGCCATCACACTGGTGGCGAGCGCCTCGACCCGACTTTCTGGAGGCATAGGTGGTCATGGCCAGGTAGGTGAGAGGCAACCTCCGTCAGCGGGATATCTCGTGCGGCCGGAATTGGCGGAAAGAGGGCTGAGGCATAACCGCTGCCGGCCCAAAGCGATAAAATGCGTCTCCGATCGACAGCGACTAACTGGGCGCATATCGAGGGGGCAAAGGGGCTGGCAGACTCGGCCCCTTACCACCTGTCATACCGACAACCACTGCGTGGCAATCGTCCGGCGCGGCGGATGATCCACCGCCTATTCACAGGATAGCCACAGCCTAACCATTTCAATCCCTGAACGTTTCGCGCCGGTTAGATCGCTGCTACCTGGGCGATGTGGGGTGAAGGCTGGAGATCGGTTAGTATTTAGTGATCTTCGGATGGGGCAGGGAAAACACGAGGCGTGGGCGGTCGGCGATATTCTTGGTCGACCGCCCGCGACATCGCGAGGAAGCTCGCTCCTTGTTTCAGTTTCAGACCTGAACTCTTCATTCCTTTCGCAGAACAGAACGGCATGATCGGTCAAGTCACGGCGATCATGATCCAAAATGTTATCTTGAACATGAAAATGGCGCTCGCCGAGCATCGCGACATGCATGTTGCGATCAACATATCGCCGCAGGACCTGGAAAGCGGTCAGTTCCTGACATTGATCACCGACGAGATTCATGCGGCCGACGTGCAAGCGTCGCAGGTCTGGCTGGAGGTGACGGAGCGCGGCTTCATTCACGCCGACATTGCCCGAACCACCCTGGCAAAAGCGCGCGACGCCGGCCATGTGATCGCGATCGATGATTTCGGGACGGGATACTCCAGTCTGTCATTGCTTTGCCCATCACGGTGCTCAAGATCGACAAGTCCTTCGTCGATGCCATCGGCCGGAATGCCGCGATAAGCCTGGTGACGCCTCATATCATCGAGATGGCCCATAGCCTGAAACTCAAGATGGTCGCGGAAGGGATCGAAACAGCGGAACCGGAGACGATCCTGCGTCAGTCCGGCGTTCAGTTCGGGCAAGGGTGGCTATACTCGAAAGCCCTCCCGTTCGAGGAATCCATGGCATTCTATGAGAAGCGCAATGCGGGATAAAGGATGGTGAGGAGATATGTCACACGCGGTCGAGCGCACTTCGGCAGTAGGACGTTCAGAGTAGGTTCCCAAAAGTGGTCTCATCAAAGAATAACAATCAACGTACCAATCGACACTTGCTCGTACAGTCGATGATCGAATGCAGTCGATGAAGCCCAATCGGCATGGCAGTGGAATGTCTCCACGCAGCATTGGCGGGACCACATCGCCGCCGCTCATTATCTGGCGATCTGGGAAAGCTACGGGAGAGCGAACTTTACTGAGCTTTGATCCGCGCTTCAATTAAGCTCAATTCGAAGCGGTGATAGCGTTGCCGAGCAAAATACCCGTCCAACTCTTGTCGAGCTAGTGAGGTGGGTTCGCCTCGAAGCCTCGCGCCTGAAATCCCAGCCTCTTGGGCCGCAATTTGGATAGCATCGTCTGTCAGGTATTTTCGCGTTCGCGCCAAATCGGCCTGCAATTGATCCTTCCGTGAAGAGACAGGCTTCTGGGGCGCAGTACCTTGGAGCGTGGGGGCTGGATGAGTGTCATTTGCAGTTCTGGTCGTCACCATGCCCTGAGTAGCTTTGCGATGTCTGACAGGTTGGAGCGTTTCGACCGGCACATACCCGAAGTGCTTTCTAAGTTCCCCGGACACGGCACCACTGTCCGTAACACCCGCCCTGAACAACTTCACAAGCAGTCGCGCGGCCACATCGAACTGGTGACTATCCATGGCTGTAAGCTGTCCGGTATATCCGGCCTCTTTCAGCGCGATTTGAATAAACCTGGCCTCTTCGCTCGCTTGGCCGGATTTCCTTTGATCGTTAGGCAAACTGGCTCCTATTCCGCGGTCCGATATGCCGCTACGTTGGGGTGGCTTGTTTTCTTGAGCTTGGATGGCTGCTGAACGGAGAGGTAGCGAGGGCAAATAGCCGCGTCGGCCGCACGATCCGCTCAGTATCGCCAATCTCGAGATACATGAGGCGCCACCCCCGGCGCATTCGATCTTGATCTCATGTACGCCGACAGACGTTGAAGGGTCTCCCATTTTTGGCACATGATCCATCGCATCGTCTCCAACCATAAATGGCGTTGCTTCAGCAGCAATACAATAGAGACCGGAAATACGTCGTCCTTGCACCAATGACTTTGTACAGCCGAGCAACAGGCCGGCTCCGAAAGCCGCCCCGCCAGCGAGAGCAATATCGGTGACAGGGCCGGTTAGCCTCTTTAGTTCGACAATAAATGCAGGAGCATCGTTAGTAAGGTTCTCCCAGTAAGCAGCCACGCTCTCCCCAACAATCGGCAGGCCGCGCACCCAGTTTGGCGGCGCTGAAGGACCCTGCTCCAGAACGCGCGTTATTCCCCCGGCTAATTTGGTGATGTCGTCGGCGAGCGCCGTTACGAGGACAGTCAGCGGCGCGATTACAACAAAAATCACCAATATCGTCATAGCTGCGGCAGCCGGCGCTCGATAGCCCCCTACAGCACGCTCGCATTGGCGGTAGATTGGCCAGGTCGAGAAACAAATCACTGCGGCCCACAGGATTGCTGACAGGAAAGGCCAAAGCACAAGTGTGCAACCAACGGTCAGTAGCAGAAGGGCACCGACGCTAAGAGCGGGTTCAATCAGTCGGCTAGGTGTCACCATGATCGGTTCGCTGCTCCGCTTTCGAGCGCCGTTCCATCTGCAACACCAGGCGCGATCATATGCGCGGCGCTAGCATGGAACTGGCGAACGGGTGGCCGACATGCCGGCCGGAAATTATCTTGCTCTCCCGTTTAGGGTTGTCAATTTCAGCTTCTGGCAGGATTGTGTTGGAAAACTCGGCGTTGCTGGCGCTTGAGAGCCGTGATTCAATCTTGTGAGTGATGCGCAGGGGATCAGGCGGAGGATAGGATGTCAGGCGGCTCCGGCGCAGCTTCTACGACTTCTGCCTTGATGATTACCCCTCACAGTGCGTCCAGGATCCCGTCGCAATTTTGCATTATGAATGGGGCAGTCCGCTCGCTCTGGCTCGCCGCGCGCTTCATGCCTATGCCAGGTCTATCTCCCTGGAGCCGGCTGGACCGAGCTCGATCCGACGAACCGCTCGTAGGCAATCGCGATCTTATTCGCGTGGCAGTCGCACGTTCCCCTAGCCAGGCGTGCCCGTTGAGCGGCATCTATGATGGGAGCCCTTCCGACTGCGATGGCATGTAGGTGCAGGTCAACGTTACGACCGAATGACCTGTACCAAGGAGACTCGCGGGAACTCCCCTGTGCCGTCGACGTTTGCCAATTGCGTTCTGTGCATGACCGACCTCTCCAACAGGGAATGTAGGATGAAAATACGGGCTGGATTCCATATAGGCTACGAGTGTGGGCAGCCGACCCCGATGCTCATGGTGTTGAACATTCATCCCTCCCGCCGTGTCGATCTGCTGACCGATCAGATACTGACTTTCGACAGGCAAATCGAGGCTTGGTACTATACCGATGTCTTCGGCAATGCCTGCAGTCGCATTGTCGCTCCGCCGGGGCTGACGACGATTTCCACGGAGTTCGAGATTTATGACAACGGGCAGCCGGACATTGTCCCGGAAGGCGCGTTTCAACATGCGATTAACGACTTGCCGAACGAGGTGCTGGTCTTCTTGCTCGGCAGCCGCTACTGCGATACCGACAGGCTCGCCGATTTTGCCTGGGGACGGTTTTCGTCGACCCCACTCGGATGGCAGCGCGTCCGGGCTATCTGCGACTTCGTCCACAATCACATCAGTTTCAATTACCTGAAGGCGGATCCTCTCCGAACGGCGTATGGCGGGTTTACCGACAGGACTGGTGTCTGCCGGGATTTTGCGCATCTTGCCATTACGCTGTGCCGTTGCATGAACATCCCGGCGCGATATTGCACCGGCTATCTGGGAGATATCGGCGTGCCGGTCGATCCCAATCCGATGGACTTCAGCGCCTGGTTCCAGGTCTATCTCGGCGGTCACTGGCATACGGCGGACGCTCGCCACAACACGCCGCGCATCGGGCGTATCCTTATGGCGACCGGCCGCGATGCGACGGATGTTGCCCTGTCGACAGCGTTCGGGCCTGCAAAGCTCTCCCGTTTCGAGGTGATCACGCAAGAAGTGCAGCAACGCTGATCTGCTGGCCGGTGCTGGCCACCGGGGTCGCGGCCATGAATTGCTTGATTGGGCATTTCGAGACGGAACGGACTCAATGCAGTCCTCTGGCGATTTGCATTAACCCCATCAAGGCGGCAACGGACCCAGCCGTTCCGGATCTCTTGACCGACGTGCCGGCGGGTGAAAGACGGATTGACCGCGATTTCGCGCATACTCTTTCGAACGGACATTCAACGACTGCGCGTGTCGGCGCCTGTTTCACTAGCGATCAGCGTCGCCATTTGGACTCGAAGCTCTTTCTCGTTCAGAATGCGACCGGCGGCTCGAACGTCTGCGAGAATCTTTGCTATAACGCCCTCATCGCCCGCGGCTGTCGTCCGAACATCGATGATTTCTGCAACGTAGGCTTCAACATCGGTAGCGCCGACTAGGGCCGCAACCCAATGAGCCAATACCCGATCTCGTCGGGACTGAATCTTGAAGGCCATTTCAGAAGCCAGAAAATACATCTGCTCCATCGCCTTTTCGCGTTTCTCGAACGCGTTCATGGCGATGGTCTCCCTGCAGAATTCGCCGTCGACAGCAGGTGCTGGAGAAGACCGGGATCGATCTTGATGATCCGCCGCTCCCGGCTTCCAGCGGCAATCGACGGCAGACAGATAAATGTTGCCACACGCCGATGAGACGGTCGGGATAGGTCGGTTGGCTCCTCGTCCTGCACGATCTTGTAGTCTCCTGCAGGATGCATTTCATCGAGGTCGGGCAAAGTGAACGGAGCCGAGAAATGAACTATAGTGTTCATGATGCGCGTTGACATGGCGACAAACTCCAAGTGAAGGCGCTGAACTGCCACACAGGTACAAGCCTTCATCTGACCGGTGGTATCGGCATAGCCAATCGGGATTTGGGAGGATGGCGTTCAAGGGATCTGACGCCGCAAGGAGCCATATGGCCAAATGACGATTGGATTACCCTACGTTCAAATTAAGTCGTGAAGAGGGCATAAATAGAAAAAGGAAATATAAAACAGAATTTATTACAAATGATCAAAAATAATATTTCGAGAATTCCAAATAAAATGGATGGAAAAATAATATATTAGTCATGAATCACGTTTTGTGTTATTGTAGTTCTGCGCAATATTGCGCGTTTTCATTCAGATTGGATATGGACATGCTAGACATGACCTGGCTTCGCCCCGGCCTATGGGGAGCGGCATGCGGCGCGGCCGCACTTGCCATCGTCGGCTTCACATGGGGAGGTTGGGTGACCAATGGCAGTGCTCAAAAAGCCGCCGGGATCGAGCGAACCTCGGCCATCGCGGCTGCGCTGACGCCCTATTGCCTCGAGAGGGCCAAATCGGATCCAGCTTCGGCAGAGATCTTGGCCGCACTCAAAGCAGCCGGCACCTACGGGCGTAGCGACGTTATCAAGAAGGCCGGATGGGCAACGCCACTTGGCAGCACCGAGCCTAATGTAGACCTTGCACAGGCCTGCCAGATTGCGCTTGGAAGCGCGGGCTAAGTTCAAAGCCTGGGTCGCGGAGCCTGAATGGAAGGAGCCATGCCATGAGTGCAAAGCCATCCAGTAGCGATCAGTTAAACAGAGATCGACGGATAACCGATGCTCAGGGATAAAATTACCAAACCGGTAGCGAGCCCATCGGCTGAGGAATTGATCGTTCAGGCTTCAGACGCTCGCGCTAAGCTGCGCAGCGGACACGGCGCACCAGGCAATGTCGCTTCGGAGGTTCAATTGCCAATCGAAGAGCTTGGTGGCTTTGAGGTGGAAAGCAAGACCTAACTTCTCGAAAAGCTCCCACGATGAAGGAGCTTGAACCGGCGCGGGACAACAAAAGGTTGGCGCCAAAGACGCCGATCGGCGATAGTTCAACCCGCGTTTAGGTTGAAACCCTAACCGTGCCGCGCGGAGGGCGGCCCACGCTTCTCGCCGGACGCTGGGACAACCACCTCAGACAATTCGTCGCAATCCCGGATCTGCGATTTGACTTCTCGCGTCGCGTAACGCGTCACACGGTCGTGCTCAAGCATTGCCGAGCGTAGTGGGTGGAGCCCGACATAAGGGCTTTGCTGCCAACGCTAATTCTCAGAGGCGCTTCCGATGCTTCGCACCGGCTCGGCCTGATGATGCAAACACCAATTGGCGCAACGCTGCCCAGAAAAATCGCGCCTCTATGTCCGGTTTGGGTCGACATCCCAGACCTCAGCGAAGGCGCATTTTTGGAGACGAGTACGATGGCTGACCCTGATCGCTATTCCGGGAGACCGCCGAAGCACGGTCGCGGAGTTTTCATACTGGTTGTTATGGTCGCAGCCTTGGCGCTCCTTGCGGGATGGTTTTCTGGATTTTTGGGCTGAGCTGGCGACAATTGGCATAGGGCGCGCGGCAAGAACTCTAATGTCCGTTCTTCGTGGGTGTCCTCGCAGCGGACGGTCGGCCATCGTGAAGAGTTTCGGGCGCCGGCAGGCGTACGAAAGTCCCCGAGGGAGGGAATCCGCGGGCCAAAAAAGCGGCCGCTTGATTGGTGGATGATCTTTTACTCGGTCGGCAGCGCCATCGAGGCGATCGCCGCCACTGCAATCTACGCGCGGTCCGGCTGGCCGGGAATTTCCTTCCTGGGAACAACATTCAGCGGTGTTGCACTCGCAATATGGATCACGCCTATTTTCAGCGAGCGCAAATCGAGAAATTCGTCGTCTTTGGGTCTCCTTGAGGAAGAGCGCTTTGGGCGGTTGACTGCAGTGCAGACCCAGCAGCAGCTCGCGGCGAGAGACAGCCGACCCGCTTTCAGCGCGAAAATCCTCTATGGTAGGCTGGCCGGGAGCGGTGAGGCATCTATATCGGATCTCATGTGATCTGGCGACGAGTGGTTGCCAGCATGGAGCGTGACAATGGCAAGTCTCGAATTGGCGAAGGTTGAGGAGCGGCCCGGTGGACAACTTCTATTTAATGTTCGCATGACCGCGACCGCGGCCAAGATAGAATTGCCGATCTTAGTTATGGATCAAGGATCAATCGCCTTGAATGAAAGAACCGTTCTTCAGTCCGCACTCGGTTTTGCCGAAGAACTAGAGGGTTCGATCCGGTTCCGTCTTGAGGTCGAGCAACAGGACCTCTAGTTCGAAGCCCCAGAATGAAACTCGTTGCTATGTCGCCAGCGAGCGCGTAGGATTCCTTTGTCAATGGCTTTTGAAGCGGGCGCCGTTGCGTAAAGGTTGAATACCTTCGCCCCAACCAAAGGAGGACCATATGTCTTCCAAACACCCCCACGAATATCTTGATGCAACAGACATGACGATGCTGGAAGGCGTGCTTGAACAAGCGGGATATCGCTGCTCGGGGACTGAGATGGACAGCGAAACACTTGAGGCGGCGAGGTTCCTTCTGCGCCTGGTCCGGAAGGGGATAGTCAGTGAAGAGGAGCTGGGGCTCGCTTTAATTGCTAGAGACAGGGGCGTCGCCGATGGCGAGGAAATGTTTGAGGCGACGGCGGACCATTCTCTTGATCGCTGGACAAACGAGGGCGGAAGCGCGGCACCTCCTCAATCGGCCGGATGTTTTTAACGCTCGCGATCAGACCTGAAAGTCTCCACAGTTCCGCTCCTACTGAGCGCCGCAGGCGGGTGTCCCGCTGGCATTTGAACATGAACTGGTGTTAACCAATGAAAAACACACATTCTCGCGACAGGGATCTGAGGTTTGCCGAACGCGTCGTTGCAATGATCGACCGGCGGCTGTGCAGACAGGTAGCCGTTTTCAAACGAACACGGGCAAACGGTTTGCCAACGGACCAGGAAATTGCGCTGTTGGCGAGACTCTATGACAGCAAGCGACGAGCTGCCGATCGACTTAAACACGTTCAAGCTTTTCTAGCGTAAAGTCTCAAGCTAGTCGTCGGCGCTAGAGCCACCACCGGGAAAGGCTTTTAGGTTGTATCGTCTTGGGTAATTGGAGGATGAGATGTCGAAGCCAATGGATATCCGCCCGCTCGGAGTAGCGATCGACGTAAAGCCAGGCGGCTACCGCGTCGTGACGAATGTTCAGCAGATGGCCGAGATACTTGCCAACAGATGGCCTGACGATAAGCGGAACGATGGTTGGGAAGCGGCTCGCGCCGCATGCGCAAGAGCGCTAGAGACATGGTCCAACGCCGAGGGAGCGCGAGCCACTTTCATCACGGCGGCGGAAAAATCCAACATCCGCGTGAATGCGGATGCGTAGTTCGCCAGTCGGAACCAAACGCAGTTTCATATGTTTGAGCGGATGGAACGGCAATCTTCCAACTCCGCCGTTCCTTCTCACACTGCAATGCCTAAGAGCCCCCCTTGGCCCTCCACGCCGACGGGGTACGTTTCTGTCCACGCCGAGCAAACACCAAGCCCCGTTGTTTGAGACGCTTGACTATGGATGACTGCGGGAGCGCCCGTCAGACTAAAGTCCAAACGAGATTCAGGCTCCAGTCCGATTTCTTCAGCGAACAATGACAGGCAATCTTGGTTGATGCGAGTCGCACAGCCCAAGACCCGCGCGGCGACAGATCAAGGACTTCCCGGTCCCGCCGACCAGGAAAGTCCTTTTGCGAGCACAGAGTTTGGGCCGAGAAAAATAAGCAGGTCTAATCGTGAGGCGATGTCCATGGAACTATCGCGAGGCTTGAGCACTCGGAAGGTAAGTAACTGATGGGCATAGACCTGCAAATGGTTCCTAATTCCTCCACCATCAAACTCGCACTGAAAACTTTGTGCCGTGAGAACGGTGTCGAGCGAGACCGAAGAGCAGTCGCTGCAATCGCGATCCTACTCGACGCTGTGGCAACAAGGCACACACGACGGAGAAGAACTCCAGCGCCTTGCTCGTAAAAAGCTCGCAGAGGCTACAGCAACAACCAATGGTGGCTCGTACGACGCCCGTCAGTAGGCGCACGAGAGCGTGTGGCTAGGCAGGCATCTGCGACTTTTGGTCATCGCTATTCAGTAGTAGGAACAAACGACGAAACGTCGTCAAAAGCTGCAGTTCCCATCGACCCCAGGCCTCCTTATTTTCAATAGGTTGACCTCGGAGCCTTCCCAGCCCCTCTTGGGTCAACGACGTACGGTCCCGGGGCTCAAGGCGAATGGCCGCGACCGTACGCTCTCAATGCTCTTGCTCTGAAATGTCATCGAAATCGACTGCAACGCATCGACCATACCGCAATGACGAGACGCCTCTTCCGTGGCCACGTCGAGGGCTTTTTTTGGATGAGAAGCAGAACGAGGTCGTAGTCTGGAGTTTCCCGCGACGCCATCTCTCGCGCAGCGCTCAACATAAAGATCCGCTGATGCACATTGGTCTCGCTCACGACCCCTGCCCCTCGGAAGCGGGTAAATTCTAGACGCTGGAAGAACGTGCAACTATCCCAACGGTCCCGTGCATCGGTGCGAAAAACAACTACGGTGTTGGTACATGCGTACTAAAGCGTGTCGCAGCTATTCGGCCTCATACCCTGCTGCCCTGAAGAAGTTCAGGCATTCGTCAATGGAGAAAAGACCGACAATCTCGCCCAATGCCTTTGTTACTGCATCGAAGCTTCGTGCAGCACGTTTTCGCAGTAAGGTCTTGAGCTTGGAGAATGCCATCTCGATAGGGTTCAAATCCGGGGAATAGGCTGGCAGGAACAGTAACCATGCGCCTCGTTGCTTGATCAGTTGGGCGGCGCGCTCGCTCTTGTGAAAGCCGACATTGTCAAGGACGACGACATCGCCCTTCGACAAGGTCGGAGCGAGTTGGGTTTCGATCCAGGCTTCGAAGATCAGCCGGTTCATCGGTGCATCGACGATAAATGGCGCGGTCAAGCCGTGGCACCGCAGTCCGGCAATGAAGGTCTGGGTTCTCCATTTGCCGAATGGCGCATGGGTTCGATACCGCTGGCCTTTGGCGCACCATCCGGTGCGCTTGGTCAGCTTGGTATTTGTCGACGTCTCGTCGATAAAAATGAGACGGGCCAATGCTTTGTTGAAGAAGCGCCGCCGTCGCGTGACCCACAGGTCACGGGCGCGGGCGATCTCCGGCCGCAGTTGTTCGCTGGCCGTGAGGCTTTTTTTTATTGCTCAGCCCAAGCCGATGGAGAAATCGACCGATAGTGGCTCGATGGACCATCACACCACGTTCGGTCAGTTCGACACACAACTCGTCCAACGTCACGTCACCATTGCTGGCAACACGCGCGCCAATCCAATCGCTATGCGCCATCAATTTACCGCCACCTGGTGGATGACCTTGCTTGCCCGGCGCGACCGAGCCCTTCAATCGGTGCAGGATCATCATGTTGTTGACGAATCGCGGCGAGACCCGGAAGTGCCGGGCTGCTTCACGATGACTATTGCCTTCTTCCACAAACGCAACCACTCGCTCACGCAACTCCATTGGATGCGGCTTGCCCATGGTCGTCCCCTTTCCATGGCCAAGTGAATCACGATTCACGCCTAAACGGAATCCTGAATCACGTAAGCTGCGACACGCTTTAAGCGCAACAAAGTGGCAGGAGCCATGCTTGAGCAAGGACCTGCCAGTTGGTGCGCCTGGGAGGTACGGGAAATCCAGCGCAGATTGCGGCACCATTGCTCGCTGGGTAACGACACAACGCTCTTTGATTTAGTGATGACTGAAATAAAGAGTTGAGCAATTCCTCAAAAAGCCACATCCGAGTGGACCCAGAGAAGTGCTTTCCAAACGGAAACGGCTGTCCTTCAGGGGAAGGATTAACTCCCATGCGGCGCTTTTGTTCCGGTGGACTTATATATTTTCACTCCCCTAGACAAACGAATCACTTGGCATTTTAGTGGACAGAGAGATGTCAAGGAGTTTCGCCATGGCCGTCGATCTTCCCGTGTTTATTAAGCCCCTGCAGGTCGAAATCGATGGCATGGGACGATATCGAAAAGCGGAGACCGTCGACCAACTGGCGGCCATGCTGCTCAGCGGCAAATGGCATCATCGCGGCGGCGAGAAATTTCACAGTGCGCTGATGCGATCGGTAGAGGCCCTGGAATTCTATACCGATGCCGATACAGCCAGGGCCGCGTTCGTCGATGCTGCCCACGAGGCAGGCATGCACGTCCTTCCCGACGACATCGCCGAGATGAAAAAGGCTAGCTAATGGTAAAGGCTCCTCGTGCACGGCCGTTGCTGGCCGACGACCAGCCGATCCGTTCCACTCCACGAGAGCCGCGTGACCCCAAGCAGCCTCAGCTGCCCTTCGACCTAATGCCCGACCGGATCGAACCGTGCCTGGCGCTTTTGAAGCCGCGCCCGCCGGTCGGCGACGAATGGTTCTATGAAGTAAAATGGGATGGGTATCGGATCGCGGTCCACCTTAACAAGGGTAACGTTCGCATCCTGACGCGCGGCGGACACGACTGGACGCATCGCTTCCCACACATTGACCAGGCGGCTAAGGCACTGGGTATTGGGACCGCTATCATCGACGGGGAGGCGGTAGTTCTCGATCCCGAAGGTCGCCCTCACTTCGGAATGTTGCAGAACTCGCTCGGGGGACGAGGAGGCAAGCTTCCGTCCGGCCAGGCGGTGATGATGGCTTTTGATCTGCTTTATTTCGACGGTCACGATATTCGCAGCCTGGAACTGACGGCGCGACGCTACTTTCTGGAGTCACTCTTGCGAAACGAGGATGGCGCTATCCGCCTGTCCGATACCATTGATGGTGATGGCCGAGAGATTTTTGCCGCTGCGTGCCGGCATGGGCTCGAAGGGATAATCGCCAAGCACAAGGACAGCAGTTATCGATCCGGTCGTCTTGGCGATTGGGTCAAGATCAAATGCGTCCAGAGCGACAGCTTTATCGTCGTCGGATACGAGCCATCGCCTGTGGCGCGGGGAGGGATCGGCAGTCTGCTGCTGGCTGCTCGAAAGGGGGACGCGTGGGTTTATGTTGGCAACGTTGGCACGGGTTTCAATGAAAATAGCGCGGCCGCGCTTCGGAAACTGCTGGACCGCATCGTCAGAAGGCGGCCGCCAGTCGTGTACGACGGCCGCCGGAAGGACATTGTCTGGGTGCAGCCGACCCTCATCGCCGAAA